>Ga0209093_1000860_pt1 | contig 16994 bp, 18 predicted proteins | sample SidtaG_4_FD_187450 | JGI IMG/M metagenome (GOLD analysis project Ga0209093, IMG submission 187450) | Marine algal microbial communities from Sidmouth, United Kingdom - Sidmouth_Male1 metaG (SPAdes) (version 2) | ecosystem: Host-associated > Algae > Red algae > Unclassified | place: Sidmouth... | reverse complement strand
CCCGGCCCCCGCCGTCGCCGCCGCCGCCGGCCCCGCCCGCGCCGCCGCCGCCGCCGCCGCCCGCGCCGGCCCCGCCCCCGCCCCCGCCCCCGCGGCTGCCCCGGCCGTCGCCACCGCCGCCGCTGCCATGGCCCCCATTGCGCCCCGTTTTCCCCTTTCCGTCTTGCATGGCGGCGTCTCTTTTTTTACGAGCCAGTGCCTGCAGCCACGCCCACATTGGCATAGCCTGCTTCCTTGGGCGCTGCTGTCCTCGCGCAGCCGCCCTTTTGCATCCTCCTCAAGCACTTGAGTCGACTTGTCCCCAGCTCCCTGCCCACGTCTTCTCTCTTTCTCATAATGTTTTTACGCTCTCTTTTTGATGCCTCTGTCTGTCGTGCTCGCTGGCAAAAGGACGACGAGACGAGACCAACACCAGACCGTGACCTCTGCTCTCATAAAGGTACTCGATACAGCTCATGGTACTAGTCGCTGTCCCACTCGCTGTCCCAGTCGTCTAGCTCTTCGTCACTCCCAACGTGACCCCCCGCAGCCATCCCACCGGCAACCTCGCCGTCTCCCCTACCGTCACCCCCGTCCCCACCCCTACCATCATCACCGCCGCCACCCCCGCCGACAACCACGTCATCAATCCCACCAGCACGCTCACCAAACGCGCCAGAGTCGCGCTCGCCAACATGGTCGCCTCCTGTGGCCGGCTGCCCGCCTGCGTTAGACTCATCGCTGCTGGAGTCTTGTGCGGTGGAGGCATTCTCGTCGGCGCCGGGGGGGTTGCGCGTGAGCAACCAGCTCGAGGTGCCTGCGGGGCAGGTGCAGCCCGGTCGCAGGCACTTGACGGCGCGGAACGAAAAGTAGAACTTGTTGAGCCGCACGCCCGTGTTCTCCGCCTTGGCGTCGGGTTGAAGCTTGAAGGCGGCCGTCAAGTTCATGTACGACAGCTGGACGATTCGGTGCGCCATAAAGGACGCGGGCGACATGTACGCCAAGTGCCCACGGAACTTCACGGAGATGGAATGTTGCACCTCGGCCGCTTGTGTGGAGACGCCGTTGGTGACGGAGAGGGACTCATCAGGGAAGTACACACAGGAGCACGTGTGTCCTTTGGCGTGGGCCCTGTCGAGGCAAAAGCGGACCTTGTGCTTAGAAAGGATGGTCCGCACCCGCTGCATCCCGTTGCGGTCCATTTTGCACGCGACGTCATAGAAGACAACCTTCGGCAGCTTCGGGAACCGCTCGAGGATGAGCGACAGCGCGTCGGCGACGCTCTCGGCCTGGAACATCACGCGGAAGCCCATCGTCAGCACGTGCGGGCACACAATGTTGAACACCCCGGCTGTCAGGTCCGAGTGCTTGGGGAACGACTTAGAGCACCGATCCACCGCGTCCTCCTGCTCCGCCTGCGCCCCTTTCCGCGGACGCGGCTGCCCAGTCTTCCTCCTCGCCTTGGATCTTGGCGTGAAAATGGCGGGGCGCACCCGCCTGAGGAAGCCAAAAAACTCGAACGAGGTGTACGGCGAGTCCACGTCCTTCCCCTTGAAGTTGGGGTGCTCGGCGGCAAACTTGTTGTACTCCTCCGGGCCAGACACACAGCACCACCGCCGGCAAAACTCCTCGGTCTCGGTTTGTCCCGCCAGAGCGGCCTTGCGAGCCGCCGCCTGGAAGTCGGCATCGACGACGGCGTCCACCTCCGCGGCAAACAGCAGCAGATACCCGATGCACACTCGCAGGAGTGGGTGCTCCTTGAGCAGCGGCATGAGCCGCGCAAAAAAGTTCGCGACAAAGCCCGCAGCGTTGGCCGCCTTGGCGCACTTCACCCACTTGCCACCGTCCTCCTTCTGCATCTCCCGGGCGAGCTCGACGACCGGCGCCGTCCGATGCCCTTGGAACAGGTTGACGACCGGGTCCCCCAGCATGGCCAAAAGAAAAGGACGTACAGCGGCCCACTCGGTGCTTGCAGCACCAGCACCAAACAGATTCAGACGGGGACGAGCGGGGCCCGTTCGCTCGTGCCACGGGACCGCGGGAGCGGCAACGGCCTTGATGCCGCCCTGGCCGTCCGTGCAAGGCGACGGGTCGTCAGCTGCCGCAGCACCAGCCGTAGTGACCGGGGAGCTGGCGGCGCCCGCAGCACCAACACCCCCCTCGGAAGCGGCCGCACCAGCGCCACCGGTCCTCTCAGGGTCTGTGCCACCCAAGGCCGACCTAGCCGCGGCAGCCGCGTCCTCATCCGGCGTCCAATGGTGGAAGAATAAGAACGCGTCGGCGGCGTAGCGTGCCAGCTGCCAGTTGGCGATGGTCGCCGCCGTGCGCGAGCGCGGGCGCACCGACATGCGGGTGTCGGCCAAGCGGCCTAGCGCCGCAATGTCCGTCTTGTTGAGCGCGTCGCCCGATCTCAGCACCTTTCGTATTGCAGCGCGCATGCTCGGCTGCAGCAGCACCGCATACTTGTTGACGTCGAGGTTCAGGTTGGGCAGGTGCAGGGCGGGTCGCACGAGGTTGATACCCTCCCTCATCCGGAAGCCGAGGGACTGCCCGTCGATGACAATGTAAGCAGGGTCCTCCCCGCACTTGGGGCAAACGAACACCTCCGCCGCAGGTTGCAGACAAGCCACGAAGCAGCGCCCGAGAAGCACGATGGTTTGGCGGTTGAGGCCAAAGTCCGACCTCAGCGACGCCAGGAAAGCCGTCGCCGCCGCGTAAGACGACCGAGAGTTGTAGATAAAGGAGACGAGCGCGTCGCAAAACGAGCGCGAGAAGATCATCACCCTCCCAAAGGTGTCCGCCTTGTTGGTCGAGAAGAGGCCGTCATTTCCTCCGTCAAAGGCGGTCGTGTGCCCTTTCGGACAGGTCCAAGACGCAACATTCACCTAAAATAACCGACCACAAGCCCCATGATCAAGCAAATGGAACCAGACAGCGGAAGGATGGAGCAGAAAAGGAATGTTAGCGACTGAGACGAGAGGAAACGTGCATCGGAAGGGAAAGGCGCCAGCTCGGGCCCACGTGCGGAAACACAGCTGGAACAGAAACCTACCTCCAGGGGTGCCGTGGCATTCCCGTCCGTGTACACCACCCCAGCCTGCTTGTCCAGCTCCACGCCTGCAGGAGCGGCGGCGCCGCACACCGCGCAGCACTTCTCGAACAACACGTCGGCCGGGTTGAACGCCAAGCCGAGCTCCGACATCCGCTGCACCAGCGTGATTGGGGGCGGGTCAGGCTCGGCGTCGCCGCTGCGGTCGGAAGGTGGGGCCGAAAACAGAGCGGACGGCTCCATGGTCGTCGGTGCCCACTCGGCGGTGCGCGACCACATGAGCGACTGCCGGTCCTCCTCGGAGCAGCTCACAAGGTTGCGCTTCTGCCGCTGGCTGGCCACGGCCACCAGCTCGTCATCGTTGACGTCACCGTCCTCGGCGGCGTCACAGATGCCTTGGCGGCCGCCGTCGTCGTCCGACACGTCGGACGCGTCGTCCTCGTTGTCGAATTTGTCCTTTACCGCCATGCGCTCCAGGTCCCGCACCAGCACCGCGTGCTCGCACCGCCGCTGCGCCGAGCGGCACCCGACGGCGACGCACTTGATGTCGCGCCCCGTCGAGGCCACGACGGGGGTGTAGATGACGCCGTCAAAGGCGGCCGAGGCCATGCCCCGGGGCGTGGAGATGTCCACCGCGTACGACGCCGCGTCCTCGTCCTTGACCTGCAGGTGGCTGCGCAACTCCGTCAGGTCGGCGGGAAGATCGTCCAGCGCGCCGCGGAAGGCAGCGGCGTGCCAGCACGTGCTCGAGCAGCCGGTCATAGACAGCAACGCGACGTTCTGGGTATGGCCCCAGCACGAGCAAAGAACGGTGCCGGCGGGCGAGAACCACAAAACGGCGAGGTCTACAGCATGCGGCCCTACCACGCAAAACAGAAAGCGAGCGCGGGAAGTTGAGGAGCCCGCGACCTGCGCCGTCATGCCGCTGCCGGTGGACGCCTCCACCCCCGTGCGGTTCCCCAACAAGCGGTGCAGCGCGGCCGCGATCAGCCGCGTCAGCGCGCTCTGGCGCTGAGCCACGGTCTCGTTTCGCACCCGTCCGGAGGCACGGGGAGGTTGGCGGCGGTGCCGAGGTCCCGTACCAGCAGTGGGGGGGGGTGGGTCGGGGGGGGTGAGAGCGGAGCCACCGTCGCCTCCGGTCGGCACGGAGTCGTCATCACCGCCCCAGTCCGACACCGTCCGAGAGGCAATCGGGGATGCCTCGCTCTGGGAGGCGGAGACGCCCAGAGTACACCCATGCACCGACGGTGGCGGCAATCGCCGCGCCGCAAGCGACCCCACCGGCTCGGTGGCCGAAAGGGCGAGGTTGAGCACGCCCAGCGTTCCCATCTGCGTCCGCCGACACCGGACGGAGGTGAGGCCATCGGTACAATCGCCCGCCATGACGACGTCTCCGACCACGAGACCAGCAGCCCGCGGGCTCCCCAGGCCGAATGCCAGGCGGTCGCGAGACGGCCGTCCGGAACAAGACGCCCGTTCCTGGATCGCCGCCGTCGTCGAATCGCGTCACCGGTGATGACCCCCAACGAGAATAAGTACTCTATCTGAGTGCTGACAAAATCTGGGTTATCTCGAGGTCGCTGGTCCAATCGCTGCTCGTCCCACTTTCATGGGACACGGTGCCATGCGTGGAGCCATCTCCGGATTAATACGTACGCGACGGGCTCGTCACGTACACCCCGTGGGTTCTACGTGAAGCCCTGTTTCGTGGGCATGAGGCAGCAGCGCCTCGCTCGAGGCATCCTTGTTCGGACAGCGCATGCCGATCGTCAGCACCTGCGATGTCCACCCATTCACGTATCGGCATTCTTTGAGGTCACCGACAGTGTGCGGTTCAGATTGACCCAGGAGAATCGTATCTTGTGCATTAAATTCCCTGTGATGCCGGGAAGTACACATTGAAAGAACCTCGCATGACAGCGATCCGTCATCGCGTCCTCGTTCTTGTGTCAGCTTCCTAACCGTTGGGCCGGTGTAATCAAGACACCCCCCCGCGAGGTACCACCCCTCGCGGTCCGGTCGCTGACACCTTTGTCATCCTTCGCGTTGTCCCCCTGTATGGAGCCCGCCGCCGCCCGACAGCGGCGGACGTCAAGGAGTCTCCTCCCCCCCGCCGCCAGCCCTCTGGACGTCCAGCATTCCCGCTCTGCCATCCCCCACCCGCGACGTCTCCCTGACCGCGCTTTTTCCCTGTTGGTGTCCACGCAGCCTGTAGAGCTTCTGTGGGTCCCTTTTGGGCACCGAGAGCTGCTTTTTGATTTGATGCGCGCTCGCCGGTCCCTGCCTGGCATGCCTGTTCGGTTTGATATGCCGAAGGGTGCCGGCGGCTCCGCGTCCATGCCGCTGGTCGCTCCTGCAACGGACGAGGAAGCGGCAGCCGAGTCCCCGGTCACACGGGCGGGCGACGAGGAAGCGGTAGCGGCGTCCCCCGTCGCTCGGGTGGGGCGCGAGGAAGCGGCCGTGTCGTCCCTGATCCCTCCGATGGGGCTGGGGGAAGACGCGCCCGGGTCCCCCGTCGAGCCCACTGACGCTGACGTGGAGCGGTACGACGTTCTGATGCACAGTGTCGAGGACTTCGGGCAGGTATGGCCGAAGGCCCCGCCGACGTCACCGTCGTCGGTTCCCTCGGCGTCGCGTACGGCCGAAAAGCCGCCTACCGGTGGCGGCGGAAACTCAAGCAAGATGCAGTAGGGACTACCCTCCCCCCCACCCTCGGCGTCCTCACGAGCGATCACGGGGCGGGAAAAGCGTCTGACGGCGTGGCTCTGGTCGCGGCCGCGGCGGTGGCGTCGGTAGAGGAGATTGTCGAGCTGCGTGGTGGTGTCCGAGGGCGTCGGGCTCACGTTGGTCCCCCGCTTTCCGCTGGACGTGGTTGGAGGTACCGGCGTGGGGAGGATATCTGACAGGACCGATGCATTGGTAGTGTCCCACTCTTTTTCTCATCGATCAGTACTGCAAAAATGGTATCTGTGTACGCTCCTCTACTTTAATGCTCTGAAGGGAGGCCTGCATGGACGTGGTGGCCGCCTCGTGGCCAATGTGAAGCCAGGGCTGTAAAGACGCCGGGAAAGGCGGCGGCGAGACAACCAACGGCGCCGCGTTGGTGTTGGTCGGCCGGCCCCGCTCGGGAGTCGTGGCGGTGCCCGCGGCGGGGGCGACGCGGCGGAGGCGGACGCGCTGCTCGTGGCCGCCGCGTTGGTGTTCGTCCGCCGCCCCCGCTTCTGCGTCATGGCGGTGCCCATGGCTGGGGCGACAGGGTGCGGGTCGACACGCTGCTTGTCGCCGCCACGGTGGTGATGGCCGCGGCGGTGGCGGCCAACGACAGGACGTGGGGAGGGGCAATGGCGGGACGAGGAAGGGCGCCGCGTTCTTGTTGGACCGCCGCCCTCGCTTGGACGCCGTGGCGTTGCCCGAGGCGGGGGAGATACGGTGGGGGCTGACACGCTGCTCGTTGCCGCCGCGGTGGTCATGGCCGCCGCGGTTGCGGCCGACGTCAGGACGTGGGGGGGGGGGGGGGTGGGACGAGCAAGTGCGTCGCGCTGGTGTTGGTCCGCCGCACTCACTTTGGCGTCGTGGCCGCGCCCGCGGCAGGGGCGACACGGTGGGAGCCGACGCACTGCTCAACGCCGCCGCGTTGGTATGCGTCCGCCGAACTCGCTTGGGCGTCGTGGTGGTCCCCGCGGCGGGGTTGACACGGCGGGGGCAGACGTGCTGCTCGTTGCCACCGCGTTCGTGTGTTTCCGCCGCCCCCGCTTGGGCGTGGGCGTCGTGGCGGTGCCCACGTCGGGGGCAGCACGGGGAAGGCGGACGCGCTGCTGGCTGGTACCGCCGTGGTGACGGCCGCAGCGGTGGCGCACTGCGTCAAGTCGCTGTGGGATGCTGTGGCGGGACGACCAAGGGCGCCGCGATGGTGTTTGTAGCCCTTCCCGCTTGGGCTTCGTTGCGGTCGCCGCGGCGCGGGAGCCACGGCGGGGGCGGACAATCTGCTGGCCGCCACCGCGGTGGTGGCGGCGGCGGCGGTGGCGGCCGACGTCCAGACGTGGAGAGGGGCGGTGGCTGGACGACAATGGGCGCTCAATTGGCGTTAGCCACCCGCACCGACCTTAGAGTGGTCAAGAGGATGGCCGTCGTGCATGCCGACCAGCGGAGTTCGACGGTGTGTTGCTGTTCTCGGTGGAGGGGGTGTTAGTGCGCTGCTCTTGTACTTTTCTCTGCACGCTGTATAGGGAGCGTCTGTGTTCTTGTGGTTTGAGTGTTGCTCCCTTTCTCTGGGTATGAGCCGGACTTTCGTTGTTCAGGGGGAGGGTTCTATCTGTCTCTTTCGGTGTGGCGCGCGTGTAGATGTGGCGGGGGGGTAGGTGGCGTATGTCGCTTGTCCCTATTTGTCCTCCACCACTGCCATCGTGAGCACTTGGCCGCTGTGGCGGCGGCTGCCAGTTTGAGAAGATAGCGGGGTAGCGGTCACAGGCAGCGAAGAAAATGGGAGAGGCAGCCAGGCCAGCGTTGGCACTGTACCAGCACAAAGAATGACGTATCCAATACAGTCTGGATCTCCGAACGCGCTGACAGTGCGCAATCCAGTGGATCACGTGCCTGCGCTTCACTCGTATGCACTTCTACATGCCGCACGCTGTTCCAACTGCTTTTTGGTAGAAAACACACCACTGCGTCTCCCCCACCATGTCTTGCGTCTTATCTGTTCATCATGGAATGTAGAATGTGCAACTTGGTTGCCGCCGACTTCCTAGCCGCTATGTGGTCCCAGACTGGGGTGCAATGGGCACTGCAGGGTGAAACTCGACCAAAACACGTGTGGCATGGGGTTCTCCGTTAGGGGTCTACGAGTGGCGCTGAGAACGGTGCTTCTGTTCGTTAAGCGCACAGAGCCTTCCTTCATAACGTTTTCGGCCTCTCAATGCCACAAAGGCCGCACGGTTGCCTGCCACCCCCGTCCGCGCAACCAGTTTGGGGTGGGTTTTTTTTCTCTGACTACCCCACATACACCCAGGGCACCCTTTTGAGCCCACGGGGCACGTCAAAAAGAAGACACAAGGAGCTCCATGCGGCTCTGCGCATTCCGAGGTTTGAAAAGGCGTTTTTGCGCACCTGTGCGCCTTGTCGACCCACTGCATATGGCCACCGTACACCAAAGTCGTCATACTACTCCCCCTAAGGCCGTTACTTGCTTTTTTCGTGTTTTGCGTGCCGCATACGAGTGCGCAGCTCGCTTTCATCTCCAGCGCACACCGGCGGACGTGGGAGCATGGGTGACCCGTGCGCTGGCGGGGCAGATACAGAATGCACCAGCCTGACACAGATACACCTCCCGCATGTATCCACACCAAGTTTGCACATCAATGGAGGTGGTACAGAGTGCAAGACGTGTTTCGGGCACATGCGTGCATATGCACGTTTAAGGTGGGACAGGAGTGCTGCACGGCCCTGGAGGAAGCTGAAACATGAGCTCGGAGAGCGCGATGGACCATTCTGGGATGCGGCAGCGAAGAAACCAGACTAGAGTGCAGGAAATGAGGCGCACGGGGCTGCTATGTACAGACTGCGCATCACCTTTATCAAAGCGACTATGCTCATTGAGTATGGAGATAGTTGTGGGGCGTCTACGCTTGGCTCTGAGCGCCCAGCCACACCATGCAGTCGCTTGCGCCGGCACAAAGAAACACGCGAAGAGATGTAGCCTGTGGTAGGGCCAGGGTGGGCGCGCCAGTCGATATGGCACATGGAAGGAAAGCGGACAGTTCGTGTGCAGACTGGGTAAGAGCGCGAGCGGAAAAGATATGCCAGGAAATCCGGAGAGCTAGGAACGAGTAAAAGGCACCTCAAACTGTGACAGCAGCCGACTATACGACGCACCCTCGCGGGGGGGAGGGAAAGCAGGCGGGGGCGACAGAATGGCGGAGGGAACACGCTGCCTGCTGCGAATACCGCTTGCGAACTGTCAACGACAGAGGTTGGAGGAACTGGCACATACACTAAGAGGTATGCGCGTGTATCTGCATCGGCACATACTCGACGGGGCGGCTGTTCTTACCGAGGAGGTGGGTGGAGGGCAGGGGGTGACAGACGCTTCGAGGCCCTGACTGGGCACACTGAGACTGGGGGCGAGGCACCAAAGATCCGCCTCAGCTGGATCGGGCTCCCTAGAATTAGAATGGACTTTCTGGAGAGGAGACGCAAAAGTACCTCCGAGTGCATCCACTTGGCCGTTGCCTTCATTGCACCTTCGGTTCAATGGACGCATGCCTTTGGACCCACTTGCACACGGCCTGCGCTCATGGGAGCACCTACCCCCCGCTGTTGGCCATCCTTGGGGGGTTTCGGTTGCGGGAGCGCTTGCCCGCCTTTTTTTGTTTCACCGCGGATTCAATCGCGGCGCACCTGCCGCCACGGGTGACATGGCAATGACCACCCGCCCCACCCGCCTGACCATTCTCGCTGCTCCTCCGGAGCACACTATTCACCTGCCGGGGCGTGGGCACCTGGCACTTGTCTCCCCGCCGCATGCATGCACAGCGTCGGCGTGGGCCTCTGGGATTCATTGTTGAGGGGGGGCGCGACCGTTCTGTGTGGGCTGGGGTGTGCGCCGGCGGGGGGTGCTGCCTCTTTGGGGACGTGGGTGCGGGTTGGAGTGTGCGCCGGGGGGAGCTGGTGTTGGGCGGAGGGCTTGTACGCGCCGTCGCGCACCATGGTGCCAGATACTGGGTTCGAGCGTGTCTCTGGCGGGGAGTTCCGTGACACGCTTTTTATAGCCTTCCGTTCTGGCACGCGTCGCTTCGTTGTCGCTGCAGACAACGCGATCGATGTCGCGCGGTTGCTGTTGGCCTGGGCCGAGCTCGGTCGAGATGTCGCGGTGCTTTCCTCCTTTGCGGACCGTGGGGAGGCCTTGTCCTGGTTGGCGCTGCCGGCTATAGACCTGCCCTCGTGGGTAGCTCTCACTTGCGCCGTGGACCCGGACGACGGCGTCATTTTCTTGGACGAGGGCGACCAGCCTACCCCGGTGTTCGCCCTCCTTTGTGGAGCTGGCGGTCAGGTCGTTTCTGAGGCCAACACGGCGGAGGTGCCCCGGTTGGTCAACACTCTCAAGGCGCTCAACGGGGAGCGCGCCATCGCCCGCATGCTCCCATCCATGCGAGATGCGGAGACATGGCTGCTGTCGCCGCGGGTGCCTCGGTGGGTGGTGACGCCACTTCCGACAGAGGCGTCCGAGTCCACCGCGGCGCCCGAACGATTGCACGACGCGGCCGACCCCGCTGATGACGACGTCGTCTTCGTGTCGGGCGGTGCCGACAGCGAGAGCATCTCGTCGGGCATCTCGTCTGGCGCGTTGTTTTCGGAAGCGGTGCGCGCCCTGCCCCCCCCCCCCCCCCCCCGACCCGGCGGACGCTCCTGTCCATGGGAAGCCTGCGCGACAGCATGCAGCTGCCTGTGCGCTTCCGTCGCCACCCGGTCACTGGCCTGGTCGCCCGCGGTGGCGGTGGCCGTGGTGGCCCGTCCGGTGCCGGTGCCCAGTCCACGTCGTCCGTGCCCCCCCCCCCCCCCGTCTACTGCCGTCGTCAAGGTCGGCGGACAGCCGCGTGTCCCGCGGCCGCAACCACCCCCACGCGCCCCCCACCGCCCGCCGGTTCTCCATTGGGCATCACTCTGCCAGAGCCGCTGAGACTGTGGCTCGCGGCCGGATGGTCCGTGGGCTGTCGGTGGCCACCTCGTCAACGACCGTGGGCGCTCGACGCGCTCGCGTCTCCACTTGTTCGACGCGCGGTCACTCACCGACCTCTTCTAGTGCGTCTCGCGTGGTGGCACACACTACCGCGCCGTCGATGGCAGCTCGTGCTCGTCAGAGGCGCCACTCCTCACCACCTCCCCTGCTTTCGTCACTGCCGTCATCTTCGGCGTTTCCATCGACTGATGGGCCTGCAAAGAGGCCGCGCCTGGCGGCGCCAGTGCCGTTCGACATGGCGCGGCTGGCCAGCAGCATCGTGCGCCGCCAGAAGAACCTGTTTGTGACGGGGGGCGGCGGCGTCGGCAAGACCCACCTGTTGCACCACTGTGCCAGTCGCTTTTGCGACGACCAAGACGGCCGCCGTGACGGCCTCCATGTCGTGGCTCCTACCGGCGTTGCGGCCGCGGTGGCGGGCGGCGTCACTCTCCACGCGTACCTGCGGCAGCCGGCGGGCTGCTTCGACGAGACGCTCTCCGAGGAGCAGGACGCGGAGCGGCTGTACACAAGCATGGACGAGCAGACGCAGCGGCGGCTGTCGCTGACCTCCCTCGTGCTACTCGATGAGGTATCGATGGTGTCCAGCCGAATGTACACCCTTCTGTGCTACTGCATCAACAAGGCGCACGAGGAGGCCAAGAGCGACGCGTCGTGGCGGATTGTCGCTTTTGGGGACTTCCACCAGCTGCCGCCCGTCAAGCGCGGCGACACGGACGAGGACAGCTTCGACACCCGCGGGTTGTACGCGTTTAGGTCGGCCCACTGGATGCAGCAGTTTGGCAACGAGCAGCTGGAGCTCAAGTACGTTTGGCGCCAGGAGGACAGGAAGTTCATCAAGATGCTGTCGGACTTGCGCGTGGGCGACGTGTCGGACGACCTGGCGGCCGTCCTTGAGCAGCGCTACAACGTGTACACCTCGAGGGTGAAGTCGGGACAGCTGACGGACCTCGACGTTACGCACATTTTTCCGCACCGCGCCAAGGTGGCGCTTCACAACAACCAGTGCTTGACGACGATGGAGCTGCTGCGCGGCACGACCCGGAGCGTGTACCGCGCGACTGACTACCCCATCGGCGTGTCGATGACAAACAAGAACGTGACCAAGCAGCTGGACCAGGCCCTTATGGCGCCCGCCGTGCTCGAGCTGTGTGTCGGGGCGCGCGTCGCGTCGTGCGCCAAGCTGACCAAGGGCGTCAAGCCCGCCAAGGTCCTCGAGATACCCAACGGCACCATCGGATTTGTCGTGGGCTTCTCCAAGAGCTCGACCGTCGGCTCCAACAGCCGGTCGACGGCGGCGCCCGTCGTGCGCTTTGAGACGGTGGAGGGCCCGGTGACGTTGTGTGTGACGGCGTGCGATATGAAGCTGCAAGCTGTCGCCCGGGACGGGCCGTACGCGTCGCGCTTCCAGGTACCCCTCGTGCTGGCATGGGCGGTCACGGTGCACCGTTGCCAAGGGCTCACTATGGACGCGGCAGTCATGGACTTGGCTGCGTGCTTTGTGTGCGGTATGGTGTACGTGGCTTTGTCTCGCGTGAGAACGATGAATGGCGTGCACATACTCTCCTTTAACCGCGACAGGGTGCGCGCCGATCCTCGTGTTGTTTCCTTTTATGACGGCCAGCTGGACGTTCAGTTCTCTTTCTTTGACTGTATTGTAGTTGATCACCCCATGCGTGCCCGCATTTGAGCGTGGCGTAGCATGTGCGGGCATGCTAGCGTTGGTTTTTCTTTGGCGAGTTACGTTGCATGTGTCCTTTTGTTTGTGAGTGTGTACGTCTCTCTGTTGGCTGTGTTTTGTGTTGAGCGTTGTCATGTGGCCCGTTCTCGTTGCCTATGACACCCACTGGTCGTTCTCCACGCTGCTGTTCCATGCATACAACAGCATCATTCTGCGCTCAAGTAAGAAGAGCCCGCCCGAAAACAAAGACACGCTCGCATTCACTCCAAGTACCACGCCCCTCCCAGTGGCCATACAACCACCTCGCCATCCACCATCCGCAGGTCACTTCACTGCTATAAGCCAATGCAGATCATCCAGTCCATGCACCAGCGCCGAGCGAAGGTTGCGCACCGATGGTCACGCCCCACCCACCGATGCATCCCCACCCGCCTGTGCACCCTCCAAAGCCAAGGCATCCACGCCCGACGATGACCCTCCACCCGCCGTACTACCACCGATTGCCCAAGCGCTCGCACCGGCAGCCCGACCGCTACTCGCAGACGAACTTGAACTAGCAGACACTGTCTGCGCACTCGTTGGCCGCGACGCCCGCGGCGTTGACTCAGATGCACCGGCAGCAGATCCACCGTTCGATACCGACCGGGTCTTGCGTTTCTTGGCTGCTGGCGTGCGAGCAACCGAGCTTGACGCATCGCCAGCGGCTGTAGCGGCAGCAGCCGCAGCGGGCCCCTTGCGCTTCGTGGTGGGCCGCCTCTTGGGGGCGGCTCTGGCCCCCGCACGGGCAGCTGCTGCTTCCGAGTCGGAGTCGCTGTCGTCGGCCCGCTTCTTCGACCTGTTCTTGCGCGGCGGCACGGGTGGTCGCGGGCATGGCGCGTTTCTGGAGCGACGGCGAATGGCCAGACGCTCTGCCCGCAATCCGGTCGCGCGCAGCATACGCAGATAGTACGCCGCGTGGACCGCAACGTTGGCGCCCTCTTGCAGGCCGTCGCTATCGCCAGGCGTGCCATTATGGACGCCACCAACGCGGGAATCCGCTCCCGCGGCCGACCCAGCAGCAGCAGGACGTGGCGCACCAGCTGGAGGCCTCCCCCCGTCGCCACCTTGGCGTCCTGCCGCAGGAGCGTGGAGCGGTACGTTGATAGCCTGTCCCCTCTCGACGCCACCGCCAGGGCCCGTTGCATCATTGGCCCGTACGTCTCCGCCATTCTGGCCCGGACATTGACCACCGTCGTTGCTCAAGTCAGCATCGCGGACACCACCCGTCTGATCCGCCCCAGCAGCACCGCCGTCATCACCTCCCGCCGCTTGAGGAACCGCTGCAGCACCAATGCGCTCGGCAGCACGGTCGTCGACTCGCCGCTCGAGCTCTAAGCCCGACAGCACCAAAGAGCGGTGCCGGCTCGGCCGGGCTGATAAGCCAGCAGCCGCTGTCTCCTTGATGATCCGTCGGGCGTCGGGCTCGTGGGTGCACAACAGCACCAGAATGGCAAGCACGTCGCTGATGGACTTGGACTTGAAATCGGTCATGTCCACGACGAGGACCTCCTCCGCGTCCAGCTTCAATCGCGCAGGCCGTGTGCTCGTTGCTTGAAGAAGGGGCTTTATGGCTGTTAAGCCCACCCTGTGACCCCACACAGAACGGAAATGCGGCACGGTACACTTGCCGCGGGGGTTTGCCTTCGTCCCTCTGGGAGGGAGCCCCTTGCCGCTTCCAGGGAGAATCCACGTCGGCCACCACTTGGCGCGCTCGTAGGTCGTCAAATAGCGGAGACCGAGGGAGCCGCGCCCCACGACCTTGTCGGTGACTGCCGGCAAACGAGCCGCCGCCGTTGCAGCCGCGGTGGCGGCAGCCGCCGACACCGTAAAAGCTGACGCCGACGCGTCCACTAACGGATTGGTGGCGATGCTGCCGCTGCCACTGCCGTTTCCGGCGACAGCCGCCGCCGACGCCGCCGCCGAATCGATTGCGGCAGCCGCCACCGCCGCCGACGAGGCGTCCAACGCGCCGCGGTTGTTGTCGTCATTGCGGTTGTCGTTGCCGTTGTCGTTGCCGTTGCCGTTGCCGCTCCGGTTGCCGGCGGGAGCAGCCGCCGCCGCCGCGGCCGCCGCCGCCACAGCAGCGGCTGCAGGGGCCGCAGCCGCCACTGACGTTCCCAACGCGTCCGCAGAGCCGTTGCTGCTGCCGTTTTCGTGGCCGCTGCCGCTGGCGCTGCCATTGCCGGAGGGAGCCGCCGCCGCCGCCGCCGCCACCGCCACCACAGCAGCGGTTGTGACGGCCGCGGTTGCCGGCGTCGTCAAGGACGTGCTCAACGCCTCCCCGTCGCCGTTGACGCTGCCATTACCGTTTCCGCTCCCATTGCCGGCGGAAGCAGCCGCCGCCGCCGCTGCCGTCGGCGCGGCAGCAGTGGTTGCGGCGGCCGCGGCTGTCACCGCCGCCAATGACGCGCTCGACGCGTCCCCATCGCCGTTGACTCTGCCGTTGCCGTTGCCACTACGGTTGCCGGCGGTAGCCACCACCGCGGCCGCCGCCGTACGCGCCGCCGCAGCGACCCCGGCGGCCGCAGGAGCCGCCGCCGCCAGCGACGCGCCCAACGCGTTCCCATCGCCGTTTCTGCTGCCGTTGTCGTTGCCACTGCCGTTGGCGCTGCCATTTCCGGAGGGAGCCGCCGCCGCCGCCGCCGCCGTCGGCGCCGCAGCAGCGGTTGCGGCTGCCGCGGCTGCCACCGCCGCAGACGCGCCCAACACGTCCCCGTCGCCGTTGTTGTTGCCGCTCCCATTGGATGCGGGAGCTGCCGCGGCCGCGACCGCGACCGCCGCCGCCGCGGTGGTGGCGGCCGCCCTGGAACTTTGGCGGGCTACGCGTTTTGAGGAGGTGCTCGGCCGATAAGACTGCTTCCTCGGTGAGACCGGCCCTGGACAGCAGGAAGTTCTGATACGCCGTGAGCGCCCGCAAGCCAAAGTCGCGGATCAGGGCTACGGGGTTGGTGGACTGGGCCAGCAGAGCTATGACCACCTTGATCGTCTCCAGTGTATCGGGGTCTGGCACGGAGATGGGGGGCGGAGGGACAACGGAGACAGTTGCACGCGCGCGCAGGGCAATCAAAGTCATCACCTGAGATGTGTCGGTGGGTGTACCGCCCGGTGACGTGTTCTCAGAGCCCTCCTCAGTACCACCCCCCTCCACCCCGACGCGACGGCTCGTCCGCTGCCTCGCAGCGACAATGCGGTCCCCCTCTGCCGCAACAGCCGTAACCAACCTGTCAGACTCCTCTTTGCGCCAAACGTACCGTAAACCAGCATCCACCAAGCGGGCCACAAACTTGTCGTCAATGTTAAACAGCCCAACGCGGTCATAGCACGACACCCAGAAGATACTGGTCGTGAGCTTACCCGGGTCTTCACTGGCACGGCTAATAGCCGCATGCACACTGCCGTTGCGTGGCGTCAGCGCACGCTGCAGCTCCCGAGCTGCCACCGTGTAGCGCTTCAGCAATGGCGCAAGGACGGCCAAGGAGCGACCATCTCCCAAGCCGATATTCCGCAGCGCATCCTCGTAACGCTGCATCGTGATGGTGTCCTGCCGCCAATGAAAAGGGAGGGGGGTGTTGACTGGGTACGATAAAGAAGTTGGGGGGGGGGCACGGGCGGCACTTGAGGAGATGTCATGGGCATGGAACGTGTGACATGGGGACGGACAGTTACAGGGGGAGGGGTGTGGTCTGGCACCGGGAAACCAACCGGGAAACCGATCAAGGCGGTGCAATCATCGTCTCGGCACTGGGAACAGCATGTCCCGCCGGCCGCTGAGAATTTTGTAAACTTGAGCTGTCAGATGTATAAATCCAGACCGATTGGAAGATTTTGTGGAGCTCACAGCTTCGGATGAGGCCGTGGCGTGCGATGATGTGTGGACACCAAGATGAAATTGGCATTTCTGACCACATGGTCAGCGATGGTTGTCGAGCCATCTTTCGCACTGGCGTTCCACCTCTGTCTTGTGCACCAGCCCACGAGTCCCCCTCCCCCCCCCCACCGACAGCCTGTAGCAGAGCCAGACGGGGTCTTCCCCGCAAATGAGGCATACCTTCCTGACCAGCGACGAGGTACCCACCTGGTCAGTCATGAATTCTGTCCACTACTCGACCTCTGCTCTCGCTCATCCGGAGCACGGGCAAAGGAGGCCTGTACCAAGAAGGTCGTCGTCGTCTCGGCATCAAGTCAGTTTGATGAGCGTGCACGCTTCCTCTTTCAGCACTCTGGCGGGGTACCAACGATGTGCATCACCTGACCACTGCAGTTCGTCCACGCCCAGCGACAGTGCTCATCTCCCCCGCTGGGTGAGGACGAAAGACACCCATCCAGATATCCGTGATCCCAGACACAGGTGTCGTGCCGGTCATGTCTGGACACGAGCCCCACTGCAAGTAAAACAAATGCACGAGGTCGCATCGTGGCACGAAATCGACAAAATTCAATATGAGCTAGCCCCCCCATCAACCCCCCCCCCACGGGCCCCCCGAATCCCCCCACGTGGCGCGCGCACAGGCCGC
>Ga0209093_1000859_pt1 | contig 16997 bp, 25 predicted proteins | sample SidtaG_4_FD_187450 | JGI IMG/M metagenome (GOLD analysis project Ga0209093, IMG submission 187450) | Marine algal microbial communities from Sidmouth, United Kingdom - Sidmouth_Male1 metaG (SPAdes) (version 2) | ecosystem: Host-associated > Algae > Red algae > Unclassified | place: Sidmouth... | reverse complement strand
GGGTGGGGCGTCGTCGTGGTCGTCGTCGAGGGCGAGCGGGGCGTCGTCGTGGGCGGGTGGGGCGTCGTCGCGGGCGAGGGGGCCTTCATCCCGGGCGGGGGGGGGGTCGTCGTGGGAGGGGCGTCGACGTGGGCGGAAGGGGAGTCGTCGTGAGCGGCATCGGGGTTTGGGGGGGCGTCGTCGTGGACGTCGTCGTGGGAGGGGGAGCCGTCATCGTGGGCGGGTCGAGCGTCGTCTTAGGCGGGTGGGGCATCGTCGTGGGCGTCGTCGTGGGCGAGCGGGGTGTCGTCGTGAGCGTCGTCGTGGGCGGGAGGGCGTCCTCTTGAGCGGGGGGGGCGTTATCGGTGGCGCGGGGGGCGTCGTCGTGTGGCGGGGGGGGCGTCGTCGTGGCGCCGTCGTCGTCGCCGATGATGGTGCACCGCCCTGCGTCAAAAACTCACCTGCGTTTGGCCGGACACGTCGAAATTGAAGAAAAAAGGACGACGTACGTGAAAGTGTACACATTATAGTTGAAAATGAAAGTACCCCTTGTGTTCATGTTCCTGTTCGGGTCGGCCAAAATTTGGCATCCTGCAATAGTGGAGACATTACCAGGGTAATTCGTGAGCGAGATGGACTCTGCAAGGGCACCAGCAGGCAGATAGTTGGCTGCCACGAGGGCACCAGGCTTCTGCGCCGCATCCCGGAACCACGATCCCTCCACTAAAAGAACACCCAAACCCCTGCCGGCACCGCTGCGCCCGGGGCGAATCTCTTCGTATAAGGAAGGTTTCGCGACGACCAGCGCGTAGCTCGCCGCCCAGCCCCACGTCGCACACCAGCTTCTCGCCGCTGCCCACCGCTTTGTCGCGGGAAGGCCGCTTGTCGACGACCGGCGCATTGTCGGCTTTCGACGGCTCTTCGTTGATCGGCACCGTGTCGCCGACCACCGCCTCGTCGCCGTCCACCGCCATGTCGCCGATCGGCGACTCGTCGCCACCAGCTAGTGTTTCGCCCACCGGCGCATGGAGTAAACGAGGGTGCGAATGTTGAAGATGGGCATTTGCCTCCAGCCAATGAAAACTGCGCATCCGTGGAGCCGTGGATCCCGTCACCAAGTGACGAAAAATGGGGGCTACTGTCCCACGTACGAACTGATTGCTGAAGTTAAAGAACGACGCACTTCCAGGCAGAGTACCCGACACATCTTTTTTAAAACGCCTTCTTTGTCAGTTGTGAGAACACGGCTTGGACCATGACGATGTCGCCGACACCCGTGTCCCACCGCCCCTCCCCCGCCGGTCCCAGCTACGGTTTGCTCGTACTGCCATGGTACTCTATGTTTAAACTCTAGTCAAACAGTATATACAATGAATCAATACTCGAGGATACTGCGGAGCGCAAGAGACGAATAGCCCGCAACAGAGAGAAGGGCGGACGCGAAGCAATGGGGAGATGTCAAGCCAGAACGATGGAAACACGATTGGGTGGGAGTCTAGGGGGGGCGAGGAGGGGTAGGACGAGGATCAGGGGGACGCAAAGAGCGCGGGAACAGTGTGCGGGAGTGAGAAAGGGAGGGAATGCGACCCCGCCAACAAGTGGTACCTGATACCAACAATGTCGACGCTAGGGTCAGGATGAGGAGCACTGAGTCGGGGGTGGCGGGGGCGCGGAGATGGGGGGGGGGTAGGAAGAGGGACAACATAGGCCGGAACGGGGTACACAGAAGGGTCGTGGGGTGATGGAACTGGAGGACACGATTCCATCTGGTACTGTGTCGTGGCAGTGAGGTCACCAGCAAGTAGTGACAGTTTTCCATCTGTCAGCAACGCGGAATCATAGGTCCCCATCTGTGTTATTATTGACAGGATCACAGGTGTCACGCTAGACTCTCATCAATCATTTGATAAAACAAGGCGGACTAAATGAAGTGCTCATCACCAAGAATGCGCGCCCTTACGAGCTCGGCTGCGATTTAGTCGACCTGGTGCCCCGTGTGTCGCTCGGCAACCTCTCCGACGCTCGAGGGCTTCACCTTCACTTCACGCAGTCGCAGGCAACGGCATGCGCTGTTCCTTTCACACCCCTCGGTCGTTCCCCCCCCCCCTGTGGCGTCCACTACTCTTACGCCTCCCCCTTCCCTCCCCACTCTACCTTGCGTACTGTATCGACACATTGGTCTCGTACCCGTGTTCCCTGCCGAGCTGCACCCGCCCGCCTACGTTCACCTCACCCTCGCTTGCTGCCGGTGGCCTCCTGCTTCTTATTCTGGTTCTCTTATCCGTCCACTTTCGTTTCCCACACGATGCATCTGCTCATTGGTGAACTCCCACACCCGCTGTAACATGGTGTGGTTACAGCTGTGGATCTTGTTTTATTGACAGACGCTCCTAACCTCACGTTGGTGTGTTTCAGCAGTAATATAAACGTGCTCTTTATTCTTGCGGCATGGTATGGTACAGCGTACACAAGGACGGGATGCGTTCATGACCATGGAAAGGGGGTGAGCAGCAAACGATGAGACCCAGGTGAGTGGGGGGACGTCGCAGCTTACATGCGGCTGACGGGTTCAACCGGTGTGTCAGATTGATATTCTCAAGGATAGAAGCTCATTATCGCACAACGCAGTCCTCTCATGGAATGCCTTGTGTCTCTGACATTCGCTCGCAGCCCCCCTAAACGGTAGCTCTTGAGGCGCTCGGCTCGTTGCGATTTCATTGGCTGAGCGCGAATGCCCGACTTCGATGTTCAAGCCTCATTTACGCACTCCACTGGCGGCTTGCCGCCCACCACCGCCTCTGGTTTACGGGCGCCTAGACCATGCTTTGCGGCTCGACGCCGACAGGCGCCTTGTTTTGCACCACCGCCGTGTCGCTCACGACCGCTATGTTGCCGATCGGCGGCTCGTCGCCGGCCGACAGTTTGTCGCCTTCCGGCGGCTTGCCGCCCACCACCTCCCCGTCGTCTACGGGCGCCTTGTCGCCGCTCAGCGGCTCGACGCCAGCGGGAGGCTTATCGCAGAAGAGCTCCTCGTCCCGCGAGGGCAAATCCCCGCCACCAGCCACCTTGTCGCCAACCAGCACCACGTGGCCAACCAGCATCTCATTGGGTAGGGGCGGGTGGTTTCCGACCACCGGCCGCTGGCTCGTGGACGATATTGCCAACCTCATGCTCTTCCGAGCGCAGCTGTCTGTAATGACCCACGAAGCTGGCTGCGACGCGCAACTCGGGGCCGAGCGGAGGGCCGGGACGCTTTTTCAAAGAGTGAGAGTGCAGAAAAGCTGCAGAAGAAGCCATCGCCGTGCGCGATGTGCGGATTTGTGTCAAGGAAGGCGGCCACCGGGAGCTTAGAATGGCCAGGGTGATGATGGCCGCGGCGAGGATGACCGCGACGAAGATGACGTCGGTGCAGATTGCAAGCCATCTGGGCCCGGCGAAGACAATGCCGTCCCCGCGGCGCTGGAAAGTGGATCTCCACATTCGACGATCAGATGCGTCGACGGTCGACGGAGGCCTGCTGACCTCATGATCTCGACATTAGCACGGATCTAAGCGGAAAATGTGATGCGTTGGAGGTTTTGCGAAGACGTTTCTCGATCGAGACGGTGCTCATTTCACGCAACTCGCGGACACGGCCACCATAAAGTCTCACCCCGTAGAGAAGGACATGATCGCAGAACATTGCAGTCGAGAGTGGAAGAGCTGCTTTGACTTCTTCGCGCACGTGTGCGTTCACTTCAGGCAAACAGGTAGCGCCCGTTCCACGACGCGGTCTGCCACCACTCGGTGGGTACCGCCTGGCGCTTTAGAAGATCTTTTCCGAATTTGCTGTTGGCAAAATTCCAGGACAAGGCCGAATATCCCTTTCAAGCCTCGTGCAGGGTCGCTTCAATCAATGCGGAAGCGGTTCAGGTGCCGCCATCTGAGCGTCAAAGGGTCACAACACGTCGCCGAAGAAAAGTGTCGCATTTAGGGCTGTGCAACTGGCTAGAAAACTGGCAGTTCTCAGTGGCAAAACTGGCTCCTGGAGCCCGTATTAGCACAATCGGTTGAACCAGTTGCCCAACCCTAGTCGCATTACGCGTCCCGGTCCACGCCCCTTGGCTGGCCAGGAGGTCGATGGCGCGCCGGGCGACGCGGATGACGTGTCACGCCGCGGTTCGGACAGGTGGCGCTGTCGGTGCTGGTTGGGATCTTGATTGATTGTGGGTCGTTTGCATTTGTATGTCAATTGCTTGAGTTATCTGCTTTTCAGTAGGGGGGTCCACTATTAGGGATCCCCAGATCTCCCCATGGGGAGACTACTGCGTGGGATTCGGGGCCATTTGGGCCCGCTTGCTCGGTTAGCTTAAGGGGACAGCGGGGCGCCCGTGGCCCGGCTTCCCCACAAAAAATAACTGCGTTCTCACCTCCTTCCTCCCTCTTCGCGCCTTCGGGTTTTCTCCCAGGTGACCGTGTCACCGGGCGAGAGTAGAGCAAGGGTCTGCGGGTGGGTTCCCTCAGCTGGGCAGGTGTCCCTGTCTGTTCCTGTGGGCTGGGGTGACACGGCATTTTATGCGACAAATTGGTGGAGCAGCAAGGGATTTTCTGGCTTGCATCCGGTGCCGGTACGCGTGCAACGGGCGATCTCTCCCGTGGAGCGGGTGAGCTCTCGTCTGCGTGTCCTTGCCCGGACGGGATGACAATCTCCCAACTTGTGTCGGGATTCCCACCTTGTACCTCGTTGCCACCCCTTCTTTCTTGGTCGTACGTGTCTTCCAGTTCGCCTGGTTGTTGAGCGCCAGAGACCACTATGCCGACCCCGACGTCCTCTCCGGGGGAGACGCCGCCCCGGCGTCCGTCGACGGACACGCCCCCGGCTCCGGCTGGGGCTGGGATACCTGTCTCCTCGGGTTTGGTTCCGCCCCCGCCGACGCCGGCTGACGTGGCTGGGCCTGGTGGTTCCTCCCGGGTGACGACGACCGTCAAGACCGAGATGCCGAGACCCGCGGTGGCGGGCACCGGCACGTGCAAGGGCAAGCAGGAGTGGACCCCTCCTCCAGGTAGCCCGGGTCGACGTGATGCGAGCGGTGTCCCCCAGGACGCCGCTTCCTCTCCAGCCGTGATGGCCCTCCTGGAATCCCTCCGCGAGGAGCTCCGGGCGGACATGGCTGGGGCGGTCGAGACGCTGACCGCGGGGCGAACACCCGGGAGGCTGTCATCCCCAAGCGCTGGTATGGGGCGGTCAAGGAACCGGGTGGTGACGGGTGGAGGCGGAGGCGACGACGGGGGACCGGACGGGAGTACCAGTGGGGACTCTCTCCGGGACCGTCGGTCAATCCGGAGCCGGCGCAGCCATCGGCGTCGTCGCCCCCGGTCTTCCTCGAGTGACTCATTCTCCCGGAGTGACAGGGAGACGGTCCGGCGGACGCTGGTGGATTTCCAGATTCCTGTCCAAAAGGTCGGGGACAACTTTCTCAACACGGTGACGGACTGGCACTCCTACCGCCTGGACAACCAGAACCAGACCTTCACTAGCCGGATGCGTCTACGGATTACACAAGACCGGAAGAAACTACGAGTTTCCATGGACCGGGTTCGCTTTTACGGGACCAAGCCGGCCGAGCTCTTCTCCTTCTTGCGCCGGTTTGTCCGGGCCTGAAACGACAGCAACGTCTGGGAGGGAAAGGCGCTCTACCTGTCTGGCTCCTTCCTGACCGGGGCAGCCGCCACTCGGTTCAACAAGATCCTCCCTGACACGGCCGGGCACATCCCGGGCCGGACTGTTGCATCCTTCCCGGAGGCGGTGCACTGGCTCCTGGTCAATTACGCAGACTCCATCACCCTGAACCAAGCCGTGTCGGACGTGAACCGCGCCTCCCTGGGCGCCCATGAAGTGCCTGATGCCTTCGCGGCCCGTTTGCGGGACCTGGGGGAGGCCTGCGGGAACGTGTACGGCGAGGACCGGATGAAGATGGCGTTCATCCAGGGGCTAACCAAACACTTGCAGGTGGACGCCCATCAATACAGCCTCCAGTTCACGGAGCACACACTGCAGCAGCTCGCGTCGTTCACCCAGGGCAAGCATGAACAGGTCAAGGAGCTCCAGCGACTCCAGCCGACCCCCCCCAAGATGTACTTGGCACGACCGTGTAGTCGGGCAGGACCCAAGGCGCCGGTTTTGGCGGTGGGCGAGTCCTCTTCCCAGGCCGGTGGTCGCCTGGAGGGTTGGCGCGGGTTTGTCACGCCCTCTACGCCCCGTGTCACCCGGGGGGGGGAGCGCCCGAACCGGGTGCGGGCGTGCTGGCTGTGTAACAAGGAGGACCACATCGCGGCAGCCTGCCCGGAGGTGCCCAAGAAGCTCCAGGACAAGCTAGCCCGCCAGGGGATCCAGTTCGCCGAGGCCGTCCGCTGGGCTGACCGGCAGGCCCAGCGCGCCTCCCCTGGACGGCGGGAACCGAAGACGGTGCACAACCTCCGGGTCGCGATGCTGCAGAGCATCCAGGAGAACCTGTACAAGGAGAGTCCTGAGGACTGGGACTCCCATCCCGAGGAAGAGACCACGACCACGGGTACCTCGGGATCGGGAAGAGAGGTGGGGGAGGTGAGCCCGTAAGCGCCCTCCCGTCTGTTCCGGGCCCCGGTGATCCTGTGTCGGCCTCAGTTGCATTCCTGGGCCCATGCGGTCGTCGGCTACGAGCCAAGGTAGCCGCATGGACACCTTGTGCCTGTCGGAGTACCCTGCTCGTCTTGCGTAAGGACAATTTCAAGGTCAAGACCACCTTGAGTCTCGGGGGTGACGACCCGGTTTCTGTGGCCGCGGTGGTGGACACCAGGGCCTTTCAGAATCAGGGTTTTTCAGCAGAATCTGGGATATATACAGATATATCCGGTTATATCCCTTGGAATCTTTTCGCCATCTATTGTGAGAGCAAAACGGAGGACACTGCTGGAAAGCTCACCTCATGCGCAGGCTCTTCGTGGAAAGACTGATGAACATAAGATGTTGCTGCGAGCAGGATGCCGCTGCTTACAGAACGGTGCTTTATCCGAATCATTAATCCGAAGCCCCTGGTGGACACAGGGGCCGGATCAGGCGTCGTCAGCGAGGACCTGCTCCCTCCGGACTGGCGCGACCATGCCTGGCGTGCGCCTACCCGCACCCGGATCGTGGATGCCTCGGGGCAGGCTCTCAAGGCTCTCGCTCGACTCCCCCTCACTCTGCATGTACATGACAAACCTGTGCATTTCCCGTTTACTGTTTTGAAACGCCTTTCGGTCCCGCTCATTATCGGATGTGACTTCCAGCGCCAGCACACCAAGGCCATCCTGCCCCAGGACGGCAAGATCGAGTGGTCGACGGGCGCTGTCTCGGACATCCTGGGCTACCATCTAGGCGCCAGGGGGCGACAGTACAAGGCACCGGCCAAGCCCCGGGTCCGCCCGAACGAGCTGACGCTGGCGGGCGCAACGGTCCTTCCCCCTGGTGCCCAAACCTAGGTCCAAGTTGTGACCCGGACGACGGGCAGTTGCCTCATCAAGGGTCGGGCGGAGTTCCTGGCCAAGCATGGGCTGCACTTGGCCCACGGGCACCACAAAAAACTGCACCGGCACGAGCCCTTCTCTGTACTCCTGGTCAACCTGGGTCGCAGGACCAAGATGTTTGCCAAGGGCACCCGAGTGGGGGGCGCGGAGCCGTATACTGGCGAGGCGCGACCCCTCTCCCAAGGGGCCCTTCTGGCCGTCCAGCAGGAGCTGGCGGCCCGACAGGAGCTGGACACGCAGGCGGCCATGGCCACGACGGAGGGACCGCCGGAGCCCCCGCGTGTGCCGCCCCCCAAGGAGCCGGAGACGCCAGAGGTGAGCTGGGCGGGCGTGCCCACGGAGCTACATCGCAAGGTGCACGGTCTTCTGGATCAGTTCAAGGGTATGTGGTCGGGGAAGCTGGGTGAGCTCAAGGCCACCACGCATCACATCCAGCTCAAGCCAGACGCCAAGCCCTTGTACTCGGCTCCGTCCCGGGCTGGTCCGCACCGTCTCTTGGAGATCGAGAAGCAGGTCAAGAAAATGCTCGAACTGGGTGTCATAGAACCCTCGGACGCCGAGTGGTCCTTCCCGGTGGTCTTCGTGCCCAAGCCAGGTGGCCACTTCCGGTTTTGCGTGGACTACCGGCGGCTGAACAAGCGCACGGTCAAGGATGTCTACCCGGTCCCGAGGATGGACAGCTGCCTGGACTCCCTCGGCGATGCCACGGTGTTCTCTACCCTAGACTGTAACGCCGGGTACTGGCAGATCCCTGTGGCCGCAGAGTACAGAGACAAGACGACATTCACGTCTCACACGGGCTTGTTTCTGTTTTTCCGGCTCCCGTTTGGTCTGGTGAACGCGCCAGCCTCCTACCAGCGGGCTCTCGACATCATCTTGTCCGGTCTACGGTGGCAAACGTGCTTGGTATACCTGGACGACGTGATTTCTTCTCCCGGACCGTGGGCGATCACATCCGGCACCTCCGTGAAGTCCTCCTCCTGCTGGAAAAGGCCGGCGTCTCACGCAAGCCCTCCAAGTGCCACTTGTTCCAGCAAGAGGTGGAGTACCTGGGACATGTCGTCCGTCCAGGGCAGCTGCTAGTGAACCTGAAGAACATCGAGAGTCTGGCGAAAGCGCTTCCCCCACGTAACCGGACGGAGCTCAAGAGCTTCCTGGGCATGTGTAGCGTGTACCGGCGTTTCATCAAGGATTATGCCCACATCGCCAAGACCCTGACCAAGCTCACCAGCACGAAACTCCCACACGTACTCCCCCCGCTGGATTTCGTCCAGTCGGCGGCCTTCGAGTACCTCAAGGAGCGCTGGACGTCGACCTTGATTCTTGCGCTCCCCCGACGTGAGGGTCTCTTCATCCTGGATACTGATGCCTGCGCCGTCCAAGTCGGCTGTACCCTCCTGAAGCAGCAACCGGACAAGAGCATCCTCCCAGTCGGCTACTACAGCCGGGGCCTCATCCCAGCCGATAAAAACTACTCCACGACCGACAGAGAATGCTTGGCCGTGGTCTGGGCCTGTTTTTTCTTCTGCGCCCCTACCTCTAGGGACAAGCGTTCCTGATCCGGACGGATTATTCCAGTTTAAGATGGCTGCTGAGCATGGACAGTGCCCAAGGACGGGTCGCTCGCTGGAGCCTCCGGTTGTCGCAGTTCCGGTACAAGGTATGCACCAGACCGGGAAGGGAGCACCACTGTGCCGACGCCATGTCGCGTCTCCCGACGCTGGCGCCGGATCGGTCCGTCATCCCGGAAGAGATTCCCTGAATCGCTCTGGCTGACTCCTCCCGTGGCTGGGTGGCGCCGAACTACGGGGAGCCAGACAAGGAGCAACCGGTCACGCTCGCGCGTATGCTGGCCGCGCAGGAGCACCAGCGGAGCCAAGATTTACGGGACAGGATGCAGGCCTTTTCATGAGTATCCCGTCAGTAAGCATTTTTTCGGGTATGAGTCCTGGCGTACTTGCACTCATGCAATTTATCAGACCAATCCGACCCACACTCATTGGCACGACCGCCTCACCCTCGTACCCATACCAGAGAAAAAGTAAGTATTTTATGGCACCCGATGATGTGGCTGAGAGCATTTCCATCTCCAGGTCCCACGGACAGCGGAGGAGGCGCGCCAAGCACAGCGCGCTGGCAGCCCCATGCATTGGTGTCAGCGCATGAAAGTGCAACAAGACTGGCGCGCGGGCGGGGCTGACCACAGAGGCGCGGCAGTAATCGTGCGTGGGCTATGGGGTCATGTGCTCCCGCTCGTGGCTGTCAAGCAGACAATGGCCACCTGATCGGGCGTCGTGACACCCATGCTTTAGCAGCCTGCATTTCCGGATTTTAGACCTGCAGGAATCCGCCACGGGAGCCAGGGATCGATGCACGTCCTGGAACGACCGTTCGTATGAGGCTCTTAGCCCCGGCTTTGGCGAGAAGGAGACATTCTGGGCCGCCCGAAGCTGTCAATTGTGTTTTCCCTCATCTGCTTCCCAGCCAGGTGCCCATTGAGAGCCATCAGCTCCTGTGGTGCCTGCCTGTGCTTGCTGACGTGTCTCACGCGTTTATTACGACGTTGTAAGCTTTTCTGATACACCACTTGTGGATGGCTGAGGCGCTACATATCCGGGAAAGGAACCTCAGATTTTTTTACCGACCTGGATCAGAACCGAGTATGCGCTGACCGCTTCCAGCAGCTCCATGCCAGCAGCGAAAATATCCATGCGGGCCTGTGCCGTGCAGGATGGGCCATTCCACGTCTCGCAGTGTCAGCACGTGGGGCACACCGGTAACCGCGCTGGACCAATCTGATTCGTCTACTTCTCCACTTCGTCTGGGAGCACACGATCCGTTGACAGGCCCAGCCTGCGACACTTGGTTGTCGGCACTGATGATCGATCGAGAAACTGCTCGGTGGCCATGGCCCTGCTGCTCGCGCAGACGACAGGCGCTCAGCTGACAGTGCTTTCCGGAAGCCTTCTCCATGTCGCTCATCGAGAGCACACCGCCGTTCTTGACTGCGTCGACACGTGGATAGGCCCACGACGCAGCGATGGGATCCACGCGGCACGACCCATCACCGGCACGGCGCGGATCCTGCACCCAGGTCCTGAACAGCGCCGCAGTGGACCCGGCAACTTTCATCGCCGGACTCGTACAGCTCAGTCCATCAGGGGACACACCCACGCACCCGCAGCCATGTCCATGTCATCGGGTTCCAGCCGCCCTGCAGCGGGCTCCGGCGGCTCCTCTTCCCCCCCACCAACTATCCCCCCGAGTACCTCCGACGATGAGAAGGCCCCGGCGCCGCGGACGCCCGCACGTTTGGGCAAGCGTCCCCTGAGTACAGGCACTACCGCGGGGGACGAGACCATGTCATTTGCAGACTTTGCACGGGAGGTCTTGAGCATCTTTCGCACGATAACTGTCCCGGCTGTCCCGGAATCCATCGAGTACAGGAACCAGACATGAACGGTCAACGCGGCGGCTCGGGCGCGGTCGAAGCGGTCGCCGCTGTGGTCGCTGGTGGATCTTTACACGGCGAGCGACAACGAAGACGTGGTTGCGCGCTGCCGACTGTGCGCTCTCGACGGCGTCGTCACCCTCATCTTCCTCAAGGATGGGGTCTTTTCCAACGGTACGAAGCACTATGAGGCGACGGCGAACGGACGGGCGTCGGAGTCTCGGCGTGGAGACCACTTGCGTGCCGCGCTGTACTTGGAAAAAAATATGAAGGGTGGGGCTCGGACTCGTCTCACTGCCCCAGACGGCTCCATAACAAACTTCTTGCGACCGGCGGATCGTCGGGAGCATCACCTTTGGTTTGTCATCATGCAGGTGATGACATCGTCGTCGCACGCGTTTGCTAGCAACGACTTTGTGCGCGCCTTCCTCGAAGGCTTCCGGGTCAGCTACGCCCCGCCAGCCAGCAACACCCTCATCCACCACGTCACCGAGATCGCAGCCTACGTGGCGACGGACCTGCAGCGTTCGCTGTCGGACATCGCCGAGGCGTACGGCTGCATCCCGTGGGCGCACGTCTCTACAGACATGTAGACGGCGCGGCACTCTCGGGGAAGCTACGGAGCCGTCGTCATTCGCTACGTGGACCTAGACACCCTCTTGGCCACGGAGAAGTCACTGGGCGAATGGCGGTTCCCTGGAAAGCACGACCACCAGATCATCCAGACCTGGCTGACGGCGCAGCTGGCGTCCTTCAACTTGGCTGTGTCTGACGTGGCCTCGTTCACTACGGACGTTTGTGCCAACGTCAAGAAAGCACTGGACGAGCTCAGTCCCGCGTGGATTGCTTGCGTCGCCCACGGGCTCCACAATGCGGTCCGCCACGCCCTAGGAGCATCCGGCGAAACGCCCAATCGTCGGGCGGCGCGAATGATTGCGGGCGGGCGCCGCGCGCAGCGCGCTCGGGTGGCGTGCCGGAACGCCGCAGCCAATGAGCTGCTTGGTCGGCTTCGGGCGACTGTGCGGTATTTTCAACATTCCGACGCAGCGGCTCAACAGATGAGTGGTCTCCCAATCGCCGAGGATCCCGCCATACGCCGTCTTCAGTCAGAGAAGACCATCCGCTGGGGCTCGACCTGCCTCTCTCTGAGCCGCCTGTACACCATGTGGCCGCGCGTCACCGCCTTCTTCCGATCCCCCGCCTTAACCGCGGACCAGCGGCAGCGGCGTGTGCTTCACCGGGACTGGGACCAGCTGCGCTACATGATTGCCGTCCTCGCCCCAGTGTACGAGGTGACCAAGTCGGTCCAGAGCGCGACGGCGACGCTGGCCGAAGTCTTCCCCCTGCTGGTATCCCTGCGGCACACCTTGCAGCAGGATGTGCTCCAGGCGCCCAAGTATCCGGAGCTGCCGTTGGCGGTCGGCGCAGCCGCAATCGAGGCCTACCTGGTCTCCAACGCCGATGTGGCCGTCATGGAGATTTAAAACCGCCTTTACCTGACCGAGTCGACGCACGTCGACGTGGTGGCTGGCCGCGAGTGCCTCTGTGATGCGGCGAGGCAGACGGTGTACGTGTTGCGGCAGGAGTTGGACCGCATCTTTTTCAACCCGGTGGACAAGTCCAAGAACTGGCTTGAAAACCCTGCTGTCTTGAAAGCGGTGGTGCCTTCTACGGGACGCGTGAAGCTTCTGGAGGAGGTTGCTGAGTGGATCGGCTGCGACAACCCCGCACCAGGCGTGTTGGAGGCGGTGAAGTGGGCGGCGGAGGGGTCGTACGGCGCGGAAGAGGTCTCCGACTTGTCGCAGACCGCGGCCACGGCGACGGCAGACGGTCATGGAGCATCCGTGTCCGACGAGCGCGCTGCCGCTCGGTCATCACTGCTGACATGGAAAGGGCGGTCTGGAGCGGGAGCGTCGCCGGCTGTGGCGGCTCCTGGGGCACAACGTGTTGTGCAAGATGAGGGCAACAACTTTCTTCGACTGTTTCAATAGACGGAAGAAACGAGCGCCCTGTCCTTTTGGAGGCGGAACAGTCAACACTTTACGGCCCTCTTCCCTCTCTCCGCGTCCGCGCTTGGTGCGGCGGCATCTTCTGCATCTTGCGAGCGTGAGTTTTCCATCGCTGGGCGTCTCGTGCGTCTTGAGCGGTCAAGCCTGTCTGTCACCAGCGTTGAGATGCACTCCCTCGTTGCCGCGAACGCCGACTTGCTTCCAAACGATGCGCCGCAGTGCATCCCCTCTCTGACGCACGCGGCTGCTGCTGCGTTCCGGTCTGAGATGAGCATGTACGTGCCCGCGGCTATAGACGCGGAGGAGGAAGAGCATTGGACGAGCGGCACAGACGAGGGGGACTTGTAGGATTGACAACGCGCGCCTGGTGTGAGCGATGAGGATGAGAGCTGCCAATACACATGATGTCATCGTTTTTCATCGATGTCTCCATTTACATTTCCATGGTCAGGGCGTAGCAGCAATGGCGTGTCTCAACAGTGGAGGTCGCGCACCATTGTGGATGTCGATCTTCGTTGGATTCGTACAGGTACCGAAAGGACGGAGATGAGGGTGATGGTGTGCTCGTGTGGTCGAAGCTTCCTGGTAAAATGAATAAAGGCCTACGTGTACGTACATAGATCAGCACAGTCACGCGTCCTTGAGAACCATTTTCACTTGATGGCACGCACTTTCTGGTGGTCATCACGTTGGTAGGGGGACAGCTCTGGAGCATCGCAGTGGACTACGACAACCATTTCACTGTGGGAGCAGGCGACAGGCATTAGCACCTGGAGCGCACATCCCAGAAGTATGGTGCGTGATACGCGATCTGATGTGCATGATACGCGAAATGAGCGTCCACTAGCCTCCACACCACCATCGATGAACGTGCAAATAAATGCAACAGAATGAGGGGATGGAAATACCAGCGACGCACAGCCACGGTCAAACATGAAAAAACCAGCAACAGAGTGAGAAAATAGAATAGACATTGAACATACATACATGAGACTAGTAAAAACCTCCTCTGTGTTCTTCGCGGTTCTTTTGTACACGCAAGGCACGAGTCAATTCTTTACCACCGCTGACACACCGGCGCGAATAACCGACAAACCACCCAGCTCACAGCTCCTGTACTTTTCGTCGCCGGACGTCACGACCTCCATCACCAGCGATGTGCCCGCGCCGGAAACCGACACGTCTGCGGTCGAAACGCCTCCCTGCACGCGCGTATTTTTGTATGTGATAGAGTACGAAGGCACTATCGATCCCACCGCAAGCGCGTCCACATCTACGGGTAACACGCCGCCCAGCGCCCAGGTGATCGTACATTTGGTGACGTTGGTCGGCAAGGCCGCCACCACCGGCACCTGCCAAGGCCGCGTGTCGACACCACCGTAAACGCTGGCGTGCGCTTGTACCTGGCGTCGCTTGACGTCACGCTCACCGCCGACACCAACGCACCCGCACGGACAGCCCAAGAGCCGCCCGACACCCTGCCAATGCTAAATTTGGAAACCCGCTTCGGCGTGAGCACCCCCCTCGCAACTGCGCTCTGCAGAAGCGCCTTCCAGCTTTCATTTGTTTTCTTACTTGTAAACGCGCGCTGCAACGACCTCCACCGGCGGCCATCCGATTTGACGGCAGGCACGGCACCCCGCACCGAACATTTCTCTCTTTTCGAGCTTCTCGACGGAGCGACCTGCACGACCACCGCCACCCCTATGGCAGCCGTCCACACGCTGCGCAGCATGCAGCTGTTCCTCCAATCTGTCACAATGTGCGGCATTTCCGCCCGAGCGCCCGCCACGACGGCAAACGCGCCCGCCCGCCGCGACCGCCGACGCACTTGCGCCGTCCGACCACACGCCGGCCAGCATCCACTTGATCTTTCGTGTGCCGAAAACGCCCGTCACGTCCGCCGGCACGTGCTACCGCACGTATGCAACTACGGCAAGCGCGCCCTTGCAGACCGACGACACGCCGCTCACAACCTGGGGGCTGTTAATCTCGGAGCCGCCAGACAGCCCAACCGGCACGACCGCCGCCGCCCACATGGCACCCGTACACCCTACGCGCAGCATCCAGGTGTTTTTCCAGGCAGAGACGACGTGCGACATGGACGCCAGCGCACCCGCCACGACGACCGACGCCCCCGCCCGCTACGACAGCCGACGCGCCCGCGCCGTCCGACCACGCGCTGCCCAGCATCCTCTTGTTCTTTTTGGTGACGGCGACGCCCATCACGTCCGCTTGCGCTTTCGCCAGACAGCCCGTCACAACCGCTATCGCGCCATTGCAGACCTATGGTACGCCGCTTAGCACCCCGGTTCTCACTGTCATGGCGCCGCTCGACAGCACAACCATGACCGCCGACAGGCCCAGCATGGCGATCATCGGTTAGGGACTGGGGAGGAAGGAGCAGTGGCGGGGGAGCCAGGCGCGGGGGGTGGCAGAGGCAGGGGAGAAGAGGCGAACGAGAGCCAGTCGCACGAACGACTCACACCCAGATGGCACTCTGGGAAGAGACTGGGGAGGAAGGAACAGTGGAGGGTTGGCCAGGTGCGGGGGATGGAAGAGGCGCGGGAGGAAAGCCGCCCGAGAGCCGGTCGCAAGCACAACTCACACTCACATAGCGCGCTGGGGTGGCCGACGTGCTGCTGGTCTTGAAAACGTGCACGAGCACTGAGCCACCAATGTCTGGCTGCATCCAACCTGGCGCAGCTTAGACAGGCACGGCCCCTGCATGCGCCTATCAGGGCGCATGGCGTCCCCGCACAGCTGTGGCTGTGCGCACCGGGCGGGAGAATTGGAGTTTGTGCATCGCAATTACAATGGTAATTTTCTCGTGCCGTTCGCACAGACGCTTCCATCGTCGTCGCGGTTAGGGTTGTTATGTGAGCCCTGGGGCGCTCATAAGGGGCGCAGATAGGGCGCTATTAGGGCGCGACTTAGGCGCTTTTACGCCCAGCGCCCCCGAGCAGCTGGGCGTTATTAGGGCGCTAGTTAACAGTGTTAGGATTGACCAATAGCTGGCCTCGATCCGGAATGCTATGTATACCTGCTAAGAGCTTCTCAAATTCGAGCGTTGCAAAACAGGTCATTCACATGTCTTTGCCGCTCCGCGAGCGGGACAGAAGCACGAAGACAAGTTTGCGGCTGTCGGCACAGGCACGGGGTTGCCGAAGCAGGTATGGCCGTGGCTGGCGTATGCTCGCCGGTAGCCGTACCCACCGCGGAAACACCCCCCTCTTCACTCGCTCCGTCGGTTGCTTCGGAAAGACCAGATGACGTTAAGTCTCCTTGAAACTGGTTATTGACAAGAAGCGACTCCTCGAGCTAAAAAAGCAAGGTGGGCTACAGCTGTATTTAATATTTGGTAGGGGGCTACTGAGGGCGCTTAGGGCGCTAGGGGCGCTGGTAGGCGCTGTTAAGGCGCTCATAGGGCGCTAATACGCCCAGCGCCCCCAAAATAGGGGCTCACATAACAACCCTAGTCGCGGTCACCATGTTTGTGAGGTACTGCGTTTCTTTCCAGGCCGTCCTGGTAGGCTGAGTATTGTGCTTCCTGTGACGGCAACAGTATCTGGTTCGTGAGCCTGTACGCCCCGCATTGTCGAAAAACGATACGAGTTTGAAATCCTTTGCATTCTGTAATCGGATCGGACAACTGGAAAAGTGAGGAGTCGCTCGTGTCGCGGGAGTGCCCCGCCCCCCCCCCCCGCGTCTTCGCCGCGATTGAAGGGCTTTGGCGGCACTGCATGACCGCAGCTCCTCCCCCGCGTCCCACTGCCCGCCGTGGTGGAGTGAACCGCTTCTCGGCGCCCTCCACACGCCCTGTCTGTCGCGGTTGGCCCTCTCGTCGCGTAAACGCTTGACGTCAGCTGCGCGGTGGTTTTCTTCAAGCGTACAGAGCTGGTCGGAGTCGCACTGGTTTTGGTCCTGAACGCCCGTCGCACAAAGGTTGATAGCGCCTCACCACCTGTAACAGCGCCCCATTATGTTTGCAGCTTGAGGGTCGAGGGGGAAGGGGGCGAGAAGCGGGGGGGGGC
>Ga0209093_1000858_pt1 | contig 17012 bp, 26 predicted proteins | sample SidtaG_4_FD_187450 | JGI IMG/M metagenome (GOLD analysis project Ga0209093, IMG submission 187450) | Marine algal microbial communities from Sidmouth, United Kingdom - Sidmouth_Male1 metaG (SPAdes) (version 2) | ecosystem: Host-associated > Algae > Red algae > Unclassified | place: Sidmouth... | reverse complement strand
CGGGCCGGCGGTGCCCCCCCCTCCGCCCCCCCGCCCCGCCACCGGCACCGGCGTGCCGGCAGCACCGCCGCCGGCAGCGTCGACCGCAGCCGCAGCACCGCCTCAATGACCAGGTCGCCGACGGGCGCGGCCCCCCCCCGCCCCCCTTCCCGCGGCGGCGCCCGCGCGCACGGCGCCGACCACCCCCGCGGTCAGCGCGTCGAGGGTGGCCGCCGGCAGCCGCACCGCCGCCGCCGCGACCGCCGCCGTCGCCACGCCCGTGCCCGCCGCCGGCATGGCGGCGACGACGGCGGTGGCGACCGCCGCCACCACCGACGCGACAGCCAGCTGCGCGTCGACGGGGTGGGGGCTGCGGCGGCGGCCAACGCGCACGGCGGCCGCGCCGCGCTCACCCGCTTGGGCCACGTACCGCGCAAGCAGCGGCTTCGGTTGCGGCGTCATCCGGTCCGCCGTTCTCACGACCCCCCCACCCGCGGCCTCAGTGCTCCCACCCAGTCCAGGGACAGTCCAGGAGACCATCTCGGCCATCGGTGTGCACTTCATTCAAGTCACCACGTCATTTTTGTACACTAAGCCCGATCGTCCTTGGGAAGCTAGTGTGCTAAGGGGATCGTCCAACATCGGCGTGCAGCTCGACACATACGAGTGTACAATCACGCACAATCGGTGCGGGATCATCTGCAATCGACTCTACTAGGCCCGCGGTCGATTGTCAGCAACACAGCGATCGGCCAGATTGCATGCTTCCAAGCACCCCCCTCTGGGAAGCACGTTCCAGAGCCTGTAATGCGATTTGGGTTTCCCAGACCGCTCCATCCCCAAGTTATGGTCGCTCCCTGCTACTGCTGCTCCACGTGCACGAAACGAAGCCTATCGCGTTCTCTGGAGCGTGTCAGGCCTGATGTCGCCAAGTCTTCCATCGTCCCAAGGCAGGGCCTTCACCTTGGTACTGCTGATCCCCCAATTTTATCCTCATCGGCCAAGACTGGGACTGCTTTGTAAAACAGGCCAACCATTGGTCTAGAACAGCAGCAAACAGCTGCTGAGTGCGAATCTACCACGCGCCATTGGCTCTCCAACCGTCAGGTCCGAGCAGAATCGAGATTCTCCGTTTTCTTGAGATATTCTGCCTTTCTCAATCGTCTCATGGGGTAAAGTAGCCCGGAGCAGTTTGTTATCGAGATTTCCTTCGAGATTCTCAGATAATCTCAGAAAAGCGAGTGCGCCGATTGTGCGTTTGCAGGCCGTACGGGCACTTTCTGTGAAGATGGGACCCGACATGCACTGCTGTCGATCCTCTTGGCCAATCAGAAACGTCCCTGCGTCGCTGTTGCACTCCCGTTCTCTGCCGAAGAGGACAAAAATGGGGGATCAGCAATACCGCAATACAAAATTGTTCCCTATGAGTACTCAATGGAGTGCCACAACGTTGTCTTCCGTGCAAATTGATCCTCCTGGCACTGTTGGCTCCCACCGCGTTGCGGCCTCCATCACTTCGGGCTCCTGTGCTCGTGGCACGCGGCGCATCAACCATGACCTACGGCGACCCACCTACACCGTCCGAATCCGACCCGGATTCACCGTCGACATGCATTGCTCAACCCTACGACTCGCAATCACGCGATGACGAACCTTCCGTATCAACCTCGTTGACACCACACCTGCCGCTGACGGCAGCTACCAGCACCATTCACAGCGCCTTCGTTCCCCGCTTGCTCCCCGAGCACCTGGAAGGTCATCTTCGCTTGCCGAGGGCTCTCGTTTCTAGCATGGGGCGGCTGCCATGCACTGGCGTTGCCAAGGCGCTTTGGTCGGCGATTATGCAGAAAGTGGAGCAGTTCGAGGTCAACCATAATCGAGGAGCAGCGCGCCGTGGTCTCCCGCCCAATTCACGATGTCGGCGAGAGTCTTGGCGGGTGCTTCCCACGGCGCGCGGTTGGGGACGCCTGACGCGGCAAACAAAATTGGCACGCCCGAGCTATCTCCGACGTCCCCGGCCAAGTAGCGCTCACCTGCGGAAGAGGACCGCGGCACGCTCTGCTTCCACTGCCGCAAACCATCAACTGCGCCCTTGGCGCTTACGCGTCCGCCGACGAAGATCCAAGTCAAGCCATTCACGCTGCCCCCCCTACCACGGGACTGGGACAAAATGCTGGATGCCGTGCAGGAATCCTGTGAAAATCTCAATGGCCTCCTGTGGTCTCAATGGCTCCCCTGCACTTATGACGCTCGTGAGTGGGTCGGCAACGCGCGCCGACATGGCATCCAAGAAGCAATCGTTTCGCCGGGTGTCCTCGTCAATGCTATCCAAGCGCGGCGCCATCGCGAAAGCTGCTGCCAAGTCGGGTGGATGGAGTGCTCTTCGCAGCGTGCTTCGCCGAGAGAGAGCTTCTTGCCAACGTGCTGGTGCGCTCTTTCTCTACAACGACGTGTTCAAGTCCTGTGCCGCGCTTGTCTCGCAGTCGGACTCTGGTTCTTTGAGAAGTGACCGCTATCCGGGTTTTGTGTTGCGTAGTCATTGGTTCATTTGCTCCACTTTGGGTCCGGCGTGAACAACTAGTGTCCCTTCGCTGCGCGGGAGTCAGCAGCGGGAGCGATGCAGAGGAGGGAGACTGCCACAGAATCTGCTCCGGCGGGAAGCTGGGCTTTTGGTTTGATGTCGACTGTGCAAGATTATATTCGAGTATTGCTGCGGCTTTGCAACTCGAGAGTACATACGACATGTACATTGAACATTAAACCATAAACTCATTTCTTGTGTACAGTGTATTTTTACTGAAGAGTATGTACTGAGTAGTGCATGGTGCCAGACTCATTGTTCTTTGAAACTTCTGGACCGTTTGCAGGTCACAACTACAGTCTCGTTTTCTCGGCTGTTGCATCCTGGCGCCCGCCCGAGCACGTCGATTTCAAAGACAGAGACGCATGCCCGTGACGCGGCAGCTGACGTGCCGTTCTCCGGCCGGTGCGCGCCCCGTGCCGCTCCCGGAACTTTGCGTTGACGCAGTTCCATCCTGTCGGAGTGTCTATTCTCGTTGTTGTTCTGCTATCAAGAGCTTGGAGTTGCGATTACCCTTCTCGGTATGTCTCACGTGTCTGCGCCATTCTTTCTCCAGTTTCTTGTGCAGCACTCCGCGATGGACGCTTTTTCGAGCGCTGCTCTTCACCTAGGCTAGTGACGCTGACATGCTTGTTTGTTCGGCTTTTTCTCTTCCATGTCTGGCAACTGTACTTTGAATCACATCCGCTCTCTACTGCATGTACGTCAGTCTCAGAGGATGCCTGATGGCAAAGCTTCTGGGGCTCCTGCTGCTGGCACAGATGGTGTTGCAACCAAAGGCAAGAAGGCCAAGAATACTAGAAAGGCGGTGAATAACTCGCGCGCTGCAGCAGCTAAAAAAGCCCAAGCCACACGGAAGCGGAACCTGAACCCGAACAAGATGGCCAAAGAGACAGAGCCACGCAAGCATCGAAGTCATGCTGATGCGGCCAAAGCGGCGGTATCAACCCAAGAACTCAACGCGGTGTCTGGTAGCGATGCTGGCAGCGAAAAAAACGACACGGACGTGGAGGCTGCGAACAGCCCTGGCAACATCAATTACAAGAAAGGCGCTGATTGCGGCGTCGAGAAGAAAGACAAGGAAGCGGCCGCGCCGTCGTTCTACACGTCGTCGACGGCCACGAGGGCCCAGCAGCCTGCCGGAGCCACGGTCGGCGGCACGTCCAGCAGCGAAATTACGGTAAAGACAATTCCCTCGTCGCCTCGTGTGACACAACTTCTTGTGGCGGCAGCACCGCCCGCGGCGGCCGCGGCGTCGCGCGCGCCCACAAGCAACGTAGGTTTTGGTCGCGACACGGCGGCCAAAGCCCCCACTCTCTTGACGCGCGCGCCTCCCACTCTAACAACGACCGCGTTCACTAGCAGACGCGCGCACAGCGCCCGCACGGACAACAAAACTATCAAGACCGCCAACTCATCTCCACCTGCGTGTTTCTGGCTTTCAGGGGCACGTCGGGTCGATGGAACGGCAGACAGCGCCTCTCTCGGCTGAATCACGGCGGGAAAAGAGACATCCTTCTCGGAGCGTGCGATGGCGCCGCTCATGGTGACCGCGCGGGCTGGCGGCACAACGAACGGCGGAACTTTGGGGCGAGAAACTGTGACCGAAGAGACAGCCTCGTGGCCGTGGCTGTCGGCGCCACTAACGGAGACCGCGCGAGTCTTCCGCCAAGTCACTGGCACCGCTATCCAGCACGACACGGCTGCCGAGGCGCCGGCGTCGTCAGGTCCAGAGTCGCTGCCTTTTGCGATAGCACAAAGGACTGACAAACCGTCGGGCGGCGACCGCATCGACAACGGAAAGGCTGCTAATGAGAAAGCGTCGGCACTGGATGGGCGTTTGGCACTCCGAGCGTCAACGCCGGTGATTTCGACCGCATGGCCGGAGCGGCACGCGGGTGCTTTGAATCATGGTGGTCGGGAAGACGGGGAGCAGGCAATTCTCGCGGCTGCTTTGGAAACTGCGTCTGCAGCTGTTAGAGATGCGACGTCTGGGGCCCTTTCTGTCCACGGGACCAGCGGCGGCAGCCGGCGCCACTTGCACCTCCGTTGCCCTTCACGCAACCACTGCAACCGCAGGAGTGCCCATTTTTCCTCGCACGCACGTCGGGCCTGGCTGTCCGGCGCCGGAGCCCGGCGACACAGCTCTACTCTCCATGTCGGTCAACATGGCGTAGATCCCTGGACTCGGAGAGTCCGAAATCCGCCTTGCCCATCGACCGAGTGCTCCCAGCGCTCTTGCGCTTCCTTCATCATTACGCAGCTTCGGAGATGATGCGTCCGGAGAGGGAGGTCTTCTGTTTTCTGGAGCGGAGTTTTTAAACGCCGTCTTGGCGGGAGGGGACGGCGAAGAGGGGCAACCACGCACTGGCGGCACTGCCCCTGATTCGACCGGGGTGCGGTTCGTGGATGACGTGCCTGGTAGCTCCCCACCGCAATTTCCACACGCCACCGATGCCGCGCTGCAGCGCAAGTACGTGTCGGAGCGCCTGGAGTGGCGCGCCTGCTTCTTGGATTGGGGATTGTCCTTGGAAGACAACCTACACGCTGAAATGGTGGAGCTTTTCAGAAGGGCCAAGGATGTCTCGCCATTCTACATCGTGCACTAAGCCTTGGCCAAGGTCACGTGCAATGCACCGGCTACAAGTGATGGCATCCAGGAATGGCTTTCCTGCCTTCTCCATGCGGGGACACAGGGGATTCCTGCGGCTGTAGCTCAACCTCTGTGCCGCGTGCGCAGAGCGCACGTCCTCACCGTCATTACGGCGGCGTACGCAAAGCACGGATTCAATATTCCTGAGTCCTTGAACGCGCGACCGATCGCGCTTCGTGTCTGCCTTCAAGAAGGGAGCCCATCCGCCATGCCTCCGTCACGGGACCACCCTTGCGCACCTTCCTCGCCCCCCGAGCCCCTCAGAGCCAAGCACATTTCCCCAGTTGCCCATAATATCAATTTCGCACGCGGCCTGTCGCCAAACCCACGTGGAAAGTCGGTTGTTAAGCCGGCTGCCAGAGTGGAAGACGTTAAGACGTCAGAAGCCAAGGGGCGGCACGACAGGACGATGGTCCGGATGATGACGGCTGTCGGTGTCATGCTTGAGTACTACAATACTGATGCCAAGCGCTGGCCTTCCGTCCATGACGTGTTCCGGCGAATGCCGCTGAGGGTTTTCAAGGGGATGTCCAAGCCCTCTATTAGACTGATGCTGTCGTCCTGGAAGTGGGATCGTAGCGGAAACAAAAACCGCTAGGAGCGGAATTACAATCGGTTGCACGCGCTGGCTTTGACGAAGCCGGGCGTGACCTCGGCCGCTGACGCTCTTCAGTACGTTCCGGAGCTGCACAAGGTCATGATGTCCGACCCGTACTGGCGGTACAAGCACTCGAAGCGAAGTGCCGGATCTGTCGCCATCCCATGGCAACAGTGGTTTGCAGAGGCAGAGTCGTGCGTACCGACGCTTGACGCGGACCGCGCCGGCAAGCCGCGCCGCTCGCCTCCAGGACATGACCGCGATGCAGATCTGCTGGCGTCAGCTGCTGAGGACGGGGAGCATTTGGAGCCTTCTGCAGGCGCCGTGTAGCATGCAGCTGGTTCAGTGTAGAATTTGTTTTTGTTGTATGCTGTTGGGCCTATTTTCCTGTGTCTTGCCACAGGGCGTGACATGTAGCAGCACATTGAATCCCGAAGAGAGGCAGGGCTGCTTTCCTTCCCCCGAATAGTCGGTCCAGGCGGTCCTGGTGTCACGCTGAGGCGACTCTGACGCGTGGCACCTTATCGGTGCCCACAGATGAGGCGCTAGTGGGAAGGACACGCCGAAAAAGACAATGATCCGCATGAACACCGTGGCGGCTGAGGTGCACGACATCTCGCGCGCGCGCGTGTCATCTCGCGCCGCTATAGGGAGACTGGGCGCCCGGGCTGCCACCGTCTCCGCCACCGCCGTGTCGCCAGTTGTACATGAAGCGGTGCGCGCGACAATAGCGGCGGCCTCATTGGCGGCGGCAGCCGCCGGCGCCCCCTCCTCGGCACGCTGCGTCTCGGAAAACTCGTCCACACGATACGCCTCGGCACCCGAAAGCGGTGCTCACACGATGGCCGCCACGGCCACGGCAGCTGCCGCCAAGCAGCACGCGGCCTCCCGCACATCCCGTCGCACATTTTGGCGGTAACGTTGGACATCAACCCGAGCCATCCATAATGGCGCCCCGCAGGTTTACCCTGTGCCGTAGAGCGTCCAACAGCCGACAATGTGCCCACGAAATGAGGCAGCGGCCTGGCGCAGCTCCATGGGACGAGATGGGCGCCCCATACCGGCACCACGGCGGGCTGAAGGCGCCCCTCGCACCGGATCCTGTCCACGCGCATCCCTGAGTTGGGTCCAGTGCGGCGGCGGGAGAAGGCGCAGGGCACCGGCCCCCCTCCACTAGTCCCCGTCCACCCGCTTGAGCGGAGTGAATGTGTCGTGCGCCGCCGGCGCGCGCTGCAGCTCGCCGAAGAGCGCCGCCACTGTCTCTTCTGTAGTGACGAACATGTGGCGCAAGGCGCCTCCTGCGCCAATGTCGGCAGCAGAGAAAAGCTCAGAGTCAACGGCGCCCAACGTCATGGCCGGCCTGTAGAACCGCGAAGCGAGGCGGCCAGAAAGGGCGCTGCCCGTCGTAAGGGCCGCCTCTGAGGCTACGCCGGCGAACGCGTCGGCTGGGGCGCCGCCATTGAGTGCGCCGTGGGCGCATCCGGCGCGCTTGACGTCGGCCGTCGCGCGGGCCGTGGCGTGCTTCCACTCTCTTCTCCGAGTGGTAGATGGCGTCGAGACGCACGCGGACGGCGATTGGACCAGCGCCGTCGCGTTCCACGCCTGTGCGCGCGGCCGTGACGGCCGCCTTGCTTGACGATACAGTCTCCCGCAATGTGGCTAGCGACCAGGTCGCCGTGCCAGCGCGGCCGCAACGGTTGGCGGCCTTGGCGACGTCCTCGTTTGCCGACGCATCCCCTGTCGTCAGCAACGGCTATGCCGCGTCAATATCTGCTGCCGACGCCTGGTGGCGCGCCGGTACCGACGCGTGCTGATTCGACTCACACGGCCTGTAAGTGCGCGAGTGAGCTGCGGTTCGTGCGCGGTGGACCGCGCCACATCTTCGGCCGCCGCCGCCGACCACCCCGCGGCGAGACGCTTCCGGAGCCGGATTGCCGCCAACTTGGTGATGAACATGTGATCTTCGAAAGCTGTCGCGATAGGGGCGGCGCGGGAGCGCGCCTCGGCCGCCGCCGCCGCCGCAGCTCACATCTTCAGAGGGCGTCGGCGAAGCGCTGGTCGCGCGACTTGACGGCCTCTCGCCCCCATGAAGCCCCCTCGACGGCGGCGGGGAGGCAAAAGCAGTCCACCTCGAGCGCCTTGCGGTCGCGCTCCGCCTCGGCCACCTGCCGCCGCTGCCTTACTTCGAGGCGACCGTGCGCGATGTTACGCGAGGTTAAGTCGCACGGCGCGTCATGAACGGCGTCGGCTACCAGCATGGCCGCGTACAGATCGACGACATAGGGAGCGTAATACAGCGATCAGTACTCCTTATTGAGTGCCTGGAAGCGGGGAGGCTCTAAACAAGTCGCGCCGCGCATGTCAAGGCGCGCCGTGATCAAGGCCGACAAGGCATCGCTCGTGGTGTGCGGCGCTACGACTTTGCCTTGCTGAAAAATATAGAGGGGGTTGCAGCGGAATACTTCTCCTGCTTCGACCAGCTCAAGTATCTCGAAGCGGCTGACATTATCTTTGCTTCCCTCCCTCTCGTCCTCTTGTAAGTCCAATCTTGCAGCAGAGGAGGACATCCGTCTCGTCGTCAAGGCCAGGCAGTCACCCGTACGTACTTTCACGTGAGAGCAAACCACCGAAGCGCCAGCTTGTGCAGCAGCGCCACCCACTACTAGGCGCGAAGGGAGGAGACGTCTTCGGAGGAAACAAAGCAAACAGCGTGGATGAAGTACGGCCGGTCGCTGCCGAGATAGTGGCGGACGTGGCCTCCAAATCCCAATGCTCGTGTGCGTGCCGTCGCTTCAGCGCCCCCTCTGCAAGCGGGGCTGGCCGCCGCGCACAGGCAAGGCCAACACATTTCTGTCCTTCGGTGTGAGAGACCTAGGAGGTCTGGAGGAGGGGGCGTCCAGAGTGTTGCGCAAGAGAGAGTGCCAGCCAAGCCCCAGCGAGCGGCCGACAGAATAAGAGGACGCAACAGCGCCGTCTGGCCGATGCGGCGACGGCCGGATGCCTCTATGCAGGAGAGGGATGAAAGGGGCGGCGAAGGCCAGCATGTGTCCCGCCGCTTCCGCGCGCGCCGCCTTCGCCACTGACGTCACCGCCGCCGCCCCCACGCGGGTCACTTGCTAAACACGGGGGGACAGCGGGGCGTCGAGAGATACCCACTCAGCTAGCAGCGTGTGCAGGACGCCGGCGGTATCCCGCAAAATGGGACGCCAAAACCATCAGAGCAGGGCGCGTGCCGCCTCCGTTTTGAGCCAGCCCATCCGCTACGCTTCTGACGGCCTCAGCGGCGTCGGTTCCCACCACAGAATCCATCGCGACGGACACAGCGCAGGCACATGCAGCCGTCCGCCGTCGGGCACGGCGCGACGGCCATCGCTGTGGCCACCGATTCTTCCGTGACCGACGCGGGCTGCACCGTCCGCCCCACGACGCTCAATGTGCCGCCGTTTAGACGCTTCACAAAGCAAAAACGCGTGAAAGCAGAGCGTGGTCAAGGTGCGGACGCCAAGTCCCCGGAGCATGCCCAGCCATCTGAGTTCCTGCAGCCAGTGAGGTTTTCGCCGCCGCGCAAAGAAACCATGTCCTTGTTGATGACCAAGGAGCTCTCCCATTTCCAGCCGGCTCCGTGCATGCTTCGGGCGGACTGGAAGCGCTCGCGCCAAAACCGAAGCAGCTTTTCCAGAGAGCCCGGGCACAGACCGCGCAGCGGGGGCTGCGCCACAATCGCCTAGAGCCGCGGCATCGGCCGGCGCCGTCCGTGGATGAAGAGCCGCGTGCTACACAAACGCCAGTGTCCGGCAACCGAAAGTACGCAAAAGACGCCTGAGTCGGCGCCCGCGCCTCATCGCAGCACAGACGCACAATCAAACAAGCGCCGCCACCGACCAAGAATCCCCAAAATGACATAGTGCGCCGAAGTCGGCGCCCTCGTCAGTTCGAGGACAACCGCATGGAGGGCTAGAGATGGAAACGTCGGCAGTAAGCCGACGAGAGAAGAAGTCTTCAGCGCCGGCACAGTTCGCACCCCGCGAGCGAGACACAGAGGGCACGGGCGGCTGCGCTGGCGGCAGCCCTAAAGAGGGGCGCAGAGGGCGCCGATGAAGGCGCCGTCGGTAGTACACCGACGAGCTCCACACAGCTCCGATATCGGAGACGTCGGCAGTCCACCTACGGGACGCACAAGGCACCTGTGTCGGCGCCGTCGGCATTCCTCCAAGGGAACGCACAGGGCGTCAGTCACGTCGCCGTCGGCAGTCCACCCATGGGACGCACAGGACACCTGTGTCGGCGCCGTCGGCAGTCCACCCAGAGAACGCACAGAGCGCCAGTCTCGTCGCCGTCGGCAGTCCACCCAGGGGACGCACAGGACACCTGTGTCGGCGCCGTCGACAGTCCACCCAGGGCACGCACATGGCGTCGATGTCGACGCCGTCGGCTGTCCACCCAGGGGACGCACAGGGCACCGGTGTCGGCGCCGTCGGCATTCCACCCAGGGTACGCGCAGGGCACCGGTACCGTCGCCGTCAACAGTCCACCCAGGGGACGCACAGGGCGTCGTCGACCACATCATGGACAGGGCACAGGTCATGAGCACCAGGCGCTGTCGACCGTCATTGTCACCTTCCAGCGCATGGGACAAGAAGAGCACGGTAGCCCGTGGCTCTTCATCGGTTTGTGAAGGACGCAAGGGCCGCAGTGAATTCTAGCTGCCGTTGATGTGGTTGGCTGGCGGTGTTTCGGCGTGCAACTGATCCAGAGACCGCCACAGAGGGCCCTGGTGCAGGTACTGTAAGATGCGCGAGCAGGTGCTGACAACATATCCAGGGAGTGCCCGGACGGACAGCACTTGTGCGCCCGTTTCCTGTCCTCCTGTTTGAAACCAGACGGCGGCCAGTCAGCTGGCGTTTTTTGTGGTCACAACCAGCACTGCAATAGCCAACCAAGCTGGACTGTGTATCGAAGACGTTATTCTGCAAGTAAACTAATTCGACTTGCTGACGCTGCACATCCAGTCGACTGGGAATGCTCGTGGTGGGGGCCTGCATCGATGAACGGCGACTTGGCACGTGGGCGCACCCTGGCTGGCGCCATTTGAAAACCGGAAACACACCGCGTCTTCCGTCTGGACCGCTGCCCGACACTCTGTGCTAGTTGGTCCCTCCCGTTGCCTCTTCTTGTCCTTCTTCTAAACATTTCCGACTCCTTACGGCCCTACTTCTGCCGCCTCGTCTGCTTTCTAAGAGACATGCGCCTCTCCGTCCAGCGCCCTGCCGCACGACGCCTACAAGACAGGCTCCGGGCCGGACGTGACGGGAGTGGCCAAGAAAAGCCGGAGCCGCACCCAAAAGCGCGCCACCTGCGCTCGTACGCGCTGAAGCAAGGCCGCCTGGGCAGCAAGAGCCAGTGCGGCCGGCGCTGATCCACCTCCAGCCACGGCGCACGCCGCGCGTACGGCGGTGGGCGCAAGTGCCGCGCCAGCGGCTGTATCGGCGCCTGGTGGGGCCCTGCAACCTCCATATGGCCCTGAAAAATTGCCCCCGGCTCCGGAGCGTGCGGCATCGACGGTCGACTCCGATTCCGAATCGGAAGAGATCCTGCTCGAGGGACGTGCGGGTGTCGCCATTGTAGACCTTGGCGCGACGCCTGACCCCGTCACACGAGACGCCATTTCCGGAGCGATGAGGCGGCCTGACGGCGCCGGCGTCGTTTCTGTTCCTGGCCTTTTGGACGGTGATGCGCTTCAAAAGACACGGCAGGGCGTATCTCGCGTCGTTCCGAGTGCAGCCAAGCCGATTTTCAACACACAGTCGGTGGCTGAAATGAGGCGAGCCGAGATTGAGGGCGCGCCGATCGACAAGCAGCGCCGGCAGGTCCTTATGAACCCGCGCTGGGCATCCACTGCGGTTGTAAAGGCCAGCCTGGCCCGGCTTTGCAACCTGCTGTTCCACATTTATGGACGCCGGTACCTGGCTTCCGAGACCAAGGTGCTGCTGACCTTTCCGGGAGCGACGCCTCAGATGCCTCAAGGTGACGCCGCCGACAAGGATCAGCTCGGGAATCCACCCCCCATGATCGGCGTCGTCATGGCAGTGGAAGACGACTCAGTGCCGGACACCTGGCCGGGTAAGTTCTGTGACCTTACCGCGCCAGGTGAGGAGCAGTGCGTTGTGCGGACGTCCATAGTGGAGCGCACGACAGTGCCAATGGGGGGGTTCCTTGATTTTCGTAGTGACATGGTCCACCGTGCGGTGGAGAACACGGCTTTAAGCCGCGTTCTCCGCCGAGTGCACGCTTACCTCACGCTTCACGACTCACCCATGGCCAGCGAGAACTGGCATGATGAGACACGTACGGTGAAAGAGATACCGTAATAGAACGATGAACACGTACCTACTTCATCGCAGACCTTTCCTAATGAAACGAGACCGGTAGGAACGACGGTGGCGTCGGCTGGTGGTCATGTTCTCGGCGTGCGACGCTCTTCTTCCGTCCTTTATCACGCACTATGCTTCTGGCGTTGCCCAGTGGTGCCCTCCCGTAAACCATGAAGGCCTCGAACAGTGGTTCGTTGATGTGCTTAGCACCGGACCAGGGCACGGGGGGAAGGGAGAGGGGCGAGCGGGAAGTGGTGGTGGCATCTCTCGTGTTATGCTCTCTCGAGTGCATGGAGTGTTTAGTGTTGCGTATGCATTCCACGGGACTCCACTTCCCGGTGCCTAGACGCCTTCTATTATGTTATCTCCATTCTTTTGCTGTGTGGCTACCACGTTGCCGTATCGCTCGTACGTTCGTACAAAACCGCAAATAAAAACGCATCAACAAAAAGCTACATCTGATCGACTTTTTACTGTCCTCCTTTTCATTCATAGAGGAAGGCGCGGAGACTGGCTCAGAGATTTCCATGCAAACTTGGAGAATTCGTGGTGGAAGAGCAAGAAGAAGTCAAAGCAAGCAACAGTGAGAGATACACCATCAAGGAGCTCCAAGGCAGCCGCCTGCCGCCAAGTGTAGCAGACCGTCAGGGCAGCGGGCGCCGCTCACGGCGGTGGCGGGGATGCCGCGCACTCTGCACGCATGCAGTGGCGGCCGCCAAGCCGTTTACCGGGACCATCCACTGGCAGAAACTCAAAGCGTCACGCCGTCCCACCCGCCCGCGCCGCCGCGGACACAGTCTCCGCCCGAGACGCCCCGCAGCGTGTCGCGAGCCGCAAAGACGGTGTAGGTCGCCACAGAGTGGCTGAGTGTGGCGCGCGTCACCGCACTCCACAAGCAGCGGTGCCGCTGGTCAGCCGAAAAAATGTGAGCGGCGCATCAGGACAGCAGCAGCGTCACAAACAGAAGGGATCAATCTGCGCCCTATGATGGCTATCAATGCGGCGCAAAAGGGTGTCCCTCTACGCAGACCGGGAAAACGGAGATGTGAGGCGGTATGGAGCGTGAAACCAGGCTCTATGGAAGCGCCCGGCGGGAGGATGGGGGGCAGGGTGAGGGGGGGGAGAGGGGGGGGTGCAACTCCGTGTCGTGGGCGGGAGACGAGGGCAGAGGGGGGCGGGTGCCTCGCCACCGCTGGCACGAGAATTGTCGCTGACACCAACGGCATGTGCCGCCGCCATTGGCGTGCTGCCGCAGTACTTGCGTGCATGCGAATGATGAACCAACAGGCTGTGGCACCTGACGTCCCTGACAGCAGGGCTAGAGGTCACAGAGTCTGTTCTGGACCGCGCACGACACTGGGAGTTCCTGGAGTCCTCAGCTGGTGACTCGTCACGACCACCAGCGTGGGTGCCGGATTGTTCCTTCAGGATACACAATTGCATGTCAAAAAGCGGAGCGAACGGATCTCTTGTTTTTCTCTGCAAGGATCAAATGGAACACTGAAATCGACGAAAAACATACCAGAAACCAACGCAGCAGCGTATCATACTGTTTCGAAACAGAAGCTCAAACCAATGTGGAATTTCGCACAAAATGTGTCAGTGGCTCATGAGGCGAACGGCATCCACCCTTACCCACTTTTGACGGCTCTGCATTACTTCTACCTTCCGGAGAAAAGTTTCTCACGGCACGGCCAACGCCCCCGGGTCCCGGCGCTCAGTCGCTCTGAGCAGAATAATTCCTGTACTTTTCTGGATATGTAAGCTGCCATGATGAGCGCCTGCCGGCGGGCAGACGTACACCTCCCAAAAAGACGAGCGTCTGTACAAACGGTCGCTCACGTTGCCTGAGCAGCCTCCATGCCGAATTTTGGGCACAACAGGCTCCCATGAACAGCGCCTACGGGCGGGAAAAGCCCCAGAACAAAACCAGAGGCCGGGGGGTCGAGCGTTGCCGTGGCCTGAGTAGCCTCCATGCCGGGTCCAAGAAAAGCTACCATAAACAGCGCCTTCCGGCGGGAAAAGCACCAAAAGAAACCCAAAGGCCGTGGGACCGAGCGCTCATGTGGCCTGAGCAGCCTGCATGCCGAGGATAGCGGGCACGAGAGGCTACTATGAACAGAGCCTGCCAGCGCGGAAGCTCCCAAATCGGGGCCAAATGGGCAGGGTCTCAGCTCCTAGATCGCTTCTTCTCCTTGCGAGGGACTCGGTCTCTGTGTCGAACACGATACCTGACAGTGCTCTCAAGCGCGGCGCTTAGCCGCCTTGAGAATGGTACATTCTAGTAGGGTTCCGAACACAACTCGACATCCGATATGATATCACTATTGCAGGTGTCCCAATCGCCAAACATGAGTTTCCTTCTCAGCGTAACCAGCCGAGTAACCGAGTTATTGCACTTCAGGAAAGCTTCCCATCCCAAGTGGCACCCGCCAGTTTTATCATGCTGACTATATTATCATTTCTAGGCTGCCTCCTTGCTTGATTGTTCCCACTCGAGCGATCGTGCCGATTGACAGAAGCAAAAACGCCGACTCTCAGCGCTCGATGGGAAACCAGAGGCCGATCGACCGGAAAGGCTACCAATCGATCTCGTCACTAGCGCATGCTATCGCACACTTACTCTTAATGTCATTTGACATTGCTCTCCCTGCTTCCCGCCCTTTCAATTGCGTTTCCTGGCAGGGATAACTGGGCGTGGCCTCCAGCTCTCTGGTGGTTGGTCGCCCCTCTCCCGTTTGTCGGCTTCCCCGTCACGGTCACGCTTCTCAACTGTTCACTGAGTAGAGACAGAGGGGCTCTCGGCCCCCTCCCCGCCCGCGACGCCCGCGCACGGCCTGGGGATCGACCGGCTCGGCCATCGACCATGGCGGCCTCGCCGGCGTTTGCCACCGCCGCCGGCGCATCGACCTTCCTCGGCACCACCCGCCGCTCGGGCGGCACCCCCCTCACCACCACCGCCCCTGCCTCCCTCCACCATGCGGGTGCCGCCAATCCCCCCCCCCGCATGACGGCGGCCTACACGCCGACGCCCGCGCCGACGCCCGACCCCCCCGCGGCGCTGTCACCCGCCGCCGCCGCCCGGCGGGCAACGCGCGCCGCCGCCCTCCGCACGGCGCGCTCCCTTGACGCGGCCGCGCCGGCGGGCGTGCCCTCCTTTGCCGCCGCCGTTGTGGATGCGGGTCTGCCGACGCTCACGCGCGCCGGCGCGTCGACGCTGCAAGTCAACATTGGGCTCACGTGCAACCTCGCGTGCCGCCACTGCCACGTCGAGTCGTCGCCGAGTCGCTCCGAAACCATGCTGTCGACCGTTGCCGCGCGCGTCGTGGCGCTCGCGACCGCCCCGGGCTCCCCCGTGCGCACCGTGGACATTACGGGCGGCGCGCCCGAGCTCCACGCCGCCTTTCGGCCGCTCGTGTCGGCGCTGTCGGCGGCGGGCGTGCGCGTCATGGACCGGTGCAACTTGACGGTCATGGAGGTGGAGGGGCAAGCCGACTTGGCCGACTTTCTCGCCGACCACCGCGTCGACGTCGTCGCCTCCCTCCCGTGCTACACGCCCGACAATGTGGAGGCGCAGCGCGGGGACGGCGTCTTTGACGCCTCCATCCGGGCGCTGCAGCGCCTCAACGCGCGGGGCTATGGCCGCCCGGGCGGGTGCCGCCTCGACTTGGTGTACAACCCGGGGGGGGCGGTGCTGCCGCCGCCGCAAGAGGCGCTCGAGGGGGACTACCGGCGGGAGCTCCGCCGCGCGTTTGGGATTGAGTTTTCCTCCCTCGTGGCGATCACCAACATGCCGATCAAGCGGTTTGCTGACGACTTGCGGCGGGACGGGCGCCTCGGCGACTACCTGTCCCTCCTGGCGGGCGCCTTCAACGCCGACACGGTCGACCGGGTCATGTGCCGCGACATGGTGCACGTGGCGTGGGACGGGCGCATGTACGATTGTGACTTTAATTACGCGCTGGAGATGGGGCTCGGCGTGCCCCGCGGGGGGGCGTCGGCCGACGCGGCCGCGGCGCCGGCGGCGGGCGCCGCGGGGCTCACGGTGTTTGACGTGGACTGCGTGTCGGAGCTGGTCGGCAAGCGCATCCGCACGGGGTTGCACTGCTTTGGGTGCACCGCGGGGTCGGGCTCCTCGTGCGGGGGGGAGCTGCTGTGAGCGGTGGTCGCCGATTCGGGGCGAGGCGGGCTTGGGCGCGTGGCCTTCACGCTGCCACCATGGTTTTTTTCTTTCCACTCTGGTCCTGCCTTGCTTTCTTGTGTTTGGGATGTCAACCACAGGGAGTGTGGCAACCACGGGGCACACGCCGCGTGCCGAGAACACCGTGTCCAAAACAGGAGGCGCTCCTGGTCCGTCACCCCGTGGGGGCGGGAACGGCACGCAGCGGCCAACGGCCGACGGAGCAGCCACCCACAGGGGCCCCAAGGCAGGGCGGCGCTACCGCTGCAGGCCGCACGGCGCGCGACGTGTCAGCTGCCACGAGCCGGCAGTGGGCGGGGCCAGGTCGACCGGGACGACGGCGGCCGGGCAGCGGGCCCGCTGCCCCGGGGCTCCCACCCCCGCGCATCCCCCAGACCAACCCGACCGCGCGGCGCACCGACACTCTGCCGATACCAGAGAGACCTTCGGCGCCTCGCCATCGCGTCGCCCATCCACAGGGGATGCACCCTCCCGGCGCGCACACCTCCCCCAACGCGCACAGGTACTGCCCAACGCCCGTGGACCCCCATCTTCCCGCTGCCGAGCACCCACCGCCGCACCGCTCCCGCCGCCGCTCGCGCCCGTCCCCCCCCCCCCCCCCCCCCCCCCCCCCCCCCCCCCCCCCCCCC
>Ga0209093_1000857_pt1 | contig 17012 bp, 11 predicted proteins | sample SidtaG_4_FD_187450 | JGI IMG/M metagenome (GOLD analysis project Ga0209093, IMG submission 187450) | Marine algal microbial communities from Sidmouth, United Kingdom - Sidmouth_Male1 metaG (SPAdes) (version 2) | ecosystem: Host-associated > Algae > Red algae > Unclassified | place: Sidmouth... | reverse complement strand
GGGGGGGGGGGGGGGGGGGGGCGTCGGAAACGTCGGCGGTTAATTCGGCTGTGAGTGCCGCGTCGGCGGCGGCGTCGGCCGCTGGCTCGGCAGCGGCGGCGGCCGCGTCGCCGGCGGCGGCCGCGTCGCTGTCGCCGGCCGCGTCGCCGTCGCCGGCCGCGTCGTCGTCGCCGGCCACGTCGCCGTCGCCGGCCGCGTCGCCGTCAGCAGTCGCGTCGCCGCCAGCAGCCGCGTCGCCGTCCGCCGCGTCCCCGCTTCCAGTGGCCTCCTCGACAGCCGCACCCTCCTCAGCGGTCGCGCCCTCCTCGGCAGCCGCACCTTGCTCGCCGGCCGTATCTGCTTCACCAGCTGCACCCACGTCGGCAGACGCACCTGCCTCGTCCTCCGCCCCTTCATCCGCAGCGGGAGCCTCCCCCTCGGCGGCCGCGTCGCCCTCGGCGACCGCGTCGCCCTCGGCGGCCGCGTCGCCCTCGGCGGACGCGTCGCCCTCGGCGGCTGCTTGCTCCTCCCCCGCGCCCTCCTCCACCGTTGCCGTGCCTTCCCCCCCCCCCCCCCCCCCCCCCCCGCCGCTCCCCCTGCCGACGGTGCCGCCGCCCCGTAATTCACATACTCGAGGTACTGCAAACACCGCTCGTACGCAACCGCCGCCTCCCCATACTTGCCATCCTTAAACAGCCCGTTGCCCTCCTCCTTAAACAGCCCCGCTGCTTCCAGCCGCCCCGCCGGCTCGAGGCCGAGCACCCCCTTGGAGCGCACGTCACCGACAAAGCGCACGAGCGTGACGCGGAAAAGGAGGCCCCGCCCGCCACGTCCAGCGCGGGCGCCCGCGTAGGGGCCCCGGAGCACCCCCGCCGCCACCTCCCCGGCGCACATGCCCGCGGCGAGCACCTCAAGGCCGGGCAACACCGCGCCCGTGCCGATGCGGAAGGAGTAGGGGGCGCCGCGGGAGCGGCGGCGGGTCGCGGAATCCTCCACCACCCGCAGTGGGGGGGGGGGGGGGGGGGGGACGCCCGCGGCGCCATTCCCGTCGGCGGCGGCGGCCACAGCGGCGGCGGGGGGCGGGGTAGACGCCGACGCGCCCGCGGCGGTGGCCGACGGCGTCGGCGGCACGGGGCCCCAGAGCGTGTAGTGCACCCACACGCGGGAGGCGCGGCCGGCGGCCTCGCCCGACCCGGCCGTGAGCACCGTTTTGGTGACGAGGCCGTCGGGGGTGACGGCCTTGGCGTCGGCAACGGCGGGGGGGTCCACGGCAGGATCCATCGCGGCTCCGGCGAGTCCCGACGCGCGGGGGGGGGAAGGGGGGTCGGGCAGATGGAAAAAGGGGACTGGGGCGACCACGTGTTGGAACAGAGCACGACGAGAATACAAGTGCCGACCAAGAAAAAGAAAACGAGAGATGCAAAACGGACCGCCGACGGGCCGGAAGGTTGGGAAGGCGAGGGAGGCGGGGGGGGCAAGGAGGGGGGATCGATACCGCCCCTGCAGGCGACGGTGGGGGGCGCGACAAGCCCACGCCCTCCACCCCCGGCTCTGACAAGTCGGCGGGGCGGGGCTGCCGCGCGTGTCGCGACTGGCCGAGATCTGCCCACGCCCACCCGCCACGCGTCGTGCCGCCTCTCGCGGCACCAGCGGCCGCTGTTGGGATCTGTCCGTGTCCGACAGCCGCGGGCGGGGGCGGCGGCTTGGCGCAATTACCGCTCAAGGCCGCGAGGCGGATCAATCGTCGTTGCCCGTTGAAAAAAGACAGCTTTCGAGCTGTTTGGTCGGGCACCGCGGCGGCCATGGCACGCTACTGGACGCCATGGGCACTCGAGGTCTCCTCCCGCCGCGCGTTGCGGACCACACCCCCGTGCCGGCCGGCTGGTGCGCCACGGCCACTGCTTCGTGCGCCATGGGCTGCCCGGTCGACCGATGCCGACGTCGGGGCAGCTGCCTCTTGTTTTTGGTGGAGCAGCTGCCACTCGCTCCAGTGCGTCCCGTACTCGGCCTGTTCCTGCCTTGCCTTGTTGACGTGTGGGCCATTGTCTCTCTTGCGGTTCCCGTCTCTACGGTGTCAGATTGGTGAGATGGCGACGAAGCGGCCCCGTCGTGCGGAGTTCCCCCGCGGGCGGACGCACCGGGCGCTACGCTGCGCCCAAGCGCTACTGCCTCATAGCAGCAAGCGTGTCCACCCGGTGCAAAACCGGCCGTTGCCGCTTTACTGATTGCCCAATAGGGCGACCGGACAGCGACCGCCTCGGCCGGCCTAGCGGCCTGCTAGAGACACTGGCAAGATGGGGAAATGGAAGCGACCACGCCCAACGGCAACGTGTGTCTGTTCACGGGCACTTTGATCGGAGGGTCGTGCGTTCTAGTGCTCTCGTATGGCTGGGCGCTGTCGGCGGCGTTCGACGAGCGGTAGTGGCAGGAGGGGGTGGCTTCTTTCACCGTGCCGCGTGCGACGTTAGACTATCGCACATGTCTGCTGGCGAGTCGTGAGTAGGCGGCTCGGGTACTGGTGCTCCTGTGAAGGTCCGCGGGGAACCACAGAGCAAGCCCAAACAACGTGTCGCATGCCCACATGGACCCTCGGTGAGCGCTGCAGGACCGCTGTACACGCATGTACGGCGTCGGATAAGTGGCACGAAAGGAGCAGTGGCCCGCTGCGTGAGAATACTGTGTGCCCGCGCCATGTATCTGCAGGACGTGGAGGTGCAATTGATACTGGACTGGCTTCTCAAGCTGCCATGAAAAAAATAGTATGTTGCCCCCCTGCTTTCTCTTCTAGCGAGCGCGTCGCACCTCCCACCCCCTTTTCCCTCGAATCTACCTTGGTTGCAGTACGGTGAAAGCACGCGGTCTTTCAGCGCACACCAGAGCTCGTCGTATCTCATGAGATCGGGGGCTCCAGTGCCGGGTTGGACTTGTGATCCAGCCAGGTCACAGGATTTCCCCCCTTCCTGAATCTTGTGTAGTTCTCATGAAGAGGCCCTCAGTTCGAATACACGCAGAGGCCCGTCGCCCAGGAAGTGGGCAGAGAAGAAGAACAAGAGCCAGAGCACGAGCACAAAGGAAACCCGAATTGCACGGAAGGACAATGTGTACAGGACCGCGTGGACTCGGGCGAGGCAAGGGCAAGGCAACCAGAAGATGCTTATTCTCCATGAATGAAAGGAGAGTTTCGCCATGAAGCTCACATGGCCCTGTTCTTGAGCTTGTCCCGCGGCATAAAAGACAAGGACACGGTCTTCCTTCGTCCTTGTGAACTCCCGTTTGCGCTCTGCCAAAAAGCAGAAGAGGGCGGTGATGACTGAGCCCACGATGTTCTTGATGTCAACGTCCATTCTTTGCGTTTCTGCTTGCATGGCCTTCATCTTTTGATGGTTTGAGTTACATGCTGATTGGTATAGTACTGAGAGACACGGAACGGCTTCTATCGGCTGTTTCGTCGCTATGCTGTTCCTTGCTGCACATGTTGCAGAGTTGACGACACCCGCTGTCGACGTGCAAGATTTTTGATGCCGGTCAGTTTTCAAATTGATCCCTCAACTCCGCTGGTCAACGAGGTCAACTGCCGCGTCCGGCGACCAATGGGGTCGCCTTGCCGTTTTTTTTTTTCCGTTGTTTTCAAAGGTCGGCATCCCCATTTTGACCCACTGTTGCGTGGCGTAGCCGGCGCTGTGGCCGGCCTGTGTGCGCGGCCGCGGCCGGCCCCTCCTTGCGCCGCTCGTCTCGTCGGCCGGGTCCCCCGCTGACGCCGCTGCGTCTGTGACGGCCACACCGCCGCCGTCGGTCCCCCCCACGGTCACGACGTCGCGTCCGTTGGCGACCCCATCGCCGTACGGGGGGGGGGGATTGTGCTATCTCTCCGGGTGTGGCTTGGCCCCCCCGACGGGCGGGTCCGGGTGCGTGTGTCGGTGATCTTTTCTCTCTTTCTTTCTTTTGCGTGGCCCGGGCACGACGCCGCTGCGTGCGGTTCTCTCCCCTTCTCCCTTCGCACAATCGGTCTTTTTCGTTACGGTGTGTACTCTCCGTCGGGGCGTTGGTCTCCATCCTGCTTGTTGGCGGCTTGGGAGCCACTTGTCGCCGACGACGGTGCGGGTGCGTCCGGGGGAGACGGCCCGCGTCGGGCGACACCGGAGCCGGTTGCGAGCGCGGCAGCCGTCCGCCCCCACACGATCCATCGTGAGGCCCCCGCTCAAGACCATCAAGCGCCCAAGAGGTCCTTTGCGTACACGCAGGGTCCTTACCACCCATTGTCGGGTGCTCGTCACACCGTCGACTCCTCTGGAGGATTCTCCATCCCTTTTCCCACGCCTCATTGCCTCTTCTTCTTTCCACCCCTCACCATTCCCCTTTTCCATCTTTTCTTTCGTTGGCGTCTGGGCTGCAGGACCCCCGCGGAACGCCTTCGCCTGCCCCCCTCCTGGTAACGCGCCGACGTCGGCGTTGTCACCCATGCGCCCCTTCTGACGTGCGGCGTCACTATGACGCTGCGGCACTCCTCACGTGGTGTGCCCGTCAACTATGAAGGAATGACAACGCGGAGCTTGCGCAACGGGGGGGACGGAGGGGAGCTCGGTGACTATGACAATGTCAGCGAGGTGCGTGATGGCGGCGGAGGCGGCGGCGGCCTCGGCGGCGGTGGCGGTGGCGGCATCGGCGGCGGTGGTGGCGGCGGCCTCGGCGGCGGCGGCGGTCTCGGAAGCGGTGGCGGCCTCGTCGGTAGCGGTGGCATCGGCGGCGGTTTGGGCGGTGGCGTAGGTGGCGGCGGCGGCGGCGGCGGCGCCAGAGTTGGCTTTCCTCCGCCAGATATAGGGGGATTTGCAGGGGGGATGGGAGGGGGTGTGGTCGGTCTTGGCGGCAATGGAGTTGGCCTTGGAGGGGGTGGCGTTGGCCTGGGAGGGGGCCTGGGTGGTCATCCTGGTGGCCATCCTGGTGGCCATCCCGGTGGTCATCCTGGTGGTCATCTTGGCGGCCACCCCGGCGGGCACCCCGGTGGGCACCCTGGCGGACCAAGCTACATGGCTGGTGGCTACGCCGGAGGGTACCACAATGGAAGGCCCTCTCCAGAGGCGGTTCACGGCGGCTACCAAGGCGTCGAACCGAGGGCCCAGCACGTCGCCTATGGCCACGGGCGGGGCTACGCGAGCGGAGATCCTAGGACGGGGGACAACAGGTGGCAGCCCCTCGGTGATGACGGGTACCACCCGCAACGCTCGGATGAATACCGCGGGGGTCGAGCGAGCCTGCCGCCCCGCGAGAGCCCCCCCCCGCACCCAGGCCATCTCAATGGGGGCTTCTCTTACAGCAGCGGCGGGGGCCCTGCCGGCCCCGGCTCCAACAACGTGCTGATGCGGTCCCGGTCAAGCACGCCGTTGCCCCCGTCGGGCCGCTACACCCGGAGCTCTACGGCGGGCATGGGCGGGCCGCCCGACCACTACTCGCCCGGCTGCGATAGCGGCAGCGGCGGGGACACTCGCGGCAAGCGGCGGCTGATGGGGATTGGGAAAACGCGCAAGAGCGCGACGTGGGCGCGCGACGAGGATCGCCGCCTCGTGCAGTTGGTGTACGAGGAAACGGTCGCGAGCGGGCGTGTCAAGAGCGGCATCTCGCAGGAGGAGGCTGCGACGGTGGCCTCGTCGGTGGCGGCGCACGCAAAGATGTGGTCCAAGGTGGCGTCCAACCTACCCGGCCGGTCCGGCAAGCAGTGCCGTGAACGGTGGTTGAATCAACTGCAGCCGGGCATCAAGCGCGGCGCGTGGACGGAAAAGGAGGAAGAGACGCTGCGGACGGCGCACGAGGAGCTCGGCAACCGGTGGGTGCAGATCGCTCTGCGTCTTCCAGGGCGCACCGACAACTGCGTTAAGAATCATTGGAACTCGATGCTCCGCAAGCAGCAGCGGCGGGAGGCGGCACTCGCTACGGCGGCGGCCGCCAACCGAGCGGTGACGTCGCCGATGGACCACGGCCGCCCGCCACAGCGGCAGGCCTACTCGTGGCCATTGAGCACGTTGCAGCCGCCGTTCCAACCCGTTGGCGCGTCGCCGCCGGTTGCTCAAGGGCCCCTGCCGCTCGCCCCGCCGCTTGTGTCTCTGGGCGGGCACGTTGGCCACGGCGCATCACCGCCATATGCGGGCGACGACGTCAACGGCCTCGGCGGGATGAACGGCGTGCACGGTCTCAACGGTGGCGGCGGCAGCGGCGGAACCACCGGGGCCGTTGGTGGGCCGTACGACGCGCCCTCTCCGCTGGCGCCGAGCTCCCCTGCACTCGGCAATGGTGGCCGCCAATATCCGCTGCGCAGTGCCGGCAACGGGCCAGCCTACTCCCCGTCAGGCCCGCCCCGCCCCCTGGGTGGCGTCTACCGACCGCCGTCGTTTGGTGCAAATCCGCTGGGCTCCGGCGTCTCCTATCCGTACAACACCCCCCCGAAGCACAGTCCGCTGCCTGACGAAGGCTCCCGCACCCTCCGCTCGCTGACGCCCACGTCGACGCTCGGCGGCAGCGGACGGTTGCTGGGCAGCACGGGCGGGAGTGGCAACCGTGGAACTCCCCCGCAGGCCACCACTAAGAACCCTCTCCTCTCCTTGGCCACCGCGGCGCTCTCCAGGCCAACCACCTCGCTGACGCCAGACTCACGGCTGACGTACACGTCGCGCAGCCCGACGCTGTCGCCCGTCCCGCTCTCGTTTTCGGGTGAAGCGGCACAGGCGGGTGGCCACGGTGGCGGCGGCAGTGGCAGCGGCGGCGGTGGCGGTGGTGGGGGCAGCGGCGGGGGCGGCAACGGCGGTGGTGGTGGCAGCGGCCTTCACGGGCAGCAGCACCCGTCCTCGTCACTGCCGTTCCGGCCGTCATTGCCTGCCCTCAGCGGCGGTATGTCGCAGATCCCCTCGCTGTCGATGCCTTCCCACCTGTCACGTCAGCCGATCAAGCTGCCGCCGATGCAGATGGTTGCGACCGCCCACGGCGACGGCGGGCGGCCACCCGAGCCCGGGGGCGGGCCGCCGTCGCTCGCCGGCGCTGCGGGCCCTCTGCCGTCGATGGACACGGGTGGTCATCTGCGGCCAGCGTTTGAGACGCGCTCACGCACGCGTGCGGCGAGCGGCGTGGCCGCCTCCGTGTACGTCCCTGCCGGTGGCGGCAGCGGCCGCATGTATGCGCCAGCGTCGTCGACGTTTTGCGGCGGACCCGCGGACGGCAGCCACCTCTTGTGCAGGGACGAGGAGGGCACCGAGTAGCGGCCGGCGTGGGAGGAGGGGGGTCCGCGGCGGACCCCTTGCAGGTGCCAACAGGTGCACTCGTGGGCTGCGTCCCCCCCCTCGCTCCTGGCCGCCTGCACGTTGGGAGCGCCATCCCCCCATGTCTGTAGAGTCATGTGTCTTGTTTCTTCCTTTTGTTCTGTGGTCGGCCGGGCCTTTTCGTCTGCCGCCGTGGTTGCTGGAGCGGGCTGGCTGGCGGGGGGCGGGAGGTGCGGCCGACTGGGATTGTGTCTGTGTGACTTCGTCGGGCGCTCTCTGTTGCAGTCGTCGTCATGGCGGCATCGGTGGCGGCGGTGGTCTGTCTGCATCTGCACGCTTGGGTTGCCCCGACCGCGGGTGTGGGGTGCTGCTTCACGTTCTTTCCTTTTTCCCTTCCGTTCTTCTTTCGTCTTTGCGCCGGCTGCGGTGGTGAGTGGGGGTGGTGGTGTGTGTGTGTCCTGGTCGGCCGATCAATCAATGTTCGTCCTCCACGCTCTCCCCCCCTTCATCGTATGCGCGTAGGCTTCTGTGTGCCACTTCGTGTTTGAAGCGCGGTGCTCTAGGTGTGTTAGGACCTCCATCATTATCATCACGTGCCTATGTGTTTTTCCCCGCCACCAGCGTGCTTTGTTGCATTGCTTGCCCTGCGCTCTGGGAATGCGTTTCCCCCTCGCATTGAGCCGCGTCCTCAAGCCTGGTTGTACTGTACATGCTCGGCGGGCCTAGGGGGGATGAGCTCGGTTTGACATGACGTAACTGTCACTCAGGCCAACAACGGAGTCGACCGCGGGAGAGGGGAGGTTGCAGTACTGCTGGCTCGCTCGCCAACAGACACCACTGCTTCCGTCGCTGCCTCCTGTGCTTGCAAAGCTGCCGGGCAGCCGAGTGGCGCCGCACGTTCACGTCCTCGCTCGGCAGGCCGTCCACCAGACGGTTTCGCCGCGCCGCGCCGCGTAGGGCGTCCTTGGTGACCTGCCCCCTGACAGTCGGCACTCGCAGCGTCCCGCTGGCCGACCGCCCCGACGATGGACCAGAGCGGCCATTGCGTGTCTCGACGCGCGCACCCGGCTGTGCCATTGGCCCGTGACCGGTACGGCGCCAGTGTTTCTGCTGGGGGGGGCGGCGGATCCCGGCAGGGCCAAGACCGGCCCCCCCTTGCCCCGTCCCCCGATGTCAGACAGTAGGCTTACGGCCGCCACGCCAGAAAAACGGCGGCCGCACTGCAGCGGCGCAGTCGACGGGGCGCGACGGCCCTAAAAAAACACGACGCCCCCCCCCCCCCCCCAACACCCCTTTCAGAGGCCGCTCGCCCACCTGTGACGCGGCGCGTCGCGGGGCCGCTTGGCACGTTACTCTACGTTGTTGGGTGGGTTGCCGGACACAACGACACCACCCGGGAGGGGCCCGCGAGCGGGACCTCGAGGGCGGCGGACGCGGTTGCGTCGACCGCCCAGGCGGGCGCAACGCTTGGGCGCGGTGGCCTGACGGGAGGTGCTGGTGGCCCCCCAGGGTCGCGTCAGACTGGTCGCCGGTCGACGGCGTCAACAGTTGCATGCCCTCGTGATACGAGATCCTTGCACATGCGATCCTTGCCGTTTCTTGCCGTTTTCACCATGAACAACACGTGCTTTCTTTCGTTCTTTGATCTTCGTGAAGAATCTCATTGAGAAATTGCAGCAATTGATGAGTTTGTGAAACTGCAGCGAAAGATAGTGCGGTTTTCTCAAAGGATGGCACTTTCCTCCTTCAAACACATAGGTGGGCCGGGCGTCACCAGGTGGCTCAAGGTCGAGGTCCTCCGCCTTGACTGCTGCCCCACCTTTGCGTCTGCCACCAGCGGACGACCGACCTCCGCCTCGTCCGACCTCGTACCCTTGCCACTCCCTGTGCTCGGCTGTGGCATCAACGAGACGCACCCGCAACTTGCCGCCTGTCCCCCTCGGCAGATGCAGTCCGTGACCACCTGCTCCCCTGGAGTGGTGGCGGTCTGTCTGACGAGATAAGGCTTGCGACATGGACAGAGGCGGAGGCCAGGGGGAGACAAATCGGCCAAGCAACGCTGTTGTTGAGGGTAAAGCTGGAGATCAATTGGTTCCCAGTCAGCTGCCTCCCCCATGTTTCAACTCGCACGCTCCTCAGTGCCGGCGTCTTGAGGCCACCACTTGGCGGAGAACAGCCCACTTGGCGTTGCACTTTCCGCCCACCACCGATTCTGCTTCTCAGCACTGCCGTCCGGCATGCCCGATCCCGCTCACGCTTCTGTCTTCTGTTTGACACAACGGCAGAGAGGCGATAGAAGCAGAGGACGCACCTGCTCCTTGACAAAGTGACGCGGTACTTCCTCTCGAGGCACTCAACATCCATCTGCTGCATCTTTTTCGTTCGCTCGCGTAGCCAGGAAAACACTGACCGCATCAACAGGAGATATGGACCCGCATCCTGACCCGCCCGCCAGAGCCACCCCCCCGCCGCTGCACCGGCCGAATCGCAACGCGGAGCCGACATGCGGGCGCAAACGCAGGGCGGTCACTGCCGACACCTTTTCCGCGGTGGGTGTCAGGCGCGCCGCAGCCAGCGGTGCCGCCGCCGCTGCCGACGCTAGGCGGCTCCGCCGACCGGCCGACCACCGCGGGCGCCACACGCACGGTCGGTGTCAACGTCGCGACGGGTGCCGGCCAGACGTGGCGCGTATCTGCCCACGACGGGTGAAGCGATGCGCGTGATGCACGCCCGTGTCCCATCCCAGCAGACGCGGGCCCGCGTGTAGTCGGCGGCAGCGCGCTCTGCAATGCGTCCGCCCCTCTCTCCCCTTGAGCAACTTGCGCTGGATTCCCACGCGCCTGCAACTCTTCTCGGTCGTTGCGTTTCCCCTATCCCGTCGCGGACAAATTCCCCATATGCCACTGGTTGTGCCGGCTGTGGTGAAAGGCAACGCGTGTTTCCTTGCGACGCTGGAGGAACGGCCAGCCGGTCTGCTTGGTCGTGGGTGCAAGCGGTGGCTGCCCGTCACGCTGATGCCGCTCTGTCCCTCATGTCACGGCGGGCATGTGTGTGCGTGGCGGGGCCGCGTCGGCTCGGTGGCGTCGAAAATTGTGGAACGATGCCAGCCTTTTCTGGTTAGAGAAAAATAAAAACAAGCACGCGGGGAGGAAGGCAACCGGTCACCGCACGTCGTGGCGCCGAGCGCACCGAACCCACAGGCCCGGGGAGTGGACGCCTTGGAAGGCATGGACCCCTCGGGCCGTCACAGCCTTGACCGCCCTCACTTGTAGTGAGGGCACGGCACAACATGGGTGCAAGTCTTCTTCACCGTCACCAGCTTATGGCAAGTCTTCTGGATAACCACCTTCTTCTTGCATACAGCACTATAGCCCGATGAGTAGTGGCCATGGAGGGACGAACAGGGCACGATGATGTACTTGATGATCGAGCAGTCAAAGCTCTTCTTGATCGTCTTCGAGCAGTCCTTCAAGATCGTGCACGTCTTGACGCACGGCTTTTTGCACGTACGTGCCTGGACCACTACCGTCGTGCACGTGCCCGTCAGCGTCGCCGTCGCAAAGCACGTGCCGCCGACGAGCAACAGCGGTGCGGCCGTCGAGCACGGCACTGGGTTTGAGACTTGGATCTGGCACCCGGAAGACACAACTTTGATGATGTTGCACGGAGTGGTAGTGAAGCACGGCTTCTTGTGTGTAACGACCACGCCGTGTGAGTAGGAGGCCGCGGCGGACGCGACCAGGGCAGCGACGACGGCAGCGGCGGCCACGAAGCGTCGGGCGGTGAACATGATGGCAAGGGGGGGGGAAGCGGTGTGGGAGCGAGTGGGGGGCGCCCGTCGAGCGAGAGTCACGGCGTGTGTTGAGGGGGAGCGGGCGGGGGGGAAAGGGACGATGCGTGCAGCGGTGGGGGGCGGGCGGGTGGTGGCAGTGTCCGGCAGCGCCGCCTCCCATTTATGGACGCCTCGTGCAGACCGAGGTGGCGGCAGCCCCACCCCTCGCCCCGCCCCCCCGCCAGCCACGCACACCCCGGCAGCGCCGTCACGCATCGCTGCCACGGCTCGCCCCACTCGACGTGGTGGGAGCGGCGGCTGCATCTGCCCGGCAACGGCGCGGCCACGTGCCCACCTGCGGGCACACGCGCGGGTCACGGCGGGTGCCCTGGGGCGGCGGCATGGCGGGGGGCGCGGGGCGTGCCGCGCCGCTCCAGGTCCGAACGTGGCAGCCCAATCGTGACGGGGAGAGGGGGGGCGCGCGCAGACCCACCCCGTGGCCCCGCCGCGCCCGCGCCCCCCGCCCGCACCCCGACCGCGCGACCGCCCGCGTGCTCGCGGCGCACCATGCCAAGAGCTGGGGGCGACACAGGGTGCCGCCTCGTCAGACGACAAGCATGAACGAGCACCAAAAGGTGACGCCGCATTGCTGCCCCCCCCCCCCACCACTGGCGCGCCACCGCCCCGTCAGACGGTCGCCCCGCGCGGCCACCAACCAGCACCAGCACCATGGCCAGGGGTGTTGGCGGACCTGTTGCAAATGGTCCAGCCCCCCCCCCACACCCTGCTCGCCCACGCCCTCCCGCCCCTCACATCCAGCCAACAAGACGGAGCGGGGTGGCGGCGCCCTTGGAGCTGACAGTACCCTCCCACGGGGTACGGCGGCGGGGATGACGGACGCGGCAGGCGGTGGAGCGGGAGGGGGGGAGTCGACGCTGCCCGTCAAGACCGGCGCGGGCGCCGAGCCAAGGGGGATGGGGCAATGCAGTCTGGCGGGCAGAAAGGGAGCCGGGAGGAGGATGCGCGAAAGCGCAGCGGCACAGAGAGAGTGGCGTCCCGACGCGGCTGGGCGTTCCTCGTGACCGTCGTACAGACTGATGTAGAACGGGACACCGGAAGGGAGTCCTATTCACAGACAAACCGAACGGGACTCACATCCATCACTGTCCAGTTCGCGAACGGGAAACAGGAGTGGAGAGCATCGTGAGAAAAGTGGTAGTCGTGAGAGGACCTCGACGACCAGTCTCAGATCACTGCTAATGGGTACGAATAGAATGGTGTTGTTGCGCTAACCGGATATCTGCACAAAAAGTTGCATCCACACATTGCTGCGACCGTACTTACAATGTGTTCGAATGAAACTGCGATCATGACTGAAGTCGGGCTGGTCCTCTTGGTGGAATCTGCATGGTGACTGCCACAGGCATGGTCTCAGATGGCAATGTAGCTATATGGCGCGTCCCAGAAGAAGGATCCGATACGAGAAAACGCAGAGTAAGTAACGGCAGTTCAAAGCGGCATACAGCCGATTGTTTGAAATCGATGTGGTTGCTCTTGCCTTCCACAGAGGCCTTCACCAGCCTCAGTTCACGGAATTCGTTCCACAGCGCGATCACAGCATGTTGTGACTGGCTGTGAGTTTTTCTCGCATCCCACATTCGCTGGGACGCGCCATACCTGCCCTGCCCCAGGACTCAGAGCTGCGAGCGGTACAAAAACCATCTCCTCGCGTTGTCAGTACGTCGACCAGCAGCAGTTTATGCCCCACGATGGAACACGACCACGATTACGCTTGTCCCTACAGGCGCCGAAACCGCAGCCCAGCGTCGTCGGATGACTCTGCTGGTCGAGGGAGACGTCGCAGCTCAGCGCTCGAAGGGTACTTGAAATTACTCAGCAATTCTCATCCCCGGCAGACAGCATTTTCCCGTACACGGCATGTCAATCGTTTTTTGGCAAAGGCACGACCAGTTGCGGACCCTTCTGGCCAGGACCTTGCACTCCATGGTGTTTTCAGCGGGTGTTCTTACCGTTTTCGGGTCTCCCAGACCGCAGGTTAAAACGGAATCACTCCTTGTGGCGCGTCGACATTCTTGTCAAAAGAGAGGCAGATTGGGAGGTTGGATCACACTGATTGACGCGTGGCCAATCACTGGCGCCGGGGGGGTGGGGGCGGACTCTCTGTGCCCTGCTGTCGCCGAGGGTGGCCGCCTTCCATTGGGCCGACCCGCGAGGAAGGCCTGTGCGCCACTGTGTCGCGCCATGCGGTTGAGCCACCCGGCTCTCCGACGCGCGGACGTCGAGGGCGAGCTGCGCGGACGTCAAGGGCGTGCCACGCGGACACTGAGGAACCGCGCAGACGTCGAGGGTGCGCCGCGCAGGACCGGGTGAGCGGAGCCGCGCACGAGCCGGTGAACTGGGGCGTCCCCGTGGCCGCCGCACCGCTGCCTGCCATATCTGGCCGCCGTTCGATCCGCCGGCCAGGGTGCCCTGGGCGCCGTCGCGGACACGCGCCGACCAACTGCTGCGGCGCGGTCAATCGCCTCCTTTGGGGACTAATGCCATCGCCTGCCCCAACACGATGGCACCACAACAGGCGCAAAGGCCGGTCCAATAGTCAACGTTGCGACGTCATACAATGCACTGTTCCCGGTCGCGTGGCCGCCATCGCACTGCCTAGAACGGCCAATACGGCGCCTTGTCAGATGACATATTGAATACCTCGTGGTCTCTTCCCCACATGGAGAATAGATCCTTGCATGGATGTGATGGCCAATGGCTTCTCGACAACTGCGAGTCTGCGGATCTGACCGAGCGACTGCCCTCGGCCCGACATGACAGCGGAGGGAGATGAACCACAACTTTCCAATGTAGACGTGAGAATGAGATCGTCACCCACAAATGAACCCCTGATTTCCAAACACGATGGTTGAAACGCCATCGAAGCATCGCACCGCCCCGTGTCAACAGAGGATACCAGCTATTCCCCGCCACACAGCGGGAATGGGAGCGAAGCAGTCACCCCCCCCCCCCCCCAAGCAGCATGTGGCGTCCACGTCCGCAGACAATGGAAAAGGTTCATGGTGAACAAAGCGACGATTCCGACTAGTGCCCGTGCACGAGGGCTCGTCGCAGGGTACGACCCTGGGAGGTGGATGCATCACATCGCACCACCCCCCGTCGTCGCGCGCGCGCCCGCGTCACGGCCAAACCGCCGCGACGGCCGACGCGCCCGCCACGTCCCCAATGTTGTCAGCGTCGGGGGAGTGCACCAGGTACCCGGTGCTCCCCTCACCGCCGTCGTGGACCCCACCACCGGCGGCCCCACAGTCGGAACGCCGCGGAATTGTCGCGAGCGTGTCGGTGGAGAAGTCCCACGCGGCGTGCGCCCCCACCCGCCACTCGGGCGGTGGCCACGCCACGCGGTCGCCGCTCTTGAACGGCGCGACGCGGACGCCAGTGATCTCCCACAGAGCCCCGTGGGCTATGTTGCGCGCCGCATTCACGTCACGGTTGACGTACTGCAGCACGCACCCCCAAAAGATGCACCGCTTGACCGACCACATGACCGCCGGGTGGCGGCCACGCAGGCGCCGCACGGCGGCCGTCGCCGAGGCAGCGAGGCGGTCGCGATGCGCCTCGGCCCAGCCGACCGCAACGGCCTTGGCAGCTGCATCTCGAGGGAGTCGCTGGTGCCCAAACGCTTCCGGTGCGCCCAGGCGGCTGGTTGGGGTGCCCCGCCGCGGCGGCCGCGCCTTGGCCGCCGCCGTCGCTTCCGGGTCGCGCTGCACCTGACCAAACGCCGTTGGGTTGGTCATGCGGCACGCATTATGGGAGCTCAGTGGCGTCGTATACGCGTTGGCCAGCTGGGAGCGACACCCGGAACACACCTGCGACGAGTTGTGCTCGTGTCGCTCGAGAAGGTACACGTGCGGCACCAGCGCCCGCTTGAGCCGCGTGCTGCCACCGCGCAGAGCCGCGGCGCCCCACACGAGGACGACAATGCCCCCGTCGACGACCCGCCGCAGCTGACCGCCTGTCAGCTGCTCCGCGAGGCAAACAACGAGGCGCGCGTTCTGACGCTCTGCATGCACGTGGGCACAGCGCAGGTCACGCGTGGCGGCGGCGCCAAAGGCCAACGCGTACGCCGTACTTTGGCGCCGGGCGAGCCACGCCACCGCGGCGTCACGCCACGCTGCCAGGCCAGCGACTTTGAGGGACGTGCCCTCCAGCTGCTGCTGCAGATACGTTTTGACGGCCGGCGGTGGGGCACGGCCGCCGGCCGCCGCCGCTGCCGCGAGCTCCCTGGCCACCGCCTTGTGGTAGGCCCCCCGCGCGCGGTCACGCATGCGGCCGCCCGACTGTTCAACATATGCCGCGGCGCTCAGGGAGAAAACTGCACCGCTCGCGGGCGGCATCGGCGCTGATCGCGCCCCTGCACCGGTGGAGAACTTGGGCAGGGCCCGCATAGTCCCAATGGCGCAGTCAATATCAGCGACACGCGCGTACGCCACCGTCCGCCGCGGCTCCCAATGTGGCGGCTTGCCGTCGGCCGCCTGTGTCGTCGTCGGCTTGCCTTCGGCAGCGCCACAGACACTTGTCGATGCCAGCGGCGGCGGCAACCCCGCCTTGGACTCCAATGCCCGGTACGCACAGTCGGTAGTGACTTTGAATGCCGAAGCACCAGTAGAGGCGTACCATCTGCGGACCGCCTTTCGCGCCTCCCTGGCCGGCCGCTGCCTTTCGGCACGGGCCGGTGTGGGGCCAGACCGGCGTCGCTGCGTCTGGCGGCGTGACCTCCGCGGGAGGTCCACCGCCGGGGGCTCCGGTGGGGGATCCGGTTCGGGCTCTGGGCCTGGGGTGGATGGCCCTGCGGGGGGCGCGGCAGCGCCACCAACACCCGCCGCCACCGCCGCCGCCGCTGCCGCCGTGGAAACACCCGACGGGCGACGACCGCCACGCTGGCGTTGTTTCCAAGACGCACTGACCGGCGAGGCGTTGGCCGCTGCCACACCCGCACCTGACGCGCTCGCTGGTCCGTCGCCGGCGGCATCAGCAGCCCAGTTGGGGTACCCCGCCAGCAGCGCGGCCAGACTGGACGCGACCGAATCCAGGGCGGCAGCGCACATCCGCTCCCAACGGTACGCAAGCGCCCGTCGCGCGTCGGGGATACTCGACGTTCTGCGGTCCGAGGGAGACGGCGGTGATGACGTCTCCCACGCCCGGGTCTACGCCGACCAACGTCATAAATGCGTGCTCGTGAAGGGAGAGGCCTTGACCCGCCGCTTGGTTTTCCATACTCGACACCGTCGCCTTTGTTCGCGGCGGCTCCCCGCGCCGCCGCGCGCGGCCGTGGGCCGCCTCTTACACTGCTTCTTCCGCCGTCTGTGGGAGGTCTCGCAAAAAGACGAGGCCGACGCCGTCCGTGTACACGATCGGTCGGAATTTCGTCTTGCGCGTCCCCACCCCCGCTTGGCGGGCGAGTCCAGCAAACGAGGCCCCCCCACCGCGCAAACCGCCGTACAGACGACCTAGGACGGGGGAGGCCGACGCACCGGCCTCCCACAAGGCCGCCGCAAACATCCGCGGCGACAACGGCACGTACCACACGAGCTGCACGTGAGGACTTGGAAAGAGGGCGGACCACGCCTTTCCGGCGCCGAGCAGAGTGGCTTGAAAGTGGACCAGGAGCGGCACAAACATGGCCCATTGCTACGCTTCGTGGCACAGCAGAGCGTGAGTGCCATCGAGGTGCAGCAGCGTGTAGGTTTTGTAATGGATCCTGCCCTCACAGCCAACGGGGAATAACCCCGTCGGAAAACCCAGCACAGGATGCGGAACGCACGCCAGAGTCACAACGCGAACGCCGGGATCACTGGGCGCGAAGCGCACCAAAACGACGGAAGCAACGCAAACGCAACGATGATTTATTCGAACACGCACGATGACCCTAAAGCATACTCTCATATACCCTCAGAAACAAGACGCAGGACGTGCACAATCCCGACCCCCTGGCGCTA
>Ga0209093_1000856_pt1 | contig 17017 bp, 9 predicted proteins | sample SidtaG_4_FD_187450 | JGI IMG/M metagenome (GOLD analysis project Ga0209093, IMG submission 187450) | Marine algal microbial communities from Sidmouth, United Kingdom - Sidmouth_Male1 metaG (SPAdes) (version 2) | ecosystem: Host-associated > Algae > Red algae > Unclassified | place: Sidmouth... | reverse complement strand
TGTTTAGAGTATAATTGTACGGACTCCATTCTTTGAATTTACCTGCCAGTGGATCAACACTCGTAAACCTCCCAATACTTGCATCATAAAACCTCGCCCCATAATCACTCCAATTCAGCCCAATCTCCGTATTCAATTCTTTACCGTTGTAAAGGTAATCATTTTTTACGGTTTGGGTTTTAGCCCAGTTACCGTTTTGTTGCATACCAAATGGGTAGTAATGGTTTTCTTGTACTATGCTTGCGAGGCCATTGCTTTCCGTAAATACTAAACGTACATTACCCAAGTGGTCTTTAAGGTTGTATTCCCATTTGTTACCATTATTGGGGTTTATTTTTTTCGGTTGTTTTTAGTTTTTTATGCTATCTAAGTTTTTGCCAGTTACCCTTGTGGTATGGTACTTTAAAATTAAAAAGAAATTTAGTTTTTAAAAATACCGCCTCCCTCCAATTAAGGAGGCGGTATGTATTTGTAGTTAAATGGCCTTTTATGTTATCCGTAGTCGGAGACTTAGGGATAGCGAGTTCGGATAGGCTACGGGTAGCTGGGGGAATAGCCAGTTCGGATAATCTAAGGATAACTTGGGTCAGAATCAAACCAAATTTTATTAGTAATAAAAAATAAAAACATTGCGCAAGTTATCCAAATTAACCAATAAAGTATCCCAAAATTAAGATACTCGATAAATTCCCAGTAACTATTTCTAAAAGTGTCTAATATTAGCCAAATTGTATTGTGAATAAAGTGGAAACACACACTCCATATAATACCATATTTTATATAAACTAAAGAAGATAATATACTAAAAATAAATGAAACTATAAATTGATCTATCTTTAAGTGTATTGTGCTAAACATTAAACTTGAAATAATAATTGCATACACAATGTTATCTTTAACCCTTAAAAGTTGACCTAATGCATATTGCCTAAATATCAATTCTTCGATAATTGGAGTTAAAACAACCACATTTAAAAAAACAAATAATAGATAAAAATCTACTTCTGGATTCGGATAATCTTGAATTGTAGAATGTGAAAAACCATGTACAATATCAGAAAAACGAAAAACAGGATCAATGCAAATTCTTAAAAGAATGGATAGAATAAATATAGTAAAGAATCTTTTCTGATTTAGCTTTACTTTATTAATAATTATATCCTTAGATTTAAAATGTGTTAGTTTATTTATTATAATTATTGCAACTAACAAGTAAACAAATTTTGCAATATCAAATTGAATTTTATTAAATCCAAATATTAAATCCAGTATAAAAATAGATAATACACCTAAACCAGCAAAGCTTAAATACAAAGCTATAGTTAAAAGAATCGGTAAAATGTAATTATGGATTTGCTCTTTTATCATTTACACTTTTTAAACTATCATTTTTTTGTATAAGATTTTCTATCTCATTGTTTTGCCCATTACGACGGACTCCAAGTTTGATGTTTTCTATTATCTTAACAAATTCGAATCCACCACCAGGATCACCAGGCTGAGGCTTCATTGCAGGTGAAGTTAATTTTTTAAATGTCTCTCTATCATCATTAACCATTACTTCTTTTATCGAATCAATAGAATTTTTATTTTCCGCTATTTTATCAATATTATTTTCTATCACTTGGTCTGTACCATCCGTAATTTCAAGAATGCTATCTGGAGTAACATTACCAGATTTATAGGAATCGTCAGACTTATCTTTAGGTGTCCCATCCTCATTCAGTGCATTTGAGAATTGTTCAGAATTGTCCTGTACTATGTCAGTATAATCTACTTCACAATTTAAATAACAGTCGTAATTTTCATTTAAGTCCTGTGCAATTTGTGTTGGACCTTGACCCTCTTGAACTTGATATTGAATTAGACTGCCATCTGCAGCAAATAGTGGTTGCAATCCCCACAAATCAATATTTGCTATTGGCGAATTTCCAGCGTAATTATAAGTACTTAAATACGCAAACTGATCACTTATCGGGTCAACACTTAAAAACCTCTGTACGCTTTTTTACGCCAACCTCACTTTTTCCTTACACCACTTTTCCAACTCAAAGAACAACCAAGATGCCTTTACATCTCAGATACAAAGATAACGATTTTAATACCCTTTTTTATTTTCATTTGAAGTTTTCAATTGAACTAAGTTGAAGGAAGTAAAGCTGACAGGCTTCCATCCCAACGCTAAAGCACTGCCCATAATTCTGTGTATGACGTTCATTTCCTTTCAGGAGACGACGCATACACGCCTGGACATTATGGGCAATGTTGCCAACCCACATTCCAGCCTGTCAGCTTTACAGATTCGTTCTTCGATTAAACATTTTCAATTCTCTGCGAGGCTTTTTTCATTTGAAAGAAAAAAATATGATAGGTTTTTGAACTCGATTTTTAGTGAATAAGCTTTGCCTTGTGGCGGTGGCTTTGAGCGGCTTGTTCACTAAAAATGAGTATCCCTGGGGGTTTGGGGGAATGGAAGATTCCCCCATCTATTAATTGGCGTAGCCGCCTTGCTGCCGCAGGCTATACACTTGCTTGACTGGAAGGAGGTGTACTATTAAATCAAAAAATAAATGTTCCCGTAGCGAAGGATACCTTTTAAAACGGGTGGGAAGCGTTGGCTGGCAGTGGCTATTGCCTATAAGAGATAGCTATACGCCGTACTTTAGCGTTGGCTTTGTAGCGTTTGCCGTATGGACGTTATAGCGACACTTATAGGCTGTAGCTTGCCGGAGTACAGACTGGCACAAGGGAGGAAGGGGTGCCCCGACCGGCTTCTTGCTTGCAGCGTTGAGACAGCTCTTTATGGCTTTTTTATGGGTGGATTTGTGCGATTGCTAAAAGCCATAATGTGCTGTTGCGGGAGGGCTTTGCAAGAAGTGTGACAGTCTGTACGTAGGTCACTGCCTGTGCGGTGGCTGGGTGGGTCATCATTTCATCCGTAGCGAAGGGAACATTTATTTTTTACCGCTTTTATTCTTCTGTTATTGTAATGGATGCAGCTTTTCGATAGCTGATTTTAGTTCTTCCAGTCCTGTTTGTTTGTAGGCTTCTGTACTGGCTGTTCTTCGGTGTCCTGCGAACTCCTGAACGATTCTGATATCATTATTTTCTTTCAGTAAATAAGCTATTACGGATTGTCTTATTTTGAGTGGGATTAGTTTTTCGTGCTTCTCTTTTCCTTTATTTATCATTCGATTTATTCCGCCTTGCCAGAGTTGTACGCCTTCTTCATTCATTAAAAAGTAGTCAGTCCTTTTCTTAGGCTTCTGTTTTCTCCAGTATCGTTTCCAGTCGCTTTTTAGGTAGTTGTGGAACAGTAATATTTGCTTGGGTTTTAGACTTAATAATCGCCCTTTATTCTTGCTGTTGCCTTTTATTTGTATCGTTCCTTCCTCCAGATTTACATCCTCTTTTTTGATTTGGCTGATTTCTAAAACGGTTAATGCTTGATAGATTAATAGGCTGATGATGATTTTATCTCGTTGTTGGTTTTCTTCTTTTTTCGCTTGATAACTTTCGTAGAGTTCTTCCAGTATTTCTTTTGGGTAAAGGCTTTCTACTTGGATTTGTCTATTGATTTGGTCTTTTAGATTCAGGTATTTGCAAGGATGGTCAGCTCGCTTTCCAACTTCTACCAAGTAGGTAAAATAGATTTTGATAGCAAACAGATTATTCCGTAATGACTTGGGATGTAGTTTTTGTTCTCGTAATATTCCGATGTAGTCCAAGACTTCTGTGTAGCTTGCTTTGTCAGCTCTTTCGCCCATCTGCAGCTTGAACCGCTTTATCATATTCGCATAACCTTTTACCGATGTCGGACTGTATTTTTCATTTAGATATTCTTCTAAGTTCATCGCATTAGATTTTTGATTTGCTGCTTACTGATGTGGGTATAAATCTGTGTCGTCTCTAACTGGCTGTGTCCTAAAAACTGTCGTACTTGTTCTACTGGTATTCCTTGTTCGATTAGATGTGTGGCGATGCTGTGGCGTAAATTATGGATGGTGATTTGCTTGTCTTTAATGGCTTGGTTTTCTGTCCTCTCGATGATTCGTTTTAAGTATTTGTTGTACGTCCATTTGTTCATTCTCCCACCTCTTGAGTTGAGCATAAAAGCCGTTTCTTTTGGTTTGTAATCTCTGCCTTTGGTTAATGCTTCCCGTTCATTGTAGTAGTAATCTGATAAGTCTTTTACCACTCCTGAGCTAATCGGTACAACTCGTCTTTTACTTCCTTTTCCGTCTGGCACAATCAGTATTTTTTCTTTCAGTCGTACATCTTCAATATTGCATTTGGTAAGTTCTCCTGCTCGCATTCCGCAGCCATAGGCAAGACTTAATATTGCTCGCTCCTGGGCGGTTTCTGATGCTCGGTAAAGTGCTTGGATTTCCTCCTGGTTTAATACCGTTCTTTCTGCTCGATGTCTTGGGTATGGGAAGTTTAGTGTACTGGTCGGATTGCTTTTTATTTGTCCTTCATTGAGTAGCATTTCAAAAAGGTCTCTTACGTTTCGCATATGGCTATGCGTGGTTTTCTGGCTTAATATTCCGCCGTCTTTTTTGCTCGGTCTTTCGCTGATGTACTGATAATGTTGATTGATTTGGTAGGTCGTAATTTTGGTTATTTCCAGTTCTCCTTTTTGCTCTAACCAATGTAGGAACTCACATAGGTAATTGTAGCGGCTTCTACTGCTTTTGGGATTATAGCCTAATCTTAAAAGATATTTGTAAAACTTCTCGGCTAAGTCTTGGTATGATGTATTTACGATTATGATGCTTCTTGCCCTTGCCATACACACTTACTTTTTGGAACGGGAACAATCAGGGCTTTTTTAGGTCTAATTCGTTGGTTATCTACTTTTTAGATTGTTCCATAATCGTTCCCTATTGTTCCACCTTTAGTTTATAGTTCATTAATTTGATTGGTTAAGTCGTCTTTTATCTTGGCTCTCAGTTTGGCGTAATTATCCCAGTAGTCTATTTTGTAGCTTACCTTTCTTTGGTTGTTTTGGTATTTACTCGTGATGTATTCCATCGCTTGCAGCCGTCCAAAGTATCTGCTGCATTGGGCTTTACTGATGTTCAGTGCTTGCCGTATTTCTCTTTGTGTGAACTCTTTATTTGGGTCGTTCAGGTGGTCTTTTAATCGTTCAAAAAACTGTTGTAAACTTCCGTCCAACTCATCCACTTTTAATATGATGCTTTCAAACAGGATGTCGCAAGCTGTCTGTAAATCGGTCTTGTCTGTTATTAACCTACCTTGTTTATCGGTCTTTCTTTGGTATTGATTCAGTAGCGTTATTTGTCGTACAAAACATTGGTACAGCTCGTTTAGCCGTCTAATTTTATGAGCCGTTTCTGGTAGCTTGATTTTGTTCGCATAAGGATTAATGACTTCATAAGGTTTCAGTAATCGGATGCAGTTCTGGACAAAGGATTTTATTTTCTTCTGCTCGTCTTTTTGTACCAGTCCTGCAGATTCGTTGTTTTGATATTGGATGACTTTCAAAGTTTGTTCTCGGCTCTCGTCAACGGCTATTAAAAAACTTCTGCTGATATTATCCTCGTAGGTTTCTCCTTTGGTCGTGCAGCTTAAAGATGCTATGGGACCTCTGACGATTCTTTCCCCTCCTGATATGCTTCCGTTGCTATCTTTGATGCTTGTACTACTGATTAATATTTCATTGGATTGTAATTCTCGTACTGCCAGTTGTGCATCTTCTTTTAGTCCGTCCATATCCTCGAAGCATACCAGTTTATGTACAAAAAAGTATTCGTCCTGATTGTAAAAACTGTTGTCTGTTACTCTTGTATATCGCTTTACATCTTCTTCGGGCATCAGCTGACTGATGATTTTTAATAGCCTTGTTTTTCCGCTTCCGCTACTGCCTTGTATCAAGGCGTGAAGGGTATCGGGCATCTTGTAGCTCGATGCGATGATGAACAATAATATACGGTTGGTTTCTTCGCCTACTATACCAGCTTTGCCAATGAGTTGATTAAACTTTGAGATTAGTTTTTCCTTTTTCAGGAACTCTATACACTTGCTCGCTGATGCGGTCGGCACTTGGATTTTGATTTCTTTATGCTCTTTGCCTTGATGGATTTTCTTGTCTCGGTAGAACTCCAAAAGCCCTGTCAACTGCTGTATATCCGCTTCCAGTTCTTCTTTTTGTAAACCCAACTTTTCGGCTGCCAACTTGCATACCTTTTCGATTTGGTTGTATTCATACAAGTCCAGTTTTACCGTGATTTGCTTCATTGTGCTTGTATTTGAAGGGTGATTTTTAGGCTGTCCAGTTGCTTGATTTTAAAGCCTTTGATTTGGTATTTCGCTTCCTTGCCTTGATATTTTAGATTGTATGGGTTGTTCGTGTCCAAGCCTGTTTGTACCACTTCCTTTTTGGGTTCTGCTGTCTTTACTTCTTTCGGTATTTCTATTGTCTCTATTTCTTTCAGTTGAGATTCAACTGAAAATAAAAAGTCATATTCCTTTCTTGCCTTGATTAGATGGCTTAGTATTTCAGGGCTATGTCCTTGCAATAGACTGTTCACATCTTCATTTTCGGGTACTTGTACATTACTGATTTTGATGTTCGGATATTCGCCTTTGAGCATTGGGGCATATTTCTGTACTGCTTTATTTCCTGCGGTATCGCCATTTAAAAAGAAGATGATTTCTTCTAATTCTTGCAGATCCTTGATTGCTTTTTGATGTTCTTGTGTCAGCCCGTTTGTGCCGTAGAGTGATAGGATTTCATATTGGCTTTTGATTTGCTCTTGCTCTAATAATGTGGCTGCATCAATGATGCTTTCGGTCAGGATTAGTTTCTTGGTGTCCTTACTTGGATAGTTCGGATATAGTCCTTGTCTGTCTTTTAGATAAAAGTGCCGTTGCTTTTTATTGCTTAATGTGCTGCGGAAGTACAAGCCTGTGATTTGTCCTTTGGCATTCCTCAAGGCAAAACAGATGCACCATTTTCCAAAAGGTTTGTAAGCTGGATTTCCTGTTCTTGATTTTGTGCCTAAGTCTAAAAGGATACCGTATTTGATGCAGCTCGCTATTAGAGCTTCGTCCTTTCTTGTGCCGTGATGGAACTGACCACTATTGTAACCAACTTCCGTTTTTGTAAAGTCAAGTCCTCTTTTTTGTAGATATTCTTTGGCAGGTTTTGAGTTGTGTACGCCATTCTTGAAGTAGGTAAACATTTTCGTTAGTACCGCTATTTTGGGTAATTCATCCATTGGTACTTGGGTTGGACTGTTGGCTTTGGTGCTGCTGCCGTTTCCGTTTATCATTCCTTTGGCTTTTACTATCGCTTCGTGTTTGGTGCAGTTCTCTTTGTGCATTATAAAATCTATCACGTCCAGGCTTTTGCCGTGGGTTTTGCAGTTGCTGCTAAAACAATACGCAGTATGGGTTTTGTAATACACCTGCAGCGATGGCGTTTTGTCATCGTGGAACGGACAGTTCAGCCGTAATTGCTTGTCTGGTTTTAGGTGGTAATAGTGTAGGACTTGGCTTAATGTGAGCCTGTTTTTTATCTCTTGTATCTCCATTGAAAAAAAGTTTAAAATTTATTTCTGTTACGTTTCGGTAACAAAAGTAAATCATTCGTTCCAATTATCCAACACCTTTACTAATTGTTTATTACGTTTAGTTGCCTTACCTTTGTAAAATCAGTTAACTAAACAGTATTTTAAGTACGTATGAGTAAAGAATTTGGCAATAGAGTAATGCAAGCCCGTAAGGAAAAAGGGTTGTCTCGAGATGAGCTGGCTAAGATGATTGGCACATCTGGACCTATTGTTGGTCGTTACGAACGTGGCGATATGATGCCATCAGTTGAGATTGCTACAAAAATTGCGGATGCCCTCGAAGTGAGTTTGGATTTTCTGGTCGGTAAGTCTTCAATGACCGTAAAAGATGAGTCTATGCTCGAACGTCTGGAAGATATTGCTGCTTTACCTAATACTAAAAGATTAGAACTGTTTAACGTCCTCGATGCTTATATCAGAGATTTTAAGACTTCACGAGCCTATGCTAAATAAAAAAGCCCTGCATTTCTGCAAGGCTTTCAAGTTAACTTTTTAGCAATCCTGTATATATGATTCGTGATAAGATTACACTCTTAATGAGTACTAAAAACCCAACTACTATCTTACTCATTAATGCAACCTGATTAGTGTTGTCAGTCTCAGTATAAGGAATATTCGCAATGCTAAAATCTATTACATATAGCAGCCCTGCAATAAGGACTATCAATAAATATTTAGGAATATTATTATCTAATCTATAAAACGCAACTATTAATCCAGTCAATATCAAAACCCATATTAGACTTATTAATACAACTCCTGCCTTTATACCGATTAGCTTAAATGCTTCACCTATTGATCCTCCTACCACACCACTGATTATATACAGAGCAGCATTTTTAAAAACTACATCCAAAATGAAATAAATTACTAATGTAACAGCTAATATTATAATGTATTTTGTATTCATAACTTATTCAAATTGTTTATTCCAATCACTAATAGAAAAAGTTTTATCTCCTTGTTGCACTCCTTGAAAAACACCATCACCATTTACCATAATGCTGATGTTAACATTGATATGAACATCGCCTTCATTTTCTCTTGCCAAAGCCATAGTAGGACCCGTAGCTTTTCCTCCAGAAGTTGCAAAATTTCCTAACCACAATGAATTACCATCGCTATCTGTTACCATAGATTCCTGATTAGGAAAATTATCTCCGCTAATTGTACCAGAGATGTTTAAGATGTGGTCTCCTGTTATATCGCCATCGGTGGCAACAGACAACTTTGTAAACTGATCTATATCCCAAGAACCAGGTTGATCAGCATTATTCCCGAAAGAGTGAACATCAAGATTTGTTCCACTTGATCTGTCCTTTACATACGTATCTGAGTATGTACCACTTTCAGGAGCAGAACCAACTTTATAAGATAAACTCCGACCTCTATCAAAACTTCTCGAATATGTTTCAGTATCATAATTAATTCCAACAGAGGTTCGATAAGAAGCATTTGAACTCAAACTATGACCTCTATCATCTCCGTGATAACGTGCAAAGAAAGGTCCAAATGATTTGAACGGTGCATAACTTCTTGTCGTTATTTTTATCGGATAAAGCCCCCCAACATCAATATAGGAAATGGGATTGTTAAATGCATAAGCATACGGACTCCAAGCTGGCATCTTAGATGCAAGCGGATCCACACTTAAAAACCTCTGTACGCTTTTTTACGCCAACCTCACTTTTTCCTTACACCACTTTTCCAACTCAAAGAACAACCAAGATGCCTTTACATCTCAGATACAAAGATAACGATTTTAATACCCTTTTTTATTTTCATTTGAAGTTTTCAATTGAACTAAGTTGAAGGAAGTAAAGCTGACAGGCTTCCATCCCAACGCTAAAGCACTGCCCATAATTCTGTGTATGACGTTCATTTCCTTTCAGGAGACGACGCATACACGCCTGGACATTATGGGCAATGTTGCCAACCCACATTCCAGCCTGTCAGCTTTACAGATTCGTTCTTCGATTAAACATTTTCAATTCTCTGCGAGGCTTTTTTCATTTGAAAGAAAAAAATATGATAGGTTTTTGAACTCGATTTTTAGTGAATAAGCTTTGCCTTGTGGCGGTGGCTTTGAGCGGCTTGTTCACTAAAAATGAGTATCCCTGGGGGTTTGGGGGAATGGAAGATTCCCCCATCTATTAATTGGCGTAGCCGCCTTGCTGCCGCAGGCTATACACTTGCTTGACTGGAAGGAGGTGTACTATTAAATCAAAAAATAAATGTTCCCGTAGCGAAGGATACCTTTTAAAACGGGTGGGAAGCGTTGGCTGGCAGTGGCTATTGCCTATAAGAGATAGCTATACGCCGTACTTTAGCGTTGGCTTTGTAGCGTTTGCCGTATGGACGTTATAGCGACACTTATAGGCTGTAGCTTGCCGGAGTACAGACTGGCACAAGGGAGGAAGGGGTGCCCCGACCGGCTTCTTGCTTGCAGCGTTGAGACAGCTCTTTATGGCTTTTTTATGGGTGGATTTGTGCGATTGCTAAAAGCCATAATGTGCTGTTGCGGGAGGGCTTTGCAAGAAGTGTGACAGTCTGTACGTAGGTCACTGCCTGTGCGGTGGCTGGGTGGGTCATCATTTCATCCGTAGCGAAGGGAACATTTATTTTTTACCGCTTTTATTCTTCTGTTATTGTAATGGATGCAGCTTTTCGATAGCTGATTTTAGTTCTTCCAGTCCTGTTTGTTTGTAGGCTTCTGTACTGGCTGTTCTTCGGTGTCCTGCGAACTCCTGAACGATTCTGATATCATTATTTTCTTTCAGTAAATAAGCTATTACGGATTGTCTTATTTTGAGTGGGATTAGTTTTTCGTGCTTCTCTTTTCCTTTATTTATCATTCGATTTATTCCGCCTTGCCAGAGTTGTACGCCTTCTTCATTCATTAAAAAGTAGTCAGTCCTTTTCTTAGGCTTCTGTTTTCTCCAGTATCGTTTCCAGTCGCTTTTTAGGTAGTTGTGGAACAGTAATATTTGCTTGGGTTTTAGACTTAATAATCGCCCTTTATTCTTGCTGTTGCCTTTTATTTGTATCGTTCCTTCCTCCAGATTTACATCCTCTTTTTTGATTTGGCTGATTTCTAAAACGGTTAATGCTTGATAGATTAATAGGCTGATGATGATTTTATCTCGTTGTTGGTTTTCTTCTTTTTTCGCTTGATAACTTTCGTAGAGTTCTTCCAGTATTTCTTTTGGGTAAAGGCTTTCTACTTGGATTTGTCTATTGATTTGGTCTTTTAGATTCAGGTATTTGCAAGGATGGTCAGCTCGCTTTCCAACTTCTACCAAGTAGGTAAAATAGATTTTGATAGCAAACAGATTATTCCGTAATGACTTGGGATGTAGTTTTTGTTCTCGTAATATTCCGATGTAGTCCAAGACTTCTGTGTAGCTTGCTTTGTCAGCTCTTTCGCCCATCTGCAGCTTGAACCGCTTTATCATATTCGCATAACCTTTTACCGATGTCGGACTGTATTTTTCATTTAGATATTCTTCTAAGTTCATCGCATTAGATTTTTGATTTGCTGCTTACTGATGTGGGTATAAATCTGTGTCGTCTCTAACTGGCTGTGTCCTAAAAACTGTCGTACTTGTTCTACTGGTATTCCTTGTTCGATTAGATGTGTGGCGATGCTGTGGCGTAAATTATGGATGGTGATTTGCTTGTCTTTAATGGCTTGGTTTTCTGTCCTCTCGATGATTCGTTTTAAGTATTTGTTGTACGTCCATTTGTTCATTCTCCCACCTCTTGAGTTGAGCATAAAAGCCGTTTCTTTTGGTTTGTAATCTCTGCCTTTGGTTAATGCTTCCCGTTCATTGTAGTAGTAATCTGATAAGTCTTTTACCACTCCTGAGCTAATCGGTACAACTCGTCTTTTACTTCCTTTTCCGTCTGGCACAATCAGTATTTTTTCTTTCAGTCGTACATCTTCAATATTGCATTTGGTAAGTTCTCCTGCTCGCATTCCGCAGCCATAGGCAAGACTTAATATTGCTCGCTCCTGGGCGGTTTCTGATGCTCGGTAAAGTGCTTGGATTTCCTCCTGGTTTAATACCGTTCTTTCTGCTCGATGTCTTGGGTATGGGAAGTTTAGTGTACTGGTCGGATTGCTTTTTATTTGTCCTTCATTGAGTAGCATTTCAAAAAGGTCTCTTACGTTTCGCATATGGCTATGCGTGGTTTTCTGGCTTAATATTCCGCCGTCTTTTTTGCTCGGTCTTTCGCTGATGTACTGATAATGTTGATTGATTTGGTAGGTCGTAATTTTGGTTATTTCCAGTTCTCCTTTTTGCTCTAACCAATGTAGGAACTCACATAGGTAATTGTAGCGGCTTCTACTGCTTTTGGGATTATAGCCTAATCTTAAAAGATATTTGTAAAACTTCTCGGCTAAGTCTTGGTATGATGTATTTACGATTATGATGCTTCTTGCCCTTGCCATACACACTTACTTTTTGGAACGGGAACAATCAGGGCTTTTTTAGGTCTAATTCGTTGGTTATCTACTTTTTAGATTGTTCCATAATCGTTCCCTATTGTTCCACCTTTAGTTTATAGTTCATTAATTTGATTGGTTAAGTCGTCTTTTATCTTGGCTCTCAGTTTGGCGTAATTATCCCAGTAGTCTATTTTGTAGCTTACCTTTCTTTGGTTGTTTTGGTATTTACTCGTGATGTATTCCATCGCTTGCAGCCGTCCAAAGTATCTGCTGCATTGGGCTTTACTGATGTTCAGTGCTTGCCGTATTTCTCTTTGTGTGAACTCTTTATTTGGGTCGTTCAGGTGGTCTTTTAATCGTTCAAAAAACTGTTGTAAACTTCCGTCCAACTCATCCACTTTTAATATGATGCTTTCAAACAGGATGTCGCAAGCTGTCTGTAAATCGGTCTTGTCTGTTATTAACCTACCTTGTTTATCGGTCTTTCTTTGGTATTGATTCAGTAGCGTTATTTGTCGTACAAAACATTGGTACAGCTCGTTTAGCCGTCTAATTTTATGAGCCGTTTCTGGTAGCTTGATTTTGTTCGCATAAGGATTAATGACTTCATAAGGTTTCAGTAATCGGATGCAGTTCTGGACAAAGGATTTTATTTTCTTCTGCTCGTCTTTTTGTACCAGTCCTGCAGATTCGTTGTTTTGATATTGGATGACTTTCAAAGTTTGTTCTCGGCTCTCGTCAACGGCTATTAAAAAACTTCTGCTGATATTATCCTCGTAGGTTTCTCCTTTGGTCGTGCAGCTTAAAGATGCTATGGGACCTCTGACGATTCTTTCCCCTCCTGATATGCTTCCGTTGCTATCTTTGATGCTTGTACTACTGATTAATATTTCATTGGATTGTAATTCTCGTACTGCCAGTTGTGCATCTTCTTTTAGTCCGTCCATATCCTCGAAGCATACCAGTTTATGTACAAAAAAGTATTCGTCCTGATTGTAAAAACTGTTGTCTGTTACTCTTGTATATCGCTTTACATCTTCTTCGGGCATCAGCTGACTGATGATTTTTAATAGCCTTGTTTTTCCGCTTCCGCTACTGCCTTGTATCAAGGCGTGAAGGGTATCGGGCATCTTGTAGCTCGATGCGATGATGAACAATAATATACGGTTGGTTTCTTCGCCTACTATACCAGCTTTGCCAATGAGTTGATTAAACTTTGAGATTAGTTTTTCCTTTTTCAGGAACTCTATACACTTGCTCGCTGATGCGGTCGGCACTTGGATTTTGATTTCTTTATGCTCTTTGCCTTGATGGATTTTCTTGTCTCGGTAGAACTCCAAAAGCCCTGTCAACTGCTGTATATCCGCTTCCAGTTCTTCTTTTTGTAAACCCAACTTTTCGGCTGCCAACTTGCATACCTTTTCGATTTGGTTGTATTCATACAAGTCCAGTTTTACCGTGATTTGCTTCATTGTGCTTGTATTTGAAGGGTGATTTTTAGGCTGTCCAGTTGCTTGATTTTAAAGCCTTTGATTTGGTATTTCGCTTCCTTGCCTTGATATTTTAGATTGTATGGGTTGTTCGTGTCCAAGCCTGTTTGTACCACTTCCTTTTTGGGTTCTGCTGTCTTTACTTCTTTCGGTATTTCTATTGTCTCTATTTCTTTCAGTTGAGATTCAACTGAAAATAAAAAGTCATATTCCTTTCTTGCCTTGATTAGATGGCTTAGTATTTCAGGGCTATGTCCTTGCAATAGACTGTTCACATCTTCATTTTCGGGTACTTGTACATTACTGATTTTGATGTTCGGATATTCGCCTTTGAGCATTGGGGCATATTTCTGTACTGCTTTATTTCCTGCGGTATCGCCATTTAAAAAGAAGATGATTTCTTCTAATTCTTGCAGATCCTTGATTGCTTTTTGATGTTCTTGTGTCAGCCCGTTTGTGCCGTAGAGTGATAGGATTTCATATTGGCTTTTGATTTGCTCTTGCTCTAATAATGTGGCTGCATCAATGATGCTTTCGGTCAGGATTAGTTTCTTGGTGTCCTTACTTGGATAGTTCGGATATAGTCCTTGTCTGTCTTTTAGATAAAAGTGCCGTTGCTTTTTATTGCTTAATGTGCTGCGGAAGTACAAGCCTGTGATTTGTCCTTTGGCATTCCTCAAGGCAAAACAGATGCACCATTTTCCAAAAGGTTTGTAAGCTGGATTTCCTGTTCTTGATTTTGTGCCTAAGTCTAAAAGGATACCGTATTTGATGCAGCTCGCTATTAGAGCTTCGTCCTTTCTTGTGCCGTGATGGAACTGACCACTATTGTAACCAACTTCCGTTTTTGTAAAGTCAAGTCCTCTTTTTTGTAGATATTCTTTGGCAGGTTTTGAGTTGTGTACGCCATTCTTGAAGTAGGTAAACATTTTCGTTAGTACCGCTATTTTGGGTAATTCATCCATTGGTACTTGGGTTGGACTGTTGGCTTTGGTGCTGCTGCCGTTTCCGTTTATCATTCCTTTGGCTTTTACTATCGCTTCGTGTTTGGTGCAGTTCTCTTTGTGCATTATAAAATCTATCACGTCCAGGCTTTTGCCGTGGGTTTTGCAGTTGCTGCTAAAACAATACGCAGTATGGGTTTTGTAATACACCTGCAGCGATGGCGTTTTGTCATCGTGGAACGGACAGTTCAGCCGTAATTGCTTGTCTGGTTTTAGGTGGTAATAGTGTAGGACTTGGCTTAATGTGAGCCTGTTTTTTATCTCTTGTATCTCCATTGAAAAAAAGTTTAAAATTTATTTCTGTTACGTTTCGGTAACAAAAGTAAATCATTCGTTCCAATTATCCAACACCTTTACTAATTGTTTATTACGTTTAGTTGCCTTACCTTTGTAAAATCAGTTAACTAAACAGTATTTTAAGTACGTATGAGTAAAGAATTTGGCAATAGAGTAATGCAAGCCCGTAAGGAAAAAGGGTTGTCTCGAGATGAGCTGGCTAAGATGATTGGCACATCTGGACCTATTGTTGGTCGTTACGAACGTGGCGATATGATGCCATCAGTTGAGATTGCTACAAAAATTGCGGATGCCCTCGAAGTGAGTTTGGATTTTCTGGTCGGTAAGTCTTCAATGACCGTAAAAGATGAGTCTATGCTCGAACGTCTGGAAGATATTGCTGCTTTACCTAATACTAAAAGATTAGAACTGTTTAACGTCCTCGATGCTTATATCAGAGATTTTAAGACTTCACGAGCCTATGCTAAATAAAAAAGCCCTGCATTTCTGCAAGGCTTTCAAGTTAACTTTTTAGCAATCCTGTATATATGATTCGTGATAAGATTACACTCTTAATGAGTACTAAAAACCCAACTACTATCTTACTCATTAATGCAACCTGATTAGTGTTGTCAGTCTCAGTATAAGGAATATTCGCAATGCTAAAATCTATTACATATAGCAGCCCTGCAATAAGGACTATCAATAAATATTTAGGAATATTATTATCTAATCTATAAAACGCAACTATTAATCCAGTCAATATCAAAACCCATATTAGACTTATTAATACAACTCCTGCCTTTATACCGATTAGCTTAAATGCTTCACCTATTGATCCTCCTACCACACCACTGATTATATACAGAGCAGCATTTTTAAAAACTACATCCAAAATGAAATAAATTACTAATGTAACAGCTAATATTATAATGTATTTTGTATTCATAACTTATTCAAATTGTTTATTCCAATCACTAATAGAAAAAGTTTTATCTCCTTGTTGCACTCCTTGAAAAACACCATCACCATTTACCATAATGCTGATGTTAACATTGATATGAACATCGCCTTCATTTTCTCTTGCCAAAGCCATAGTAGGACCCGTAGCTTTTCCTCCAGAAGTTGCAAAATTTCCTAACCACAATGAATTACCATCGCTATCTGTTACCATAGATTCCTGATTAGGAAAATTATCTCCGCTAATTGTACCAGAGATGTTTAAGATGTGGTCTCCTGTTATATCGCCATCGGTGGCAACAGACAACTTTGTAAACTGATCTATATCCCAAGAACCAGGTTGATCAGCATTATTCCCGAAAGAGTGAACATCAAGATTTGTTCCACTTGATCTGTCCTTTACATACGTATCTGAGTATGTACCACTTTCAGGAGCAGAACCAACTTTATAAGATAAACTCCGACCTCTATCAAAACTTCTCGAATATGTTTCAGTATCATAATTAATTCCAACAGAGGTTCGATAAGAAGCATTTGAACTCAAACTATGACCTCTATCATCTCCGTGATAACGTGCAAAGAAAGGTCCAAATGATTTGAACGGTGCATAACTTCTTGTCGTTATTTTTATCGGATAAAGCCCCCCAACATCAATATAGGAAATGGGATTGTTAAATGCATAAGCATACGGACTCCAAGCTGGCATCTTAGATGCAAGCGGATCCACACCAGTAAATCTACCAATAGCTGCATCATAATTTCTAAAACCATAATCACTCCAATTCAATCCTAAATCGGTATTCAACTCTTTACCGTTATAAAGATAATCATTTTTTACAGTTTGGCTTTTAGCCCAGTTGCCGTTTTGTTGCATACCAAATGGGTAGTAATGGTTTTCTTGTACTATGCTTGCGAGGCCATTACTTTCCGTAAATACTAAACGTACATTACCCAAGTGGTCTTTTAGGTTGTATTCCCATTTATTGCCATTGGCTACAACTCGGCCTTCGCTGTGGTAAGCGGCTTCTAAGGTGTTGGTGTTGTTGCTGGCGTTTTGGTTAAACTCCATATTGCCCAAGTAGTTTTTAGTTTTTGCTACTCCATTTTCGCTTACTTTTTTCTGTAGCTTTCTACCATCGGCGGTGTATGTCCATTCTATTTTGTTAGTGGCATCTTTTTGGGCTTTGTAAGGCAGGTTTAAATGGTTATAGGCTATGTTTAACTGCTTTTGGCTGT
>Ga0209093_1000855_pt1 | contig 17019 bp, 15 predicted proteins | sample SidtaG_4_FD_187450 | JGI IMG/M metagenome (GOLD analysis project Ga0209093, IMG submission 187450) | Marine algal microbial communities from Sidmouth, United Kingdom - Sidmouth_Male1 metaG (SPAdes) (version 2) | ecosystem: Host-associated > Algae > Red algae > Unclassified | place: Sidmouth... | reverse complement strand
CCCCTGCGACCATGGGCAGCCCTGTTGCCCCCTCCCGCCGGCCGGCGCGCGTCATCCCCACCCGCCTCGCGGCGGTGGCCGTCGCCGCGTTGGCGGTCGCCACTGCAGCGGCAGGTGCCCCGCCCGTCATTACGCGGCAACCCCCCCCCACCGTTGCCGTCAAGGTTGGGTGGTCGACGACCATCTCCGCCGCCGCGCGCGGGGCGACGACGCTCCAGTGGGAGACCGCATGGAGCTCCGGCTCCTCGTGGAGGGACGTGGACGGTGCCACCGGGGCGTCCCTCACGTACGCCCCCGGGTGTCCCAACGGTGCCCCAACCTCCGACTACCGCCTCCGCGCTTGCAACGCCGACGGGTGCACCTGGTCGGCGGTGTCGTCTTGGAATAGAATTTCCATGCCGCTGCCCGTGTGGGTGTCGACGCCGCCGCCCGTACTGCCGGCGAACGCGACGGCACGTTGGGTGGTGGTGACGCCGGTCGACTTACACTCGCTCCGCTGGCGCACCAAAATTGACGGGGGCCCGCCGGGCGCAAAGGTCCCTGCTGTGCGCATGCTGATGGGGCTGCCGCTGCCACGCGGCCAACGGGGCTGGGAGATGCAAATGTCGGACGTCCCACCTGGCGCGCGCGCCATAGTGTCGGTATGGCTCCACTGCGGGGGGGGGCACGGGCTCGCCTCTGACTTCCTCGAGGCGGGCGTCAGCGTGCCGGGGCCGACGCCGCTGGCCGCGGCGTGCCCTGCGTGGGTCAACCCCGCCACCGCCGACGCGAGAGGGCTGGTGCTCTCCGACGGGCACACCTTTTTAACCCCCACCTGCGCTGCTTGCCGCGCAGCGTGTGCGGGGCTGCCCGGCTGCACGACGTGGGTGTGGGGCGCCAACCCGGCCGTGCCCGGCCGCTACCGCCAGTGCTGGCTCAAGGCCCGCATGCCCTACAGGACTCCGCGGCCGGTGGCGACGGACAGTTCGTCAACGTGGGTGTCCGGCAAGCTCCCTTACACGGCAAAGACTCCGTGCCCGGGCGAGTGGGAGACCGACTACGAAGGACGGGTGCTCGTCGCGGGGGACAGCCATAAGGTGCGCACCTGTACCGCGTGCGCCGCCGCGTGTCGCGCCCGCCGCGACTGCAACGTGTGGGTGTGGGGGTTTGCGGCGCTAAGGGGGCGTCACCAGGAGTGTTGGTTGAAGCGGTGGGAGGGGGGCAAGTGGCCGGCGACCAAGACGGGCAGCTTTACCACCACGCCATGGCTGGCGGAGGCGAACGGCAACTTGACCACCTCGCCATGGCTGGCGGGGGTGATCCGCGACCGCCTTGCAGCTCCGGCCGTGGGAGGGCACGCCTAAAGTCTATTCCCTGGCCTTCAGGACAGGGTGCTGCCAAGGTGTAGTGTCACCAATAAATAGTGATCGTCGCGGCGCTCGCCATCCACCACTTGTCGGATGTACCCGCAAGGCCGCCATCTATGCGGAAGCGGCGGGGCTGCTCGCACCCGGTGGGGTGGTGGTCAACATGGACCTGCTCGCGGCACGTCCGGCGAGACTGCCCGCAGAGTTTTTGGACGCGCTCGGCATGGAGGAAGACGACCCGTCGGGCCAGCCGGCGCCGGTGACCCCGCAGCTGGCGATGCTCCGCGTCGCGGGGCTGACCGACATAGACTGCTTCTGGTGGAAGTTGCGTGAGCTGGCCATCCTGGAGGGCCACAAGCCGGCGGTGGGGGGGGTGTGACGCGCGCTGTAGACGGTGGGGGGCTCGAGAGGGAGATTGTCACGCCAGACTGCAGTCAGGCAGCTGCCTTGCGGTGCCGAGCGCGACGGTTGTGCGCGGCTCGTGGGGGGTCCACTGGTGGGTGTGGGCGTGCTCTGTTTTCATGTTGAAAAGCTGGCGTGTATGCTTCAGGGCAGGCACGCGTAAGCGCTTGTTCTGGTCTCAGGCTCACCCCATTTCGACGCTACCATGTGCAGCTGTGCTGTGCGGATGGTGCCCCTTCTCGCGCGTCCCTCGGGGGCGGGGGGGGGGGGGGGGGGGGGGGATGGGCGCGAAGCTTCGCCCAATAACGGGCAGACGTAGCGGCAAGACCGCAAAACCCCGGCGCAGTCCCCCACGGCTCAGACGGGCCTATGGCCGTCCAAACGGTGTCACGGACGTGGGCGCCACGCCCGTGGCGCGGCCGCGACGGCAGTCGCCGGCCACGAGCGCTCGTCGGGGCGGCGGCCGCTCGAAGCGGTCGGCACGGTCGGCCGCTCGGCCCACGACGGCGGGCGCACCGGTGGCTGCTCCCCTCTGCATCCGCTGCTCGTGGGCGGCGGGCGGTGCGCAGCCGCGTCTGCTGCCCGGCCGGCTGCCGTTTACCCGCTGCCGCCGTCGCCGCGCGGTTGACGGCCGCGCTCGCGGGGGGCATGTGCTTTGCGTCGCGGTCGCGCGCCGGGTTGACCGCCGTCGGCTGCGGGGGGGGTCGAACGGCGCGCACCGACCGCTGCTGGTCGCGGCCACGGTCGACGCACCGCGGATGTACTGCGGGGGCGTGGGCAGGCGCCGGGGAAGCAGGGGTACCAGGACGACCGAGGTTGACGGCGCGGCCGCCGGCGTCGCCGCTGCCATGGCCGCCGCCACCGTCAACGCAGGTGCCGGCGGCGGGCGCCACGGGTCGCTCGGCCGCGACGCAGCCGGCGTGGTGGTCGCATCTGGCGGGCGGGGGCGGCGTCGGGCCGGTGGCGGCGGCGGCAGCAGCGGCGGCGGCGGCGGCGGTGGTACGCATGGAGGGCGGGGTTTTTCAAGACGCGGACAGTCCTGCACAGCAGGCGGCCGAGGCCTCTGACAGCGTACGTACGCTGAAACCGGTACGTACCGGTTTCGCACGAGCGTCGGTGGCGCGGCGACCGCTTGGGCTCTGAGGTGGGGAAGAGCGGCGCGGTCCAACCCGCACGACAGGAGTTGGAAGTTGTCGGGGACCTGCCGGCTGCGCCCGTATTGTGTGTGGCCGACCCTGCGCTCCTTCGCTACCAAACCCCGCTTCCCTGCGGACCTGTGGCCATGCACGATCGACCGCTTCGACAATCGGGGTTCGTCGTGATGGTGCGACTTCTCGACGTATAAAAGCGGCGAGCAGAAGGAGGCTGCGGGCGCGGGTACACAGGACGAAGGGGATAGGTCTTCGAGAGAGCGCAGAGCGCAACCAATAGCCTCGGAGTGTGTTGTATGACCATTTCAAAAGAACGCAAGCCAGCTTCCGAGCACAAAGCCATCATCACAGATTGGGTTCTCACTTGCGCCGCCCTCCACACACCCTTGGTCGCACCCTCCCCCATTTCCCTACCCCGCCCAACCGTATCTCATTGACTGCGGCGGCAGCGGCAGCGACAGCAGCGGCGGTGGCAGAGGCGGCGGCAGAAGGTGGCGATACCTGAGACGAGGGATCGCAATGTGGGCATCATGTCACGCTCGCGAGGTCAAGCCGTCCATAAAATTGGTGGTAAGGTGAAATACAGAGATGAGTCAGAGGTGTGATTAGATCAAAAGTGGGCTCGATTTTTTTTTGTGATTTAAATCACCCCTTGATTTCAAACCGTATGAGGCAATTATTCTTGACTGAAAGCGCGTTCGCGGAATCACCCGGGACTTACGAAACGTCAGAACCGTTTTCACACGACGAGAGATTGACAGGAGCGTCACGTCCATCTTCCGCAGAAGTGAGGGTGCTCTGGCAAGAGGCAACGCTGCTCAGACACAATGCCACCTAAACCTACGCCACAGTCTCGCCACACAAAAACAGCTTCTTTCGTATTTTTTCCACCCCTTTCTCACCCACACAACAGGGTGGCCACCCACACCGAGTTAAGGTGGCGCATAGAGCTCCCTGCATTACACATGGTCTTCGAAAACAATATGGCCTCGATCCGGCAACGTGCAGAAATGTCAGTGGGTGAGAAGGAAATTGGGTCGCGACCCAATTTTATAGACCCTCACAGTGAATGAGAAGGCGTGGCTCTCGACCACATTGACTCGATTGTGGAAGGGTTTTCATCACACGTCTCGTGTGCATCGGCTCGCCGCGTGTCCACAGGCGGATCACACCGCCTGCGCAGGCGGTGTGATCCGCAGCTGCCATCGCCGTTGCGGACCAAACAATGCCTTGCACTCGGGACTGCGTGTGCGGTGCGCGTGGCCAGCGACCGCCGTCCAGCGGTCAGTGCGCTGCTAATAGCATCAGGCCACCAACCCGAGGGGGACGAACAAGCGGGGCACGAGATGGACCGTGACAAGGAGTACGTTTACCTAAGCTGATGGGAAGGAGGTGGCTCTACGAGACTGCGGCCATGGACCGCACACTGAGAGACGACCCTGACAGAATGTGCCCCGTCGCCATGTCTGTGTCCATACATAGTTCCACTTTTTGTTTCCTTGGCAGTTTCTCGGCGGCTGACTTGCAGCAGGTGTTCCCCACCAAGATGTGGGCGTACAGGTGCGCGACCTGCAGCCGCTGACTCCTCAAACCGACCGCGGGCATGGCCGAGTGGAGGGAAGGTGCGAAGCGCCAGGCGGTCGGGACGCTCGCGTGGAAAGTTGCCAGCCTCCCGGTCGTTCAGTGCAAACGTGGCGTGTGCGATCCGTGCGTCTCCCAGAACAAGCGATTGGCCGAGAGCTCGGCACGTTCTGCTAATCCAGCACTCTCCTGCCCCCCGGCTGCGCTGGTCAACTCTGTTCCAGCCCCAGCTGCAGTTGGCACCCAGATTTCTCCCTCTATTCTAGCTGCTCCACAATGCCCTCCCCAGTTGGCACTCGCTACAAGAGCCGAAGGGGCGGTCGGTTTCAACCTCATGGGCGGTGGTGCGGCCTCCAGCGACGGCCACACCCATCGGCATGACTTGCAAAGCGGGCGCCCCCGTGGGGTGTGGGCTGTCGTGCCTGGGATCTTCAAGCGGGGCTCACACCAGGTGCTGAGAAAAGGCTCGCTCGGGAGCAGCCACGTTGTATTCGGCGCCAATAATCGATCGACATTCGTTGCTATTCCGCTTTGACTTGACAGAAAACACACCATCCAATGGATGGCGAGAATTGTGCTCATCCCCCAATGGATGCTCATATTTGCTCTATGCGCCGCTTCGCAGTGTATTAACTGGGTGTGCACCACGGGAGCCCCGTAAAATCGCCCTTGCGCAGTCTCCGCCACGCAGACCACCCGAGTGGACGGCGGACCAGCGGGGCGACCGCGGGGGGCTTCGACACCCCCCCCTTCTTGTCTCCACGAGCTCTTACGTCCGTTGCGCCGGAGGAATGCTCCGCATCCCCCGCGTTGGCGGGGCGCTCGGCGCCGGCGCCCGCTGCGCCTCCGCGCCCCGACAGAGCCGCCGTTGCCCTACAAGAAATAAACCCGCGATATCGCGGGTTTTGGACCCAAAATCGCGGGTTGACCCGACTCTTCAGTGCGACCCCACTCACAGTGGTGCTTCACGGCTAGTGGACTGACAGGGTGCCAGAAAATCGCGGGTCAGCGAAGCGAGATCCCCAGTCTTCATCCATTTCCACGACGCCAGGGCCGCGCTGCCCTCTACGGCTGCTTGCGCAGGCTGACCGAGAGTGGCCAACAGGAAGCGGCGGCGTTGTCGCTCCACGGTTTTGGCGGTATCCTGTGACCTTCCTGTCTCACGAAAAATAGTTACGGAAATTCGGGACGTAGACACTCTGTTGGTGTCAATTTCATGATGGCCCCGCCCCGTTGGCGGACGGGGTGTAGGTGCCAATCTCTGGTGAACCTTCACCCCGCCGGCCAGAGAGCAACAACAGAGGAAAAGGCAGGGTTGGATCCAACCCTTCAGCACGGACCGAAGCGATCCAACCCTTCAGGCACGATTTCTATTGGATACCAGACAACCTGACAGCACACAGTAAGAGCCCCGCTCTTTGACCACTGTCCACCCAGCGTGGCACGCTGATGTCTCCTCACTTCATGTGGCAGACGCGACACGACGCTGCGCCCTCCCGTCCCCCGCGACCACTGTCCCACAACGACTGTCGACGTCGCCCCCCCCCCCCCCCCCCCCCCCCCCCACCTGCCTCAGTTTTCTCTCTGCGTGTGCTCACAGTGTATGACGACCATAGGGGCGGCCTCTCCGTGTCTGCTCTCCGCGTGGGCTGTATTCTTGAGCGGGTCGGTGAGCTGCTCAGGCGGCCGGCAGGCCGCTCTTTTCTTGCGGCTTCCGCAGCTGTGGCGCTGGTGGTGCGGCCGAGTGTGTGCTTGCCACTTCTTGGCGCTGGCGCTGCTGCAGCGTGGAGGGGAGAGGTGCGTAAGGCGCGCGGTGTCAAACGAGTACGCCCTGGCCGTCGGGTGTGGGATTTTCTAGCGGCGGGGTACAGGCTGCTGCGATGATGGGACACCTGGATGTGATTCCTTCCATGTCTGTTGCTTCTGGCCTCTTTGGGTACTCGGCTGGCCATGCTTTCGTCCCTTTGGCTCACATATTGCAGGAGACGTGTGCCAAGCTGCAGTCGGCCACTGACGGTGAGGTGCTCGTTGCGGTGACGATTTGCCGTGCCGATATGCCTGGGGGGATGTTGCTGTTTGGGTCTGGGCACATCGACAATATCCAGAAGGCCTCGGCCTCCGCAGAGACCGAGACGGCCATCTCCGTTGGAGTGGACATCATCTCTTCCGCTTTGCGGCTGTTGCACGTGGAGCGTCGTGCTCGCCGCGTTGAGGCGGGTCGAGGCGATTTAGGTGTCATCGGGGCCGCCTGTGGTGGCTCAGATGTTGGAGGTGCCGACCAACGCGTATGTGGCGCTCCTACGGACGCCGTCTATGACGGTAACGGGGTTGTATCCGCTGTTGGGGCCGGAGCCGCTATCGGAGACATGCCGAGCGGCACTGCTGGGGTGGTTGGTGATGCGGTGGGTGGGAAGAGTCCTAGCTTCGTGGATCCCCCTTTCGTGGCGCATGAGGCGGGCGTGTCGCAGAGCGAAGCTGCCGGGACGGGGCGGCTGGAGCGAGCCGCCACTGACAGTGATACAGTGGTACGTACCCCCGTGCAGCAGACGCTGCTCGACGACGACCACTCGGTGGCTTTCTCTCGAGGTGGCCGGACCCAGGCGATGGGCCCGCAGTCGGCGGTGTCAGCAGCGGCCGCCCCAGTTACGGGTACGGTCGCTGACTCCAGTAGGGGTGGCTCCAGCTTTGCGTCGGGGGTGTCCGCCGGCGGCAAGGACACCCGCAATTTCTTCCTCTCCCCCGACTTTGTGCTGCCTGGGTTGACGGTCTCCCCGCCGCGAATCGTGCTGCCGACTGGTAGAGGCCGCGGCCGCATCAACCCCCCCGCCCCCGACACCCTGTCCGTCAGTATCCTGGATGACATGGTCAAGGAGACGCGGGCGGAGCTGAGTCACGACCACCGGGAAGATTCCTTCCGCAACCGCCTATTGGAGTTCGTCGGCCTGTACAAGCTTGTGGTTGACGCGCTGGTGAAACAGAAGACGGTTCATGCCGTGGCGCGCGTCAAGGTCAACCACACGTACTTGCAGCTCACCCCAGAGGTTTCTCGCGGCGCGACGGTCACGTTCAACATCCGAGGGAAGGCCGAGACCTTTGTGTCTCCCGCCTTCAAGAAGACTGGCATCATGATCAACAACGAGTACCTCGCCGTGATCCTGTTAATGAAGTTCAAGCGCAACCCGTTCTTCTTATGGCTGCTGGGGCTATTTTCCCGCGGCGCTCTGGCTCCCAAGGCCGCCGACGACACGGCGGCGCCTGCAGCCTCTACCACGCAGGGCTCCAAAAAGAAAAAGGGCAAGAAGCGGCAACGCGGGTCACCCGGGTCACCTCCGATGGTCGGTGACAACGGTACACGCAGCAGCGAGACGGGGCGTGGAGGACAGGGCGGGCTGGCTGCCGCTAGCAGGAGCGGTGGAGCCAGCGGGGATGGATCAGGAGCTGTGGCGGGGGCTGGTAATGCGGCACCGGTGGGATCTGGTGGCCGCCGCTCGTGCATGGCCGGCGGCAGCTCGCGGGGTACCGGCACGGGGGGGGGCGACCTTGGCGGTGGCGGCTTTCCGGTCAGCCAAAATGGACAGGGAGGCTCTGTCAGTGGCGGTTTGGAGGTCGCCGGCGTTGAAGGTGCGGATCTCGGCGCTCATCGCGCCGCACGAGGTGGTTCCGGTGGTGGTGGGGCCGGAACTCCTGCCGAGTCGACCCCGTGCGCTAATGACGAGGCCAAAGCACTCGTTGAGCGTGTGGGAACCGGAACGTTGCTGATCGGCGGCCAGCGGGTGGCTATTGCCGAAGTCCACCCGGAGTTTTCCCTCTTCCATTTGGTCGAGGCGCCCCCCACTGTGCTCACGGCCTTCATCACTTGCATTGTGCCCGGAAACGAGAATGCAATATACCCTCTTGGGCAGGACCAGCGGCTGTGCCTTGAGAAGGGCTACCCATCCCCGACACCGGTACCGCTGAGCGCCATCCAAGCAGGGAATCGTGTGGCGTGGCCTGTTGGCTCCATTGGGTACGTGGCATGCGTGTCGATTTTTTTCTTTCCTCTGCATGATGTGCTTGTGAATCTGCGTGACCAAGAAGGCTCCATTTATCATAGGCGCTCGTCGTGTATCTAGCTTGACTTACCGACCAGTTCCACATGCGTGTGTCTCTCTTCCCACTCGCAGTCCTCGTGTGCGTTTGTTTGATCGGCCGCCGCTGGAGGAGGGGTCCGTTTTCCTTGCAACGGCCTGCGTGTGGCGCGTCGCGGCACCGAATGTGGAGGCTCTGGCAGAAAGGGAGGCCGAGTCTGGTAACGCAGAGTCGGGGCAGCGCGCGGTCGTTGTGAGCGAGATGCCCGCAGTAGAAGTTTTTGGATTGGTGTGCAATGAGGGCAGGGCGGATGCCGACTATCCGTTCACGTCTTGCTTTTATGAGAGCGCCCCCTACAGACATTTCCGCAAGAGGCACTTCTCCGACTACATATTGCCGAGCACTATGGCAGAAGCATCGGCTGTAGACTCGCTGATGATGGCGCGACGGTCGGTCGTGCTGTGGGATGCTCATTTTGTTGAGGGGTGAGCGTGTGGCACCTGATGGGCTCTGGTGATCGTGCGTTTGATAATGGGCGGTGGGCGGCGGACTTCTTTTATCTGTCATAAAATGCCATGGCGTCCCTGTCAACAACGATATGCTCACGGCGCAGGCCACGTACAAAAAACCCTCAAGCGTGCGGCAGCGAGACAGACCAGAATACACGAGCCCCTCAAGTCGCCAGTTGAGCCGACCAAAGTCAATGGCCAACGTGTTCAAAGTCGCCCCCTGTGCGCGGTGGATCGTCATGGCCCATGAAAGGATCAAACGCATGGCGTGGCGTGTAGCCAGCCGCGTCCCACAGCTGTCAATGACATCAAAGGCCGAAACTGCGACCTCCACCACCCGGCCCAAAAATTCACACACTACAGACGACCCGTGGCATTCCTTGACCTCCCCCTGCGTGGCGGTTGGCACGCCATTCACCTCCCGTGTAGTCAGAACCACAGCTCCCGGCTTCAGAGCGACGGAGGGCGGAGCCACTTTCTGCATGCATCGTTGCGCGTACGCGCGCAGCGCCGGGTGTACGAGGCCCGGCGCAATCTCGTCGCGACATTTGAAAACGTACTCAGCGCCGGCCAGCCGCGACAGCTTGTCCTCGCTGAACGCGTTGACTTGCACATAGAGCGCCCGCAGCTGGGTGCGCCGGTCCCATTCGTCCCGCGTGACGCCGTCAGAGGTCGCGTTGAGGACCATCAGGTCGACGTCGGTCACCTCCCCCTTGCGCACACGGTCCAAACAGGCGACGAACCAGCTGTCACTTGACTGGCGGTGGGATCCCATCAAAAAAGACAGCATGCCGTAGCGCGACAGGAAGAAATCCCGGAAGATGCGGTTCATATAAACGGGCGTGTCATGCGAGGTTGTCTTCGTATGCACGGGGCCAAGCTGCAGGGGGTCACCGCCAACTGCTCACAAGAACAAACCGGAAAAAAACTGTAGTGCGACGGCTGAGTGTGAGCAGGGTGCATTGGATGCAACGAGCCACTGGAGCAGCAAGAGTGTTTTGCAGCTACGGCATCCTCTCTCTGGCCCTCTTCCGCCCTTCCCTCCCCTCCCCCTCTCCCCCCTCTCCCCCTCGCCCCCCTCCGTCCGTCACCACCCTCTCAGGCACAGTAAGTGTCACACGTACCCAAAACTTGGCATCCACCCCATGGGCGGCTGTGCCTGCCGGCTAAGGCGAGCTGCCGCACGACGTACTCCAGTACAGAAAACCACCGTGCGGCAATCAGCGGCAACTATTCAATGATGATGACCGCCGTCTTGCTCACCTTGGCGCGTACGAATACGTTTCCCTTCACCTTTTCGAGGACGTGCTCTTTGGGAAGCTCGGCAATGCCAACCTGCAGGAACTTGTGGAGCGTTTGGCCGGCAATCATTTTGGCGGCCGCAGTCGTCCAGGCCATGACGCCCACCCGGTCGATCACATGCACGCGCCGCACGTGTGCGATGGCGCGTGTGAGGACGGCGGACTTGCCACAGCCCGCTCGCCCGAAGAGCCCGACATTCTTTCCCGCCAAGAAGCCCTCCCACGCGGACTGCTGCGACGCGTCGAGATCAAAAGGCATGAACGAAGCGGGCACGGTAAAGATCAACGAATCGGGTATTACTGGCTCAGAGACAGGAAAGAGCCCGGGACGAAAGCAGCGTGGGCATCCACGCGCGACGAAGGAGTGAATGTAGCGATGAAACCAAAGGGGGCGATTGCAGGAGGGTGATAGGTGGGAGAAGGCTACAGGAGACGAACGAGTGGAGCAATGTTGAAAGAGGAGAGGTGCGCCAACCGGTGTGCACAGGACTTTGGATGCGAGCTGGGGGACAGGGGCAGCCGAGAGTTAGAGAGTGGGCGGGGGTAGCGGAGGGCACGCGCCCGGTCACGGCGCACGACAAAAGCCGGCCGCCAGGACAAGGGGCAGCACACCAGCTGCGTGTCGATAAAAAGCAGTTCTCTTCTCGATAGAAGACTAGTGACGTGGCGGGGAGCGCCTCTGCCAATGGGATTCAGGCCTGAAGGGATCATAATTTCTCATTGGAAATATATCTGTGAGCTCTTGGCTGGTTTCAATCTCCCTTGTCGGTAGTCCGCTGTCAGCGTGATCTAATGCGACTAACGACACCAGTTCCGGTCCCACAGAGGCGTTCAGCCGTGCTGTTGAGCTGGCCTAGACACTTCTCCATGACGTCCTCGCCTCTTTTGGGTCGCCCGCCGGATGGCCGGCCCCACTTCGATCGCCTCCGCTGCCGTTCCCGCAGCCATCACGGGCGGTCTGTAAAACACGACCGCCGCTGGAGTCGTGGATGCTTCGTGAGAGCGGCGCCCCCCCCTACACTGCCCCGCAGGCGGACAGATAACGGGGGCGTAAGGGCATGCTATCGCGGGCTGCCGACCATGGCGGTGACCGCGTCGGCGGCAGCGGCGGTTCTCAGGTGCGGCGGCGCTCGCGTTTGCTGTGCAGATATTGGAAAAGGATGCAACGCGGGTCGCATTCGCTGCCTCCCCCCGCACCTTGGTCGCGATGTCGATGCCGCCTCGTCCCCAGCGCCGTTCTGCATCCCGTCCTTACGGCAGCTTGCGAGATGTTCTCAAGGCATGAAAACCGCAATGTTTTGGCTGTCCTGCGTGCAGCCATGCTCAACCTGCACAGCCAACAACATCCCCATTGGCCACGAATAGCACGTATGCAAGCGTGACATCCTCATCATGTAGCATATGCAAGAGACTCACGGGCTGTGCACAAGATGCGCACACAATCAATAGGATTGACTAATGGTTGTACAGCTTGTCTATTGACGTGCTGCAGTCTGAGGCTGCGTGTCTCAACAACCAAGAAGCTTCTAGTGCCCATAGAAAGAGCGTCTTACACTCCTACCCACCAATGCACTTGTACCGCCTCTGGGGCCGACTACTGGGTCAGGTCGGCTACGGGGGATATGGCGTGGCTCGCGGTGGCATCGACCAAGCATGTTAAAGGAGCGACGTAGCGCAATGGTGACGCTGGTTCAGAAAGGAACGCTTCCCTGGCGCGCACCCCACCCGTTCCCGCATTGGGATTGCCGCCCCATCCCCTCTCCAACCCCCGCGACGCACTCTCGTATTCACCCACCCCTCTAGATTGCAGTCGGTGCGGGTACCTGTCCAGTCCTGTGAGGGAATCGTGCGGGCTGAACTGCCCGAACATTGGCGCCGATGAGCGCCGACAACCTGCGAGGAAAAACAGAGAGACTCCACTATAGAACGTTGCAAACATTCCCAACTCACTGTCGACCACTGGTGCCGTCCCCACCACCGCATGTGTTGAGACCCATCGTATGTACAGAAACCCGAGTCGGCTTGGTTTCTCGGTGCGGCACCTTTTGATGTTTTCTGATGTCGTGGCTCCCCCTCCCTCAGACACGCATCCCAAAGTCAGATGTGCTGACCCCACAATACTCTTTTCCGGACACAACACTCCCCATAACACGCTCAGTCCCAGAAAAGAACATGGCCATTGATACGAACTAGTGCGAGCGCCACGACCGAGGCGCCTCTCCTTTACCACTACAAAAGTTGTAGTGCCCATGCTCACCGCAATCTTGCAGGCCCCCACCGCTCCCATCGTGCCGCCCCCCCACGACCGCATGCATGCGCGCTCCCACCCAGCCCACTGGACGGTGGCTACACACGCCACCACAACCGCCGACACGACGCTACTCTACCAATGGCATGTGATCGGCCGCCGCCCATGCGGGGGGTCCCTCCTATTCGGGTTCAGGCGCGGCAGGGACCGTTGGGGGAGGAGGTGGTTGCGGTCGTGCATCCGGGTGGTAGTCGCAGCCACAACAGCAGGGCGTACGGGAGAAGTAGTACTGCCGGTAGTTGTACGTCTCTGGAAGCTCGTAGGGGCAGGTGCTCTTCGCCTGAGCCATGACGTTGAATACGACGTTCTCCATCTTGAGCACATTCATGTTCTCCTGCTGTCCAACAGCGCGCAGGGTCCTCCGCAGCAGGCTGATCGGTGCGTTTCGCTGCTCATGCGCGACGGTGTTTACCTTGTCTAGGGGAGTGTACGACAGAGGGTGGAGAGCGTCGCTGCATAGGTGGTTGACAATGTGAAAGAGGTCGGCCAGAAGCACAACCATAGCCACAAAGAAGGGCAGCTTACCGATGGAGGAGCGCAGGGCGCCACACGCAAAGTCGTAAACAACAAAGAGCGGCAGCAACTCAAAGTAAGACAAAAGGGCGTTTAGCAACGCCAGGGGCCCCTCAAGCTTGTCTAACACGACAAACCCGAGCATCTTGGGGTGTGCATAGGCGCAGCAAATGGTGAAGGTGCCGGGGGAAAAGAACTTGTGCGCTTCCTCGTACTTTTTGGCGCACGTGCCCAGCTCCGCCTCCTCGGCTGGCGTAAACGCGGCAGGGCGGCACATAAGCATGCCTGGGAACCACGACCCAGTGACAGAGGCATCATCAGATGCCAGTGGGTAGTCTCCGACAAATCGAGCGCGAAGTTCCTCCGGCGTGAGCCGGCTGTCACCCCACCGCTGCTGGTACGCGGCTGCGGTCCCGTCCTTACCGACGCTCTTGGTGAAGTACTTCTCAATAGCTGCGCGCACGGCCTCCAGCGCACCCGCCGCAGGCACCGCCAAAGAGCGAAAGGTCCGTGACGTCCCGGAAATGGCGACCAAAGACGAGAAGAGCAACCGGCTCTCCTTGAGCAAGTCCACAACGCCGGCGAGATCCATTGGATCCGGCTGTCCCGGGAGTGGCTGCCCGTCCGCCGTGGCCGTTTGGTCGCCCACGCCCACCCGAGGTTGCGGCCCGAGTCCATCTCCATTGGGGACTGGTAGTCCCGCCGCGTTAGCCCGGGGCGGATTGGCGACAGCGTCGTTGGCTAGTGGCGCGACATATGCAGTCTCAGGGTGTGGCTCCGCACCGGGCACCACCGTTACGAGCCACTTTAGCTGCTGCATGATGTCCCGGCCATTGGCCGCCCGCAAAATGGCCGCGAGTTTGCTGAAGGCCGCGCAGTGCCGCGGCTGAAAAACGTTGACCGAGGGGTCAATGGTAATGGAAATGGTGAACGACAGGATGTCTCGGAAGACCGACTCGCCGAGGGCCTTGATGTGGGGCCTCAAGCACCGTGGGTCGAGCGGCTCGTTCGTGGTCCTATCCATGTGGTGCCGCAGAGCAGTGGCGGCGGGTCCACGAGCGCCCCCCACCGCACCTCTGGCTCCACCAGCTCGCGCCCCTCCGACAGCGCGAGCACCGACGGCGCCGCCGCCGCCAAGCCAGTCATCATGAACTGCATCGCCTGCGGGAGCTGCAAAGCCTGCTCCACCTCCCGGTGCATGGGCGCCTTGAGCGCCCGCTCCATTCGCACCAGCTGCCGCTCCCGAACCATTAAGAGCTGCTGCACCAGCCGCGCCTCCAGCTGCGGCGGCTTGAAGACCGTCTGCACCGTCAATGACCGCAGCACCAGCACGCATGCCCGCGGCATCGCCAGCGCCGCCAACACCGACGACCACCCCCACTCCTCCGGCCGCGCCTCCGCCATTGGGTCCCTGCTCCACGTGCACCAACCACAATTGCAAGTGACGGAGGGTGAGGTGATAGGCAGCGACGTCCGCCTCTGAGAGGGAGTTGCGTGCCGCGAGTCGCTTCTTGACGTGCACGTCGATGGCGTTAGCCAAAGACACCGCCGCACGGTCCAGATCCCACAAACTCGACAGCAATGATCGCAAGCGGACAAGTTGGAGCCTTTGCTCTGACCCAAGCAGCGTCTCCACCATGAATTGAAGCTGTTCCGGGCATAGGAACGACAGGGCGCGCTTGGCGCTGTTCAGCTGGTCGGACTTGATGACCACCTGCATGGTCGGCTGCTTGAGTGTCATTCTCAAAAAGCGCCGCACCCACTCCGACGGGTGTATTGACGCAGCGTTCACCGTCTCACGCACGGAGGAGCAAATCTCTGACGGGTTGACGTACCGCAGAGATGCCAACCGCTTCAGGTAGCCGAGCCAGATCCCATCAGCTGTGACGACGCGGAACCGCCCGTCATTCTTCTGGCACGTCGGGCACTTGAACGCCCACGGAGGTGGCTCCTTGGTCATCAGCTGCAGCGTCAGAAAGAATATGGACGCGATCATCTTGCGTGACCTCATCTTGACTGAAGACATGTTGGGAAATGCGCCCGAGTCGCGTCTGTCTAGGAATTTTCAGACCCAGTGGACGTAGCACGACCGGAACGTGCAGCCGGTAGCTGCCATTTCTCTAGCCATGTCCCGCATGATGACGAGCGTCGATGCCGTCGTGCAACTGAGGATGACTAGGCCGGCATCGCGGCCGTTGGGGAAGATCCAGCGCTGGCAATCCTCGTCGTCACAGTAGAAGTACTGCATCGACATGGCAGCGTAGCCCAAACTGCACAGCACCTCCCCCTTGTCGACCCTCGTGTTGCCTTCGGTCCTCTTTGACCCACAGGTCGGGCAGCTTGACGATGAATCCAGGACGAAAACTTTTCCGTCCTCCATTGCCCGACACACGTTGATGTCGGCACGCACGGATCGGGGGCAGTTGAAGAGCGGGAGGGGTAATGTCGACCGCACGTCGTCGATGGCGGCGCCGTCATAAGCAACGCCCCCGTCACCTCTGTCGTCGTTTGTCAGAGGGTCCTTGGGCGCGTCGCCGCGTCTTACGCTTCGCGCCCGCACTGCGTGTACACACGAGAAGCCAGCTGCACTGTCACAAAACTCGCAGCTGGTCGTCTTGCGAGCGCACCGGACCGGGGTGGGCACTCGGCACGACGCAGTTCCCGACAGCACGACGGCCACTGCTGTCTGTCCCGTGCGGAACGCTTCAATGGGGCCCTCCGAGTCCCAGTCCTCCGCACCGTCCGAGCTTGTGACCGCCGTTGTCTCACCGCCCCCCTGATCGCCGTCGGCGCCGAACAGCCGCGGCATCACCCTCCGAAACGTTGACAGCGACACGCCCAGCCGCGATGAGACATGTTCGATTGCCCCACGGAACGTCCGGACGCGCTGGCATGTCCCATCAGTCGGCGGCTCCCCGTGGAAAGCCACGCACGACACCCGCCCGATGCATGAGCACGCGACGGTGCCACTGTCAGTCAACCACGTCGTGACCACCATAGGCGTGAGGTTGGAGCGGCCCGCATCGACCAGACCGGCCGGGAAGCGCGACAGCACACCAAAAATACCACTCAGAAACCACACCTCGCCGCGGTAGTATTTGCGGGCGCTGGCGCTGAGGCCATTGTTGATGAGCTCCTGTGCCACCGCTGGCGGCTGCGTGCCAAACAGGCCAAGCAACACCGGTTCAATGCCGGGGTTGAGTAGGGCCGCGCAAACAGCGCGACGCATGCCGGGGCCGAGCGTCCGCCACGTATCTCTCCGGGTGTCCGCCGGTCGCCCCGGTCCTCCCACCCGACCCCCCGTACGCTTCTGTCCGGATGCCCGAACGGGACCCGAAGATCCCTCACCCGTGTCCACCCCAGCGTCGTCGTAGGCGGCGCGCGACACGGCAGCAACCGGAAAAACACGGGGCGAATGGGTGGCCACCCGGTGCACATGGCCAGATGCCGGGACAGGGGGTCGAACCGGCCGTTGAGGTTGTGGGCGCTTCGCAAAAAAAGCCGCCAACGAGGGAGACACAGCTACTGGAAGCGGCGCTTGTGGATGCAGGGAGCAGCAAAATCCATGGGGGCGGGAAGAGCTCACCGGGATCGCTGCAAACGGGCAGGTCTCGTCCCCCTCCACCGGTGTTGAAGCAGGAGGTGGAGACCGCCGGGGACCGCGGAGCTGAGAGGGCAGCGTGCCGGTGACTCTTGGCCGCCGTGCGGTTGCGCCCTTGGGTCGCCGCTTGCTAGTGGGATAGGCATGCAGAGGTAAAAAGCTCTCTGGTGGCGACACCGCACGAAGTGGGGTTGGTACATGGTCTGCGGGGAGACGGGTGGGGCCGCGGGAGGCAGAAA
>Ga0209093_1000853_pt1 | contig 17038 bp, 19 predicted proteins | sample SidtaG_4_FD_187450 | JGI IMG/M metagenome (GOLD analysis project Ga0209093, IMG submission 187450) | Marine algal microbial communities from Sidmouth, United Kingdom - Sidmouth_Male1 metaG (SPAdes) (version 2) | ecosystem: Host-associated > Algae > Red algae > Unclassified | place: Sidmouth... | reverse complement strand
TCCTCCCGTTGGGGGAAGGCTGGGCTGTGGGTCGATTTCCGGGGCAGTTCCTTCGACGGACCGAGCTGATCAAGAGGTCACTTCGGCTGGACGACGAACCAAAGTGGTGGTGCTGAGAACCGCTACACAGCGGCCCCCGCAAGATTACAGTGACGGAGCCGTCCGTCCAACGGATGGACCGGTCCTGGGGCAGGATGGCGTGCGCGTTGTCGTCGATGAATGTGCAGCCCAGGATTACCGGCACTGACAAGTCTTCGACGACAAGGAAGGTCACAGGGACGATCAGTGCACCCGTCTGGAGCCACAGCATGACGGTACCGCTGGTACGTATCCGCGCGTTGTTGGCGTCCCTAAGGCGGACCCGCTCCTCTTCCTTGGGAGTGACGACCTGGCGGAGCCTGTCAGGGGCAAGGGCGCTCCGTCGGACCAGGTTGAGCCCGGCCCCATTGTCCACGACGACCCCGACTGCAACCAGGGACAACTTGCCAAGGCCCAACGAGGCCACGGTGCGGTAGTTGTGCAGGCTGAACAGCAGCACCTCCCCCTCTCCCGTCGGGGCACCAGGCGGGCGCGTGGACGCCGCCACTGCGGCCGCATGGCAGCGGAAGCGGGTATGCTCCCGGCGGGCGCGGTCACCGAGGCAGTGCCGGCGCCCGCCGCCCACGCGCGCCCCGTTGGCGGGGAGATCGGCCGGAAAGCCATCCCCACCGCACCACGGCCGGGGGGCGGAGTGGCCCAGGGCCAGGACGGACGCGGCAACCGGCGGCATCGGAGAGGGGCCCGGACCGTCCGTGGAAAGTGCCCGGACCGGGGCCCGGTCCGGGCCCTCGGACGATGCGCGGGGGCGCCCCACGGCCGCGCCAAGTCCCGCGTGCAGAAGGCGGGCGCTGGCGGAAAACCCGCTGCGGCCCGCCTCTTGTGACCTGGCGCAGGCGCCTTGCCGTGATGTAACAGTGTCGGTGTGCCTTGAGGCGGACAACGTCCGTGGGCTGCCCACTTAAGGGGCTGCCCCTTTCGCGTTTCCCTCGGCGTGGCCGGGATGCGCGCCGTCACCGCCCACGGCGGACCACTCCTCGAAGGAGTTCCCGTCGTCGTCGGCTGGGCCGCTCGGGTAGGCCCGGTCGTCGGTTTCAACGGCGTGGACGAACGAGGCGGTGCCCGGCGGAGCGCCACCGGAGGCGGCCGCGCCCGGCGGCGGAGGCGCGACCGGCGGACCCGCGCCCAGAGAAAGGGGCGGGGGCGGCGCGGGACCGCGCCCGCTCCGGTGCGCCGCCACGGCATCGCGCAAAGCGCGCCCGTGCGCCCGGACTTTGGGGGACAGGGCGGGGCACTCCCAAACCCAGTGCCCTAAGTGGCCGCAAAAGGAGCAGGCCCCCGGCCGACGCGGCGCCGGTGTCGATGCGGACGGACTGGCGCCTCCCCCCCCGCGTGGCGCGGGCGCCCCGCCGCGCGGGAACCGCGGCGGCCGGTCGAAGTACGGGAACACGGTTCCGGCACGCGGCGGGACCGGGGTACCAGGCCCCAGAGTGCCCCTGCCGCGGCCCACCCCGGTGTGGACGGGGTACATCTCCGGGCGTCCACCCCACGCGGGTTGTTGTTGCCATCCCGACGCGGGCGGCAGGCTGTCGACCGGCAGTACTGGGGCGTCCCCGACCGGAGCGTGTTCGGGAGGCGCCACCGACGCGGCCAGGACGGCGGCCCACTCACCGCGTTCCGCCTCCGACCCGTAGTCCGTGACGGCCAGGGCTGCTGCGGCCGAGGCGGCTCCCACCGGGAGGGCCCCCGAGGCGGCCGTCCGGGAACGTCGGGGCTCCCGCTCTTCGCCCCCGGCGGACCGGGAGTTGCTCTTCTTGGGCTTGGCTTGGAGCCTGCCTCCCCGGGCCTCACGAGTGGCGGCGCCCGTCTTTGCAAGGAACTTGCGCAGCTTGGGGAAGGTCTTACCCTGAGTGTTGAAGTTCCGGCCCAGCGCCCGGACCTCTCGTCCGACGCCCTTGAGTAGGATACTCTTGAGCTCGGCCTCTTGTAGGACCGAACCCAGGGCACGGTTAGCATCGAGGATGCGGTTCGCAAACTCGTGCTTGTCCTCCCATCTCTCCTGAGTCGCTTGCATGAGCGACTGCAGGTGGTCCACCAAATCGTCGCCATCGAGGTACTCGATGAGTAAGGCGCGGACCGCGCGTTTGTACGTGAGCTGCCGCGTGGCATGGGTGTCCTTAGCGCGCTGGAGCACCCCGAGCACCTCGTTCGTGACCAAGTACAGCAGCAGTGTCACTGCCGTCCCCTTGTTCAAGCCGCTGCCGTCGCAAGCCGTCTGTAAACTTCCGAAGAGCGTCACCAACCCCAGCGGGGTGTCGCCCGCGAACTGCCGCGAGGTGTGCATCAAGGCCCTGACGTCTGCCCGGATGCCGCGGATGGAGTTGCCGCGAGGGAGATGCAAGCGTCCCCCCTGCAGCGCGACACGGTACCGTGCCGGTGACAGGAGCCCCTTGAAACGGAGGTCCACCACGGTGTCCTTCCGCTGCTCCGGTCGGAAGCCACGCAGCGCCTCCTGCACCAGGGCCCGCTGCAGGCGCTTCTTGGCCGCGCGAGGACGTCGTCGACGGCGGCGCGCCCCGTGGTCGCTACCTCTGTCGGCGGTTGAGGTGGAGCTGCTGCTGCTTTTGGTCGAGTCCGTCCCACTGGGATCGGAAGACGATCCCGGCGGGCTGTGCTCGTTTTCCGTTGAGAAGGAGGGCCCCGATCGTGGGGGCGACTTGTCACGTCGCAAAGAGCGCCGGCGGCGTTGCTCCTACCGATCTCCGTCCCTCGGCGTACGCGCTGCGGGCGCCTGCCGCGAGCGCGATCGCAGAGACCGTCCGCGACGGGTGGCGGCCAGTGCCAGGGCAGGCGCCACCCCGGCGCCACCCGCATCCCGGGACGACCTCCCGTGTGTCTCCGAGCCGGGGCCCGGGGCAGCCGTTTCGCCCGCGCTCGCCGAAAGCGGCGAAGGCCCCTGAGCCGCCGCGAGCGCCGACGCGACGGCCTCACTGCGCCCCGGCGCCGGGGTACCATCCGAGGACGCGGTTGACGCCTCCTCCGCCGCATCTCGAAACACCTGGGCCACTTTACGTACGCGTGCGGTGTCGGCTACGGGCCGCGACAGCCCGTGGGTGGCACCGCCACCGACCCCGTGTAGGCTGGGTCCCGACCCGCCTGCCGCCGACGGCGGGTCCAGGGACAAATGTTCCCGGGTGGAACGCTGCCATTGGGCCCGGGCCACCTCTTCCGGGGTAACCCCGAATTCTCTCTGTAAATCCCGGCGCTGTCGCTCCTCCTCCTCCAGCGAAAGCGCATCGACTGATCGGCTCAAACCCTGGCCAGTGGGTAACCCACCGGCAGCGGTCCCCGACGAGCTGCCCACTGCGGCCACGCGGGGCGGGCCAAAGGGCGGCGCCCCGTCCGGGCGCTGCCCATCCAGGGGCGAGGGGTGGGCCCGTGCGCCCCCGCGCTGGGACTCCGCTAGCGTAGACGTCCGTCCCGCGCCGGGAGGAGGACGAGCCCCGGTGGTCGGCGTGCGGACGGGATCCTCGGGCGGGTAATTCGACTCACCCGCCACCGTACCGCCGCCGCCAACCGGGACCGCCCTTCCACCCCCAACGAGGGCCACGGCGCCCAACGCCCGCAGTGCCCCGAAGTCTCCCGCCTGTGGCGCGTCCGTCACCCGGCTAGTGCCGGGCATCTCGAACGGAGGAGCGCCCCCGTCGAGCGGGGAGGATGAGGAGGATCCGCGAGCCATGGAAGCGGGGCCCGCGTATCGAGCGGTTGTCCTCGGTCATCGCACCGCAATACAACCCACAAGGGTCCCCCGACCTTGATACCGAAAGAGGTGTCGAACCGCAACACGCACCGCGTGCACACAGCGGGTCTCACCCGAAGCGCCCAATGGAGCACCACGATCAGCGGGGTTACCTCAGTAGGAGGGAAGGAACGGCCGTCTCGGCCGCTCGCGCGACACTCGCTATGGGACTCGAGGTCCAGGAAGTCGGGCCGATCGAAACGCCAAGACATGAAGACACGGTTTACTTGCCGGCGACGCCGGTACCTCCCACCGTCGTCGCCCTTCGTCTCAAAACGGGGGAAACCGTCGCCCGGGCCCAATTCCCCGATAGGGACTTGACCCGGGCCGTCACCAACCAATGCAGATAATTTCCACCATGCTTACAAAGTCCCCGGAAGCGATCATCACAGACGAGGGGGAGTGACCGCTCCGCGCGCAACGCGCTGCAACCGCCGCGTGGCGCGCGGTCGGTTGTCGCCTGCCGCGCCCTCCGGCCGCGGCCACTCGGACCCCGCGGCGGGCGTCTGGGCGAAGCGCGCCCCTTCGCGGGCTCGCACCTGCGCTCATAGGCGGGCCCGCCGTCCCCGTTCCGCCCGAGCCCGACCTCGTCGGCGCCGCCGACCCCCCTCCGCGTCCGCCACACCTCTGGTGCTGCGTCGGCCGCGCCACCGCCGTCGGCGGGCTCCCGTAGTACTACATTATCCAATAGGATTCGGTCCGGTGGACCATAACAGGCGGCCCAGGCGTCAATAGTGGCTGATGCAACGAACACTGCGGTTATGCGCCGCAAGAAGACGGATCTGGTCAGCTTGGAGAAGCGGTCAGTACTGACCAGAAAGAAGTGGTTACCAGCCATGGTAGCGGGGATTAACCGGCAGTTAGCGCCTGATAGGTCCGTCAATGGTTCCGTCGCCGGAAACAGCGTCAATGGGGACGTGTGGCGCCGCAGTGACAGCCGATTCTGGGCGCAGGTGGTACACGTTTTAATAGTATTGTAGATATCCGTGACCATGGCTGGCCAGTAATACCGACGCCGCATGGCATAGTACATCCGGTTCATACCCGGGTGGGCTGAAACCGTTGCGTGATGTTCCAGCGTAAGTATACGCTTGCGTAGGCTTTCCGGGAAGACCAATTGGTCGCCGTACGGCGCCCGACTGTAGAGGCCGTGGCTTTCATTCTGAAACAAGGCTTTTGCCGTTTTGCGAGCCACCCGTTTGGCCAACTCGACGCAAAACGCGTCTGTTTGTTGGGCTTCCACGATATGGTCGTATTCGACGGGGGCCGGCATGTCGGTACCCGTGTACCTCTTCGTCAGCAGGACTTTGGACGTCTCGTCCAATGCAAGGCATGGGATATCATCGTTGATATCTTCGATGGCGGCATTATTGTCCATTCGGGACAAGAAGTCTGGGGCGTGGTGCGATGCATCGGTTTTGTACTGCATGTCGAATGTGTGTTCGGATAGCCGTAGGCGCCATCGCATCAACCGACCACTAGAGTGAGTCAGTGGTGCTGTAAATCCAGCTTAGAGCTTGGTGGTCGGTCCTTATTAGGAAGCGATGGCCGTCGAGGAAGTGTCTGAGCTTGTGTACGCTCCACACAACGCCGAGGCATTCACGTTCCGTTGTGGAATAGTTCTTCTCAGCAGGGCTGAGGCCACAGCTCCAATAGCCAACCTGTAATCTATTACAGTCAGGTTGCTCTTGCAGCAAGGTGCGTCCGGGATGGTCGGCGCATGCGTCGACATCGACAATAATTTGGCCTTTGGCCTTTGGCAGGGCCAAAATTGGTGGTGCGAGAAGCGCTTGGCGGAGGTCGTCAAAGGCCGCGAGGGCTGCGTCGGTAGGTTTTGGTAAGTCCATGGGGACCTCCGCGGGGGTCATTGCGTTGAGCGGCTTTGCTTGTTTCGCGAAGTCTTTGACGAAACGTCGATAGACTTTACACATCCCCAAGAAGCTTTTAAGCTGGGTCTTGGTGGTGGACAACGAAGCGTGCTTCAACGCGTCGACGTTCTTACCATGAACATGGAGTTGACCCGGTCGGACAATATGTCCAGGATGGTCGACTTCGTCGGAGAACCAGGCGCAGTTGTCAAGATTGAGAGTGACAACGGCTGCTCGCAACCGCGTTAAGACCACATCAACGTCCTTGACGTGTTGCTCTGCAGATGCAGAGGAGATGAAGACATCATCTAGGTAGACGAGGCAAAGCTTCCACTTCAGGCCAGGCTATATAATGTCGATGGCACGTTGAAAAGTAGCGGGGGCGTTGGTCAGTCCTAACGGCATGGACAGGCAATGAAAAATACGCGCATGCGTTGTAAACGAATTCTTCTCTCTGTCGGCAGCGCGTAGGGGCACCGGCCAATAGCTTGCCGTACAGTCAAGTGATGTGAAGACCTTCGCGTCTCCTAGAAGTCCAGGCAATCCTCCATTCGGGGAAGGGGGTAGGCATCCTTCTTGGTTGTGCTGTTGAGTCGTCGGTAGTCGACACAGAAGCGGGCGTTGCCATTCTTCTTTGGTACGATGACGACGGGGCTTGCCCATGCACTGTGGCTAGGCTCTATAACATTCAGCTTCAACATCTTGTTGGTTGGATCAGCTATGATCTGTCGCTTGAATGGACCCGTGCGATACGGATGTGCCCGGAAGGGTACGGCGTCTGCCGGTATTACGATGGCATGCTCAGTGGCGTGTATAGTTCCGAGGGTACCGTCCCACATCGCGAAATTCGTGCTTAACATCTCCCAGATTTTCTTGTACAAATGCTCCGGTGCTTTACTAAGGTCGACATCCTCGACAGGGTCGTCGGACAACGATGTCTCCTCACCGGTTGGTGTGTCTTGGGTTGCCTTCTCCTCTGTTATGGCGGCCAACATGGGCCCTTGGAATGGTTCGGCGAACCTGAGGATGCTGTTCCTACGAACTATGGCCTGATGCGGCCCGAAGTTGCAGATCTTAACCAAAAATGGTTCATCGGGCTTGACCAGTGCAACGACACGGGCGACGGCCACTGACTTATGCCGACGTAGGCGGATGTTGGTCGAGATGGTGACGAGGCCAGGGGTGGCGCTGGTCGCCTTAACCCATTCTTCCATTCGTCCTTTGACGCAAACTTGGTGACACGCCCTTACCTTAGCAGGTTGGTCTGCCCACGACCGTTCCCACGTATTCGCAAGTAGGGTGGCGAGGATAGGCGTTCGCTTTAGGTTCCTGGTGACATCACCGACGTGGTCTCGCCACACAACCTTCTTTAGGCATGTGAAGATAGCTTCGACATGGTTGTCCATGAACTCGGTACCGAGGATACATGGCACCGATAGGTGTTCGGCGACAAAGAATCGGTCGAAGACTTTGGAGCATCCAACATCTAGGTACAGATGTATGGCATAATTTGTTATGAGGCGGTTGGTTTTTGCATCTTTGATGCGGGCTGTGCGCTCGAGCTTCTCAGCATAACTCTGCCAGTTGGCAGGTAAGACATTGGGTCGAACCAAGTGATGCCGGCCCCAGTGTCCACGAAAGAGCGGCAGCTGTGCATTTCCCGTTGGGAAGGGCCAATCGTGGCCGCGATCTCATAGTGCCGATGTGCCGGGCTTAGTATCCTTGTGACTTTACGTCTTTCACCAGTTGTTGATGATGCGCCAGGCAACCCGCCAAGGGGCACCCGGCTCATTCGTTTTTCGAGTCGGTGGACTCGCTGCTGTCGCTTTCAGCGGTTGGTTTGGTATCCTCCGTTACGGAGTTCACGGCACAGGGCTGCGGAGTTCACGTGGCGGATACGGCTCAGCGCATTGCGCAGCGAAGTGACCGGGCTTGTTACAGTTGCAACAAATGTCGGTCCTCGCCTGAGGCGACTCCTTCGGAGGAGGGGAACGGGACCAGGCCCGCGGGTGGGTAACCGGGAAGGGGCGATCGACATTGGGATGGCGGGTTGGCATGGGCGAGGCGTATGCCACCTTATTCGTCTGAAGACGAGGCAGATTCAGCGATAGGCGACGCTTATTCGTCCTGTCCCAATGCATCTGCGCGGCAGAAATAGTGTCCGCCAGAGTCCGCTTGGGTAACTGCCCGTCCAATACCCGGACATGAGCTTGGATAATATCGGACAAGCCATTGATGAATACATCCTTCACATCTTGAGCGTGGAAGAGGCCGTCGAGGCGGTCTCACTGTGTCTCAACGCGGAGCCCAAAGGCTGTGAGCGACTCATTTTCGGGTTCACGCCTTGTCATAATGTCGTGGTATGCGGAAGCCATTACGGCGTGGGTGGCATACTTGGCCAGAAGCCAGTTACCAGCGGCACCATAGGTGCGGATCGCATAAATGCGGTGTCCGACTTTTGAGTTCAGGGCGCTCGAGAAGGCTCGTTTAGCAGCTCCCGACAGGCGAAAGGCCAAGAGAGGAAAGGCTTGTCCATGCGTCAGGCCGGCTGCGTCACATGCACGACGAAAGGTCGTCAGAGAGGTGAATACACCGAGGGGGCATGTGCCCGTAAACAGCTCTTGCCCTTGGAATGATCCATCCAGACGGCAGTTCATCATATGTGTTTTCTCCACAAGGAAGGGTGGCAGAGACAGATCACGTCGGATCAGGAAGTAGGTACGATAGTCCAATAGGGACTTGAAGCGACTGTTGGAGGGTCGAATGACCTTTAGCCGATCGGCTTTCTCCAATCGCTTCTCAAAGTCGGGACGACTCTTGTACGGACCCGGGCGGGATAGTCGAGACGCGGTGTCCGATGACGTGTCCGAAGACTCGGAGTTTGAGCTCGACGATGGGGAAGACGGGGAACCCGGGGATTCTCCGGAGTCGGAGGACGAAGCGGGAGTTGTCTCACTGGACGAGCTTGACTCATTCTCGGCCGATATGTTGGAGTTCTCAACTGAGGATGTTGAGCGGGCCAACTTCGTCTTCTTGCGGATCTTACGCATTTTCTTGCGAAGCTTGCGCTCTTGATCCCGACGTTCGGTCGCTTGGCCAACTGGCTCTCGACGAGCGGAAGACGACTCGCCCCCCTTGGGGTCGACCATGACCTTAGTCTTGCTCTTCGTCTTGCGACGCGACTTTGCCGCCGGGGCATCGGACGCGATGTCCTTCTGGCGCATAGCCTCCACGTTTGAGATCAGCTTGTCCTTTGCTTCCGCTAACGAGCGGTTAGTCGCTTGTTGGGCCGTCAGACGGAGACGAAGTGTCTCCACCTCCGCCTTAAGGCTCTCCGCGTCGAGCGGTTGGCCAGAGGCCGTCGCGTTGAACGCAGGTGATCCCGAGCGGGAACCACCTAGGGTGCTGGCGTCTCGCATGTTCGTCGAACGCCTCCCGGCGGGACGAAGTCGGAAGGCAGGTCGTTTCCCTTACCCTTTCAATTTCCACGTTGCCCATCGGCACAACCAGTTGTCATTGCTCAACCGGCACAGTGCCCATAGAAGCGCCCCGCGCTCCAATTGGAGATCACGACCCACGACGCCCAGCGTCGTGGCACACACAAGTGGGAGACGCACCCTGCGCGTCAAGCCAATGGGTGCAATACCCGTCACCGTGCCACTTGGCAACAAGAGACAGCTCTCGGGCACCGCGTGCAGATGCATGCGGCAGGAAAGATTATCCCCTGCTGCTCCACCAAATGTGGGATTAATGACGTTGGTCAACTAACCAACAAGTAGCGACCGACCGTACACGCACGATAAAGCGAACGCTATCGCCTTAGAGGCGAGGAAGAAGAACTTTTGTTCGTGCAACATCCGATGGGGAGCCGGGGGTGCCGACGACGGCGAACCCCAGTCCCATGGTGCTTTTATTATCAGACGGTAAAGGGGCGGGGTCGATCGACCGAGCGATCAGAAAGATCGAATAACCACCAAAATCGAGACGATAAAAAAAAGGTCACATATACAAGACGGAAGTAAACTCCCAAAGCGCGAGCCACCATTCAGTTCAGTCCTCCACGTGAATAGTGACCAGTCAGGGGGGCTACCGGGCCCAATATCCCAAATATTATGGAGATATGCTACACATACTTCGTATGTGGCGTCAAGACAGCGGATGTCAAATCACGTGTGTGCTCAGCACTTAAGATTTCATTCGGGCACAGTCACGTGCACGTGACCCAGCCGTGTATACTGGGCCTCAGACGGACAGCTCGTGGCAAAGTTTAACAACATGCCCCACATCTTTGAAGCACATAAAGATTCATTTTGTCGGCCGATATCATCAACAAAAAGAGGCCCGCTACATTTTATCGAGATCCCCCCAAAAGTGCCTCAACAGACGGGGGTGCTGCATAGGGATGTGCAATCGATAGATTGGAATCGGTTGAAATCGATTGATCGCGCGAAAACTAGAGATCGATCTGACATCGATGATTGTGGTCAGATGTCAGCGCATTCCATTGGCGTATCAATCACACTTCGTGAGTGGCATTCACTGGTAGCAAGCCATCATCGTCCCGTGAGTGGCTCATGCCCACGCCTTTGGGTTCCTCTTCATCGCCTTGGTTGTGTCCAGCGCCCGTGCCGTCGTCCACACGGACGCTTCGCATAGCAACATTCAAGCCATGGCGTGCCGCCACCCACCCACAGCCTCTTCCGCAACGGCTGATACCGCCTCAACTGCTCCCATGTCAGCGGCCGGATCATCCCCCAAACCCAATGACCCTACAACATCCGTGTCCGCGCACCTCGCGTCCGTTCACTTCACCCAACAGCCACAAGGTGGCTCGAACTCTGTGCTGGTGTTGGCACAGTCCGCAGGTGAGGTCAGAGGCCTCGCTTTGTCGCGTCCCTCTACATGTCTGCCTGTACCAGGGCTCAAGTGGTCGAAGATCGTGACGGGCAAGAAGCGGAGCCCTGCGTACGCGTACTTTGTCTCCAAGTACAGGCATGCAAGAGGAGCCGCGGCCAACCGCTTTCAGCTCGTCTGTGTCCACATGGGCCACAACGATCTTCCTGCGCATGTGACCCAGATCAATAACACAACCAATCTCCGTCCGCATCTCAAATGTCAACACGGCCTGTAGATGGAGGCGCCGTCGGCATCCAGTGTAGCAGCTGGTTGGGAGGGTTCAACAAGCGTGGGGAAAAGCGCAATTATGTTTCGAAGCCCTAGGACGGAGCAGGTGCTACTACCGGCATACTTAAATTGGGTATCAACGCTTCCTTCGGCAGATCCCCAGCAGCACGCAATCAACTAGCGACAGATTGACATGGTCCTCTCGAAACTGAGCCGTGAATCAATTGTGTCTGATCAAGCTTGTGTGTCTATGATTTCTGCTGCCAACGCGTGCAGTGCTCCTTAAAGGGTGGGCGCACGCAAGCAGCAACTCGGCACGTTATGGACTCCAAGAACTTGTTGGTAACCCCCTCACAGTACCCTGTGGCCCGATTTTCAGTACAATTGGTTTGCAACAAGGTTTTGCACGGATTGCATTTGTAAACTTTATAGCACAGGAGCGTCTCGCGGCGGTGCAGACTGTGAGTGCAAGAGAACACGTTTTGATGTTGCAAAACTGCGCTTCAGAGTGCGTCAACAACCGCACGTGCTGAACCCTGCACGAAACTTGCGATGAGGGAAAGCCAGGCCCTTGTACCATGCACACACAAGAACCCGGATGCTGAGGAGGATTTCTGTCCAATCTTTATTTACGAAACAGTAAACGACTGGCTGTTGTCGCTTCCTAAGAAGCGTTCACAGCCAATCGTTAACTCAAGTGAGTTAACGACTGGCCACAAAGTGCCCGTTTATTGCAGCCCAATAATCCAGCTTGAGAAGTCACACAGAATGCTTCACAATGTTCGAAGGCCCTATCCGGCTCCGACCCTTCCTCAGATGACTGCATGGCATGGCTGGCCAAAATAAATGAGAATACCAGCTTTCTTTGACTACTTCTTGTGACTTTAGTTTTTTTTCTCATCATTTTATCTGTTCAACAATGCCATGATTCCACCTCTTTTGCTCAGGGTCCCAACCAACGATGTGGACTGATGTGTACCTTTGCCCGTGGCCGTCGACGCCACCTGTACCAGGCCGCCACCACCCTCCTGACGATGACATCCAGGGGGGGGAGCGCGAAACTCCGGTTTCGACGGCCGTCTTCTCTACCACGCCCATCATCGGCGTTTCGTTTAGTAAGATCGTTGGAATGCAAGCTAACTGAGCAATAATGTGCATACACAGCCCCATAGGGGCCACCATATTGATGTTACATAAACTACGTACTTGATATCATTTCGGCATTCCACGTGTCCGCGCCGGTCGGGGGGGGGGAGCTGCTGTTGGATGCGGTGCTGGCGGCTGTGACGGCGCTGCCGCCGGCGTGCGACGAAGACACGGCGCAGAATCTGTTGGCGGCGGTGCGGGCGGCGGTGGCCGCGCCACCGTCAGTGGGAGCCGACATGTCTGCGATGGTCGGATGGGGCGAGCCGCTGTTGGCGGCGCTGTGGGCGGCGATGTCGGTGCCGCCGTTGCCACCCGGCGACAAGCCGATGGCGGTGCCGCCATCGACGCCCGCCGTCGAGCTGGCGGTGCTGGCCGCCGTGGCCGTGCCTCCGTCGCCCCCCGTGGACGCGTCGGCGGCTATCGGTCGGGAGGAGGATCCGACGGGTGCCCCGGCGCTCGTGTCCGCGCGACCGTGGCCCGCCGCCGCCCTGGCGGCGGCTGTGCGAGACGACAGCGGCGAGTGTGTCCTGGTGGATCCGGAGGTGTGACCCTGTCCTTTTCGCTTTGTGTTTGTTCCCCCTTCTTTTCTGGCTTCTGTCTCTGGCATCCTGTATGTTTTTGTATCTTGATGCATTATTTGTCTTCCGCTCCTTCTCCTCCTTTTCTCGTATCTGGTGCACGGCCGCGCGTCGCCGACACTGCACGCTCTCACTCACAGGCAAAAGGTCCTGCCGTACCTCGCCGCCCCATGGTCAAACTAGCGAGTCGTTGCGGAACCCCAACCACTTGGTGGCGAGGCAGTGCGGCGGGGTTCGCGAGCGACTCTTTCCCCTTACCTACAGTACCGCCCTCATGGACGAAAAAAATAAAGCATGTCACCGAGAGAGTTCGATATATCTATCGATTAATCATGTTATTCGTCACATGAATAAACTCTGTTTTGACGTTCTTACCGACCGTAGACTCTCATCCTTCTCCCTGTGAGGCACTCACGCCACCTGTATGGATGAGAAACAGAACTTGAGAAGTGTACTGGATCGGTTTGTGACTGCGTGTAGTAGTTGTACTGAATATATCTAAATACAGAATGAATACAGTATATCCATTCCATCCATAGCCCCTCTTGGAGTCCAGGGCCAGGCGGCGGCTCGTTCCCATGAACGCCGGCCCCAGCCGCAGTATGTTTAGCATCCTTTTGGGGCCGCCCTGGGCCGCTCCACGTGCCCTTGCGGCCATTGACAGCCGAGGAGGTGCCTCATTCCCCCCACTCTCAGCGCCGCGTGCGGGCCGCAGCGCACACCTCGCTACCCGAAATCCAGACCAGGACGGCTCTCACGCAGCAAGAGGGTAATTTTCTAGGGCGATGGATGAGAACAGACGCGCAGACCGTCCACACAACGCCGCTCTGCTACGACGGCTGTGCAAGCTGACGACAACAAGACCTCGTTGGCCAGCAGTGCAGTCATCCTTTCAGGCGTACGGCGAATCTTGTGACATACTCAGTAGTCCTACTTTCAATGCATGTCATCATATACAATGTCATGATACAAGCAAAAGCAACACCAATATGTTGTGGCCCCCACCTTTCCTACTAAATGAAAAACTAGGTCTTAGTGGGAAATCTACCAGTGTGCTCCATGGAAAAGACCTGCAACACAAGAACAACACTGGAAATACTTTGAATCCATGCTGCGGAGCATGCACTGGAAGATAGATGAGCTCTCTCGTCCGCTGATAAAAGTAGTAGGACATCACGGCAATCATGTAGGTGTTCTCTTCTCCTCCTCCAGGTTGGGGCAAAAATGCTACCGCCTGGCCACGTGCGGACGCAAACATTGGAAGATCTTCGTTTTGTTCCTGTGCCCCAATTGGCCGAACAGACCCCGCGATTGAACTTCTAAAACATTTCGCCGGATATGTAGTAGCCCCCCTTATTTTCATCACGGCTGCAATCAAAGTCGAAACCATGAGTGTGCATGGTACGTGGGCCGAGAGCCATGCTCTTCGGGTCAAGGTTCTGAAGCACTGATTGGCAGCTTACATATCCATGCTCTACCCACCAACCGTCAACAGACAAGAACTGGCTGCTGCACATGTTCAAGCTACAAGATCATGTGCTGCAACACATCGTCTGACAAGAATTTCCTGCGAGGACGGGCGTGCATGCGCCCACGCTTTAAGGAGCACTGTGCCGCCATTGTGATTCATGTCAAGCTGTTCCCTCTCTTGTTCCGTGCCTGCCTGGCTCCAATATCACCAGGACCGAGTGCGCGCATTTATGAAGAGCTTCGGCGCGTGGCACGTCAGCTCGGACATGTGGACGTCGGTGGCGAACAAGGCCTACGGCTTCTGCATAGTATCCTTCTTGAACAGCGACTAAGGGCTGGAGACCTGCGTATTTCGATGCTGCGTGGTGGAGAGCAGGCACAAGGCGCATTCCATCGCTGCCTTTTTGCTACAGGTTTCTCGGGACTATGGTCCTCGTCACAAGACTGGCCTCGTACGGACGGACGGGGCCAGCACTTTTGTGGCAGCTGGTGGCGTTCTGGGAGACATCGCACGCTGCGTGGTTTCCGGCGCGGAGCACAAGGGTGGTACGGATGGTCCACCTGCAGCAAGCAGACGACTCCAGGGACGTCAAAAGATTGGGGACAGTAATGACGCCTTCTCTCGCGCACCTGGAGGCGGCGGTGTGGGGGGCTCCATCTGTGAGGACGCGTCAGCTCGGCGTGGCGGGAACTCGCGTGTCATGGGCGCCTCGAGCGGTGTCGGTCAAGATGGTGCATCTGCGGCTACGGACGACAACTCTGACTTGGCCGATGAAGAGGTCGGCGATGGAGGGGACCTCCCAGACGCTGGATCAGACCGAGAAGACGGCGCGGAGATTGTGGACGCTAGCGGCGCACCATGTAGCCGCGGTGTGGCCGTCCACCAGCGAGACGGCGGTTCAAGTGGCAGGTCGCGAGTCTGCAACGTGGGTGGCGAACTCGAGGATATGGCCGCCATTGAGGCGCGTGCAAACAAATTCTGTAGCGAAGTTCCGTCCGCGCTGCAGAATGGTGCCTGGATGGCAAGTGACGGGGCGTGCATATCTTCGCTGTCGTCTGAGAACGCCAGGTGTGCTACGAACACGCTTCAGCTGTCGGTGACGGCGGGCTTATCAGTGCCGACAGTCCACGCTCTCCTGTTGAAAGTGCGGCTCGTGTCAAGGATCTTCCGGAAGAGCAAAAACTTCCAGTGAGAGCTGAAGGTGGCCGTGGACCAGAATGCGGCCGTGTTAGCAGCTGGAGAGGTCCGAGAGCACCAGTCGGAGAGTGCGCTGGTGTCTCGGCCCAAAGTCGATTGAGCCACGCGGTGAGGGTCATCGCTGGCTATGACGCGTCGCTCTCAGCGTGCCAGTTCTGCTGTGCCGTCGGCCCTCTCGGAATACTACCACTACTTTGTCCTGTCACGGGGCGAGGTAGGTATCGAGTGCCCCCAACCAGAGAGAGCTGGAGTCGCTGTGGCAGATCTTCACATTCTCAGACGTCTTCGAGTACACGTCCGCAACCATCTCGTCGGACGTCCTCCCCACGAGTCCGATGAAGGAGACCACGTAATGGTACGGGCTGCACGCTGGGTCCACACGCAAGGAGGACGGTGTGACGCTCTTGGCTCTGAAAAGCGCCGTGCTCATCGACACGCGCAAGCGTCGAGAAGCAGGGCTCAGCGGGGGCTCTTACCGCGACTGTCTGGGCATTCGCGTTGCTTCAGACCTCCTGAATCCGTTGATCAAGTCTTCTACATTCGGCAAGAACTTTTCTACAGCCAGAATCATTTGGGGAAACCGCTTCGGAGGTTTTGCTGTGGATGGATTCCCGGGTATCTTTGTAGACATCCTTGGAGAGGCACGAGGCAGCAAAGGACATTGGTTCTCACCCTGCCAAGCTCTGACGCACGTTTTAGGGCCGTATCAGTTCTTTTTAGGCGCCAGAGGGCGGATAGGGTGTTCCAGGTGCCGTGGGGGGGAGCGCAGAGAGCGTCGGGGGGAGCGGCGGGGATCTCTTGGTCAGGGCCGCCTTGTCGGTGCTCCCGCCTCCCGAGGAGTGGAGCGCATACCTCTTCCTGGAAGTGGACTCAAACTCATAGATCCCTGTGCTTTACTGGTGTCGTGGCCACAAAGATCTCTGTCCTCGTGCGGCTTTTGGCGCCCGGTACCTGCTTGCCCTCCCTGCGACGAGCGTGACATTTGAGCGTGTCTTCTATAAGGCAGGCAGGACCATCTCTAAGCGTAGGACACGGATGACTGGTCCTTACGCAGGGAGGTACAATGTACTAATTGACTACATGACTCGCTGCCGCCGGATGGACAAGGCACTGGGGGATGGATGGTGAACGTGTGGTGCTTATTCTTTGATAGAGAAGGAAGGTGGTATGTTTCGATGTGCAGCGGGGTGGGTTTGCATCTTGTGAGCGGCAGGCTAGGTCATTGTTCCAAAAAAAAGGACCCATGCGAACCGACTTGTGCACAATCACCGAACAGAACAAGAAGAGGAGTGTACACAGCGAATAACCCCCCCCCCCTCCCCAACCGTAGAAAAAAGGCACCAGATCGCGACCTCGAGAAGCACGCGATGCAAACAAGACAAAAAAGCAACCCCACTGCGTGACGCCACAACCAACGTCCCCTGAGAGCAAACCCTGCAACGTCGGCCCCATCTTCCAATTGGGCATTCTAGGAGCGCAACGTGTGGCCCCCTGAGTGGAAAGCCCATTCTCGTCGCCCTTTTTGGGGTCAGGCACCATGGACTTGCCGAGGACCCGGTCTGAAACGGATCACAGGGGGGTCGAAATGGGGCCGGCATTGGTGGGTTGTGCGCAGCCCAATTCCGGTGAATCGAATTTGGATGCCAGCCAAGGATCGGTCTCGAGTCTGCATCAGAGCCTAATGACAGCACATCCTCTAACAGATGCGCGCAAAGAGTCTGAAAACGTTTCGGCGGGATCGCCACGTCTTGGACATAATCTGGATCCGACGCTGTTAACCGTCGAAGCTGACGACAACGCTGACCAAAGGGGAAATGAA
>Ga0209093_1000851_pt1 | contig 17049 bp, 18 predicted proteins | sample SidtaG_4_FD_187450 | JGI IMG/M metagenome (GOLD analysis project Ga0209093, IMG submission 187450) | Marine algal microbial communities from Sidmouth, United Kingdom - Sidmouth_Male1 metaG (SPAdes) (version 2) | ecosystem: Host-associated > Algae > Red algae > Unclassified | place: Sidmouth... | reverse complement strand
TGTTTGAACTTTTCGCTTTGGAGGGATTTATCTGTTTGGCGCATTTGGGGTGGCTACTTTGGCCGCTGGCGCTCGGGTTGGGGAGGGGTTTATTGACAGTGGGGAGGTCGTCCCCACCGCCGTTTGAGAAAACCAACTGTGCTTTGGACTACGATTCCCCCCTGGGCTTTGCCGTGATCCTCTCCTCCCGTTGGGGGAAGGCTGGGCTGTGGGTCGATTTCCGGGGTGTCGCATAACGCGATGCTTGGCCACGGCACTGGCCGGTACGGTTGCCAGCGGGGCACCGATCGTCGGGGATGACATGGCGTGTCCCGGATTGGACAGGTGGCCTTTTCCTTGCTGGTTGATATCTTGATTGATTGTGGGTCGTTTGCATGTGAGTGTTTATTGCTTGATGTATCTGCTTGACAGTAGGGGGGTCCACTGGTATGGATCCCCAGATCTCCCCATGGGGAGGCTACTGCGTGGGATTCGGGGCCATTTGGGCCCGCTTGCTCGGTTAGCTTAAGGGGACAGCGGGGCGCCCGTGGCCCGGCTTCCCCACAAAAAAAGAACTGCGTTCTCACCTCCTTCCTCCCTCTTTGCGCCTTCGGGTGTTTTCCTAGGTGACCGTGTCACCAGGCGAGAGTGGAGCAAGGGTGTGCGGGTGGGTTCCCTCAGCTGGGCAGGTGTCCCTATCTGTTTCTGTGGGCTGGGGTGACACGACGTTTCATGCGACACGGGGCAGTTCCTTCGACGGACCGAGCTGATCAAGAGGTCATTTCGCTGGACGACGAACCAAAGTGGTGGTGCCGAGAACCGCTACACAGTGCTGGGATGGATCTTGATTGCGTGCGTCATACATGCGCTCCTTTGAGAAAAGAAGTTCCCGTGACGTATCCACTGGGTCGCTGGTGCTTGTGCGTTCCCGACGATTCAACGACTCCAAAAATCACTGCATTAAGCTAAACAACCGTATGGTACACTATCTCGTCAACAAAGCAGAGATCGACAACGGGAGTCACTTTAACAGTGTTTTTCCAAGTATCAGTCTACAAATCCGATGCCGTGGAGACAAGTCCAGGTGTCTGAGTTTTCACATTTAGTATAAATCCGATGTTGTAAAGAAAATTCTGGCAGGTCCTCTGTTTACGGGCGCTTCCGCCTACTTGAGTCCACCCCACGGGTAACAAAGTGTGTCGGAGCTTTTGTGCCTCGCGCACATCACAGCTGCACATACGACGTTGTGCAACACGTGCGTGTGCTCGCGGGGTGCACATCCTGACTTGAGCAGTAGCGGCATGGCAGCGTTTATCACTGCACTGGTGCTGTTCTGTGGAAGACCAGAAACAGGAAGCGTAGACGCAGAAGCGGGAAACGTAGCCCACCGCCAAGAACGCACGCCCAATCCGGTTTTTGTGCGTTTTAGATGTCTAGTCTCATGATAAGGAGGCTGCCGCGCGCTATCCGGTGCCGGTGGCGCCTCTTATCTACCCTGCATGGCCACTCCCCTGGTCCCCAACCGCCGTCCGGGCGTCCCCAAAGGTGCGAGAGGGGCCCCAGACGGGTGCCCGCGCGGTCTCCACAAGGACACACGCGTCCGCACGCCCGGGCAACTAAGAAAACCTCAGCCTTCAGTATTGTTGCTCAGAATCCTGAAGGCTCGTGCCGATCCTGAAGGCCCCTTGACCAATCAGATTCCGCGTTGGCAGCACGTGCGGTGCGTCTGGCCAAGTGGGGCCACCTTGCAACATATCAGTGGCCCCCCAGCAACCAGATGGTTTCAGTTTCAACAGGCTGATGGAAAAGAGAGTCTCTTTTCGGGCCTGCCGACGTCCACATCGTGACCCCTGCAACTATCCATGGCTTGCAAGAGATCGCCGCTACCGCCTTTGGCGCCCGCTGCTGCCCCTTCCGCCTCCAGCGGCCGCCGCTACCGCCACTGCCGTCGGCGGCAGCCGCTGCCCGCCACTTCCGTCGGCAGCCACGCTACCACCACTGCCGTCGGCGGCCGCCGCTACAGCCACTGCCGTCGGCAGCCGCCGCTACCGCCAATGCGGTCGGCAGGCGCCTCTACTGCCACCGCCGCCAGTGACACCCGCTGCCGCCACTTCCCCTGGAGTCCGCCACTGTCACTGCCGCCCTCAGTGCTCCCCGCTGTCTCTGCATTCCCCGTCAAGTAGCGCTTTGGCTTCCGCCCTCGGCTTCCGATGCTGTCGCTGCCACTCGCGTCGGCCTTCGCTGTAGCTGCCTCCCCCGGCTGTTACCGGTGTCGCTGCAGCCCTTGGCGGTGGTCGCTGCTGCGGCCGCCCCCAGAGGCTGCCGCTCCCGCCAAGGCCCCCGGCGGCGGCTGCTGCCGCTCCCGCCACCGCCCCAGGCAGCGGATGCTGTCGCTTCCGCCTCCGGCGGCCGCCGCCACCGCGACCTCCACCGGCAGTCACCGCTGGCGCTACCGTCGCTGACGGCTGACGCTGTTTATTTCGCCCCCTCCGGCCGCCACTGTTGCCGACGTTCCCGGCAGCTGCCGCTGTTGCTGCCTGCCCGTCTTTACCAAGAGTCTACCTTTGTTCAAGTTCGTAGGGGGGCAACACGGCACCGTGCGCTGGCTTGTGGCCGTGAAAGGAGGCAGTGCGGCGTGTGCTCCGAGACGAGAGGAACGCGTGCCTCTGGGAGAGGAGAGAGGGACGCCGGTAAAGCTCGAATGGGTTGGAAGAAGGGGTGAGCGAGACCGGTGGGGAAGTTACCAAGAGTGTACGCGGAACCGCCCGATAGCTCCCGCGTGCAGTCTGTCCTGCGTGCTAACCCGATGTGTGAAAGGCAGGGTTGAGTCGTCGGTCAACGTTCTCCTCGTCTCCGTGTCTATTCCCCAGCCACGAGCCTCCATATACGCGCCCGGGCGTCCATCGTCCCATGTGCGGCCGCACGCCCGCACTGCCGCACCGAAGTGCGCTCCTCAGCTCGCCGCACTCACGTGCACTCCGTGCAGCCACACAGGCCTTGGCGGAATCTGACATCTTCTGCTGCACCGGCGCCTACCCGTCACAAAGTGTGCCTCCCGGCGGCCCTCAGGGGAGGCCGCAGCACCGCCCCTCTGCTGCCTCTCCGCTCATCCAGGTGGCCCTCCCGGCCTCCCCATGTCGGTGCAGCGCCTTCTGGCGTCGCTGTCTCTGCAGGCACCTTCCCCAAAGGAGGCGCAATAACCAGGCCCCCCTCCTTACGTGTACCCTTCTCCAACGAATAGAACCACGTTCTTCTCGGACTCTCTGTCGCGGATGGGACCTGATGGTCACTGGCTGTACGATAGTGGCATGGGACGGCGGCATTCTATGAACGCATCCGTTTGTGATGTCTATAGAAACTGCAGTAGTGGTTCAGAGTTCTTGGGCAGCCTGCGAAATGTGTGAGCAGCTTACATGCACTGTTCGGATGCTCTAGGGAGACCCTGTAACAGATTTTGTCCCCTGAGATTCCTCGGCCCCGAGAGCGTGCGCCAGATCGAGGCCGCCCCACCGCCGCCATTCCTGCCCCTGTCGACCGCGGCCGCCGTCAATGACCGGTGCTTCTTCTACACCTTTGGCAACATGCTGCCGACCTACTTTCTGCCTGGCGTCGGGATGCAAGAGGCGACGGCGATCGTGCTGGTTCGGGGAATCAGAGACTTCCGGGCTTCCCTCTGTACCGTGTTCCGCGACCGAAAAGGTGGCGCGGTCGCGGCGGCGCGGCGCCTCCACTATGTCGTACATGACCACGACTCCCACGTGGCAGCTCGCAACATGGCGCTCCTCTAGCTGCCGCAGCACGAAGACACCAACGCCGGCGCCTTGTTGTAAATCTGGTTTTACTTGCGCCTGTCTATGCTTGATGATGAGGCGCTGCGAGCAGCGCTGCGTGCCTTCACCAAACCGGGCGCGGACACGGCGCTGTGGCGGCTGGGAGTCTCTGTTCACGCGGCGCAGGTGCTTCCCCTGCTGCACTCCATTTGGTGCGCGTGGCTGACCTGGAAGCCGTAGTGGGACGTCTTCCAGGAGATGTCGGGGCAGGTACTCGACGCGCGCTTCGAGCGGCCCCTCACGGCGCGTGCCGCAGTCTTTGATGCCCGCTTTTGCTGCTCCACAATTTCCACGACCTCTGCTATCTTTTGGACGCGTCCGAGGCTGAGATTGCGCCCTATTTCCAGACGGGATCGTTGGAGCTGGAAGAGGAGCGGGTGCGACAAGGCGGCGGGTAGAGGCCGCGTCTCTCACCGAGGGAAGCGACCAACCAGACTCTCTCGTCGGCGCCCGACACGTCGGACGTTTAGTACAAGTCTTTCGCTTTTCCGCCTGTCCGCTCTTCCAACAGAGGTATGCCACCTGGCGGCTGCTGGAAATCATGGATGCATCTATCGCCGGCGGTGGAGCCACAGCCGTCACCACTGCGCCTGGAACTCTCTTCGGGTGGGGGAGTCAACGCAAGCAGGGATCCCCGATCGCTCGCAACTCCCGCCGCGGTGCCGGCTTGCGGAAGTTTCGCAGTCGCGTGAAAGAACTACGGCGGCCAGCGAGACGGCCGATGCGGCAGTATGTGAGGCCTGCCGCCGCCGGCCTCCCGCTGGCAGGCGGCTCAGAGGAAAGTCGTCATCCTCGCCCGACAGCCGCCGCGGAGCACATGTGTGACCCCTTTGGTCTAGGGGGGCATGCTGGCGCGATAATTTGTCGCACAGACTGCCGACAGGCGCCGAAAAAGATTGCTGCACTGCTTTCCGCCCCTCAATACCTCTACCACACGAAATGAAAACGGAGACCTTTCCGGAAGCCCATAATGAAGAAGGGGAACCGCACCCCCTCGGCCACGTGCAGTATCCACTGCACTGCGCTGTGCGTGGCAGTGGGCCCGCTAGGGGGAATCAGGAGGAACGCAGCAGCGTCGCTATGACTCAGAAGCCACGGCAGAAGAATCAGCGGTAGCGTAACGACTGCGCCAAAATCTACCCGCCTTCCCCTGTTCCACCGCAGCAGCACTCTCACGAAGCGGCGGTCATGGCGCGCCGATGTTCTGTGTGAGTGCGACCTCGTAAATGTTAGCGCCGCCTATCGGCGCCACCGCTGCAGCCGTCGACCTTATCGATGTGGACGCATGGCACCTCCGCACGCCGGTAACAGCGTTAGCCACCTTCGCAGGAAAGGAGAAAGCCCCAGCTGCGGAAGCGCCGCCCGCCACTGCCACAACAGCTACCATCGGCTACGGGTCTCCAGTGGGTAGGCGGCAGTACGTGCAGCTGCTCATGGCATGGATGGATTATCGGTAGCTGCTGGTCAACGATGTGGGCAGATGCAACGCGGTCGTACTAAAGCATGTCGCCACCTGCTGCCCGCCACCGTTCCGCCCAATAAGCTTTACACTCGACAATCCACAGCCTCGGATTCTCGGTCGTCGCGCCATCTACGTAGCAGCCGGCGCCAGGGCGATGACTCTGTTCGCTGCAAACAAGCAGTTCTGTAAAGAGACAGCTGTTCTTGGAGAGGGGAGGTGAGGGTGGAACGCCATCATCAAACGCAACAGAGCGACCGGGTGGATGTGGGCACCAATCCCCGATCCGCCTGATAATGTGAGCGCCGCCGCGGCTGAGCACGTCGAAACTGTGGCCGCGTACCACCCTCCCGGCTCGTTCTCTCTCATGGCGTACCGTAGAACTCTTCTCCACGCCCAGGGAGGTCATCCGCTGTGTCCACTCCGCGCCGTGATGGCGTCGGCGGCGGAGGCGCGGTCAACCGTGCCCGTGTCTCGCCACTGGGCCGCCGGCCGGCCGCAAACAGCTAGGATGCATATCGGCCGTGAATACGCCCGTGGACGGCCACGCCGCGACGATGTATCCCCTTTTTCGCGGCCGCCGCATCCACGCACGCCAACCTTCGCCTCACCGCGTCTGATCGTGAAAATGTCCGCTCGCGTGCGTGGGCGAGCGTCTCCTCTCCTTTTCCCACCGTCCGCCCTTCATCGCCCCGCTTCCAGGGCAGTCAAAAGTATCTAAGACTGTGGCACAGAGGACGGCAGCCGGCAGCCGGCAGCTTCAGGCCTCTCGACGGCCGGAGACCACATCTGTTGAGCGCCTGCAGCGGAGGCTGCGTTAGACAACAGCAGCGAGCGCAAGCCTCGCCTTTTAGGGACACGTGTTGTGGCGACTGCGACTCCATATCCTGCCATCGCCGCTGCCACCGCCACAACCACTAACACGAGCCGCTTTGGACGCGCGCCGCACTCGGTTCACTCCGCACCGTGGTGGTGCTCGCATAAGTATCGGCGATAGCAGGGACGCAGCTTTTCACTCACAACGCCAGCGGCACCATGTGCTGCCGCTGCGAGTCGTATTTAACGGGGCTCGGTCGAGGTGAGGACTCCCGAGGGGCACGTCTGTGGCGCGCGCACCAGCCGGAGAATAGCCGCGAATAGGTGATGGCCGTGGACCCGAAATGACTACCAGCTTTTTGTCTTCGCCATCATGGGGTTTTGGTATAGTGTAAATGACGGCTCAAAGAGCGCAGGCCGCCAAAGAAATTCTTCCACAGACGAGGACGCAGTATAAGCCCCATTCGCCCGTGGTGCCAACGTCTGAACAAGAAAGAGATTCAGTACTGTAGGAGCCCTGAACTTCCGTACTCGTCACACCTCAACCGCAAGGATCAAGCGGCCTCCGAACTCCATCGTGTCGCATAAAACGCCGCGTCACCCCAGCCCACATCAACAAATAGGGACACCTGCCCAGCTGAGGGAACCCACCCGCACACCCTTGCTCTACTCTCGCCCGGTGACACGGTCACCTAGGAAAACACCCGAAGGCGCAAAGAGGGAGAAAAGAGGTGAGAACGTAGTTATTTTTTTGTGCGGAAGCCGGGCCACGGGCGCCCCGCTGTCCCCTTGAGCTAACCGAGCCAGCGGACCCAAATGGCCCCGAATCCCACGCAGTAGCCTCCCCATGGGGAGATCTGGGGATCCATATCAGTGAACCCCCCTACTGTAAAGCAGATAATTCAAGCAATTGACATACAAATGCGAACGACCCACAATCAATCAAAATCCCAACCAGCAAGGACAGCGGCATCTATCCGAACCGGGGCGTGACACGTCATCCGCGTCGCCCGACGCCCCATCGACCTCCTGGCCGGCCAAGGGGCGTGGACCGGGCCGCGTAATGCGACATAGCTCCCTTCTCAGCGTGGACCGTCCCGGGACAGCCCAGGCGGCTGCCCAACAGGCGCCTTGTCATGACCCCTCGGTGTCCCGTGGGTCTCGTGGGGTGGCGTCAGTGCCCAGATTACGCCTGTCTCGGTCTCGGGGCCGACCGGTTCCCCGCGCGTGTGTGGAACTTGGGGGGAGGAAGGTCGCCGCGTCTTGGAGGCGCGGGTTGTCCGGGGTAAGAGCGAGGAGGAGGGTGCGCGCCATGGTGAGGGAGAGTCCACACGTGCGCCCCCCCCTCTCCCCCACCTTTTCTTTTTCCACTGGTGCGCACCTTATCCCCGTGGGACCCCTCACCAGGCCCACCTTCTCCAGTTCCCATCTTGTCCCCTAGAGGAGGTCCGACGTTGGCGGGGGCCGCAGGCACAAGGGCAAGGCGTCGCAGACCACGGCCAAGGACAAGATCAAGGAGTCTCAGACCAAGGCCAAGATGTCGTCTTCGGGGTCCGGGGAGGTAGCGCCGGCGTCGGTCGACAACTCTGGGGAGCACGGTGGTCCCCCGGGCACTAGCCCGGCGCCCGTCGGTGGGGTCATCCCCGGCGTGGCCTTGCCCGCGTCGAAGGCGGGCGACGCTCCCTGTTGAGCAATGCTCAGCAATTCCATGTCACTCAATGATTTTGCGGGATATCACACTGCAATTTGTTCTGTACTTTGACATTGTATTTGACGATATCGCATGAACTTGTTTTTGGGGGCACCCTTTAGGGGATGAGCTCCGGGAGATTAGCGAGGTGCATGGTCGGGATTTTGAGGGGCTGTGAGCGTGTGTGCTCGTGGCCCGTGCGCTCTCCGCCCGCGGAGGTGCGTGGTGTGTGTATGCTTGCTGGGAGTGGGGGTGTTTGCGGGTGCTGAGAGCGTGGGGGCGCCTGGGTCTTATCAGGCTGCCCCCTTACGGCTCGCGCAACCTCCATGATAGAACCTTAACGCACCCACCCACTGTACTGCCCGCTTCACAGGTTATGCGCCCAGTTGTCGCTGGTCGTCATCGTCTTTTTCTCCTACGGTCTCTAGGGGGACGACGATGCTCGGGTCGCGGTGTGTTCCGGCGCTGGACGGGCGGGTTCAGCCTCTAACTTCGACAGGGTGGCACCGGTCGGTGCCACGATCGTCAACACGTCGGACCACGGCCGCTTTGGCGGTTCGCGGTTTGCACAGCTGGACGACGACTACAAAAGGTGGGCGGCGTATCATCGTGCGCAGCTCAAGAAGGAGAAGCTGTGGAAGGCGGTCGTGACGGACCGTCCTTCTTCTGGGTCGGACGACAAGAAGGCCGACCCGGTGGTCGCAGAGTGGGACGCCATGAATGAGGCGGCTCTTGCGACCATCCAGATGTCGGTCAGGCCCGTGCACCTCAACTCGTTGACGTCGGTCGACACGGCCAAGGAGGCGTGGAACGCGCTCAAGGGCATGTTTGAGGCGCGGGACAACGCTCGGCTGCTTCGGCTCATGCAAGAGCTCAGCAGCCTGAAGAAGGGCGAAGACGAGAGCACCATCAAGTTCACGTCGCGCGCCAAGATGATCCGGGACGAGCTGGCCATGCTAGGAAGCCCGGTGTACGACAACACGCTCGCGCTGCGTGTCTTGTCGGGGCTTCCTTCCGAGTACGGGATGCTCAGGACGGTCCTGGAGAACAAGGAAGTCAAGCTGGTCATGTCGGACGTGACAGCTAAGCTGCTTCAAGTCGAGCAGCGGATCATATCTGCGGGCTCATCGAAGCCTGTTGGTAGCGTCAAGTCGCAAGCTTTCGCGGCTGCGGAGCCAAAGAAGCCGTTTGACAAGAAGTCGGTCGTGTGCTACTACTGGGACAAGAAGGGGCACATGAAGCGCGACTGCTACAAGCGGAAGGCTGACGAGGCCAAGGGCAAAAACAAAACCGGTCGCGGCGGCCGTGATGGCGGCCATGGGGGCGGGCCCCAGGCGGGTGCCGCTCTGGCCTATTCTGCTTCGGCAGGTCAACCCGGCACCAGTAAGGAACACGGGAGCACCAGCGGGTCCTCGACCTGGGTCCCCGATTCGGGGGCGACCAACCACCTGGCCGCCGGCGACAAAGGCTTCACCGTCCAGGCGGCGGGGAGCGGGGCCAAGGTCACATTGGCCAATGGTGACAAAATCCCCATCAAGGGGCACGGCCACGTCTCTATGGGCGTTGGCGAGGGAAACACCAAGGCGCGCATGGTCCTAGCAGAGGACATGCTCGTGCCCGACCTGACCAGCAACCTGCTGTCGGTTCGGGCGATCGACCGCAACAATGGTGCGGTGGTGTCTGTCGGGGACGCCTGCTACATCCTCAGCGACGGGGATGCTGCTCGTGCGAGCGGAGTTCTCAACGAGGCGTCGATAGTCGGAAAGGTCAACGACCGGGAGCAGTATGTGCTCAAGGTGACGCCCGTTAAAGCTTTAGCGAACGCGGCGTCTACCCACATCGCCGGGGAGGCGAAGCTTTGGCATCGCCGGTTCAACCAATTGGGGTTTGAGAACCTCAAAAGGGCCGCCAAGATGGTCGACGGGATGCCGTCGTCGGTGGCAAACGCCGAGCGTGTGGTCTGCACTGTGTGTGTGCCGTGCGTGGATGGAAAGATGGTGCAGGCACCGCATCCGCGGTCTTCCACCAAGACCACCAAGTGCGAGCTGGTCCACACCGACATGGGTGGGCCACTGATGGAGTCACTGGGTTGCTCCATCTACTTCATCACTGCGCTAGAGGACAGCACTGGCTTCATTAAGGCGACGCCCATCAAGAACAAGGGGATGGCGTCAGAAGTGCTCAAGACGCGCATCAAGCAGCTTGAGACGATGACGGGTTTAAAAGTCAAGCGCGTCCGTCACGACGGTGCCAAGGAGTGCCTCACCCATGACCTCAAGGCATGGCACGAGGACAAAGGCATCACCTCGGAGATGACGGCGCCGTAAAAGGCGCAGCAGAACGGAAAGGCAGAGCGATTCAACCGCACGCTGATGGAGCGCGTGCGCGCTTGCCTGCTCGATTCCGGGGCGGAGGAGGAGCTGTGGGCTGAGGCCCTGGCCTCCGTCGTCCGTGTGCTCAACCGTTCGCCAAGAGCGGGGCTTGACGTGAAGCCGCCGGAAGCGCTGACGGGACGACGCCCTAACGTGGCGGGATTCGGCGTGGAGGGGAGTCGCGCCTGGGCGCTCAAGCCCAAGAAGCAGCAGCGCAAGCTGGAGCCGAGGACCGACGTGGGACGCTTTGTCGGCTACACGGTTGGTGGCAAGGCCTACCGCATCCTCGAGGACGGGACCAACAAAGTGTTCGAGCGTCGGGACGCCCTGATGGAAGAGAAGCCGACGAAGGCCGGGATTTCGCCCGTCGTTTCAAGCGCTGGTCCCCAGCTGACAATGACCGAGGACAGAGCCAACAACGACGGCATGGACGGGGCAATGGACATGCTCGATGCCTAAGGAGATGGCGGGGAGAAGAATCTTCCTGAAGAGGAATCCGAGAGCGACATCGACGGCGATCCTGACGACCTCGCGGACGACAACGACGATGAGGAAGTTCAGGGTGATACTGCTTCCATACACCCGGTCGGTCACTCTGCTGCGGAAATGGACAATGCCACTCCGGGACCTCGTCGCTCTACACGTAGGCCAGCCCCCAAGGTAACCTGCTGGGAGAAGGACCCCACGGCGTATCTGGCCAGCAGTGCCGAGTCGGCGGCCAAGGATGGCTGGGACTTGACCAAGCCGCCGGCAAATGAGAAGGAGGCTCGTGCCCGTCCTGACTGGCCGTTGTGGTAGAAGGCCATCAAGTACGAGGTCGTGGCGCACAAGCATCTTGGAACCTGGTCCAAGACCAAGGTGAGCAACAAGAAGCAAAAGAAGGTCAAGACTCGCTTCGTGTTCGACATCAAGCTCAATGCAGAGAGAAAGCTGACGCATTACAAGGCGCGGCTTGTGGCCCAGGGCTTCAACCAAGTTCCGGGGCGGGACTTCGATGAGACGTGGGCACCGGTTCCGAATGCGGCAACCACGCGTGCAATCTTCGCCGTGGCGGCCGCCAATGACTGGGAGATTCAACATGTCGACGTTAAGACAGCCTTCCTGAACGGAAATATGGACAAGGAGATGTACATCAAGCTGCCAGATGGTGTCGAGGACGACTACTCGGGGGAGATTTTCCGGCTGAACCTGGCCCTGTACGGAACGAAGCAGGCGGGACGTCTTTGGGGCATGAAGCTGGACAAAGAGCTCAAGGAGATGGGCGCCTCTCCGTCATCCGTGTACCCGTGCGTTTACGAGTGGAACCACCCTGTGCACGGGCGTGTCTTCATCCTGGTCTACGTTGACGACCGTATCGTTGCGGGAAAGAGCCTGGCGGGTGTTATGGCCGTCAAGTTGGCGTGCGCGACATGGCGGAGGTGAAGGACTTCATCGGCATCAAGGTCATGCGCGACCGCAAGGCCAGAACGATTACTCTGAGCAACCCGGGTCACACTGCGGCGCTGCTTGAGGCGTTCGGCATGTTGATGGCGACACCCAACAGGACCCCCATGGCGTCGGGGGTGAAGCTCGAAAAGACGAGGAAGGACCTGCTGCCGGAGGGCAACCGCTACGCGGCGCTAGTAGGTTCCCTGCTCTACTTGTCGACGATGACACGGCCAGACATCTCGCTTGCAGTTGGCGTGCTGTCCCGCTTCATGTCGTGCCCCGAGAAAGCTCACATGCGCGCGGCCAAGGGTGTGCTGCGCTACCTTTGCGGCAAAACACGTCTGGGGGTGGCGTACGGTAGCAGCGAGCCGCTGCAGGGGTACGTCGACGCTGACTGGGCGGGCGACGTTGACGGCCGTCCGTCTACCACGGGCTTCATCTTCACCGTCAGCGGTGGTCCCGTTGAGTGGGCGAGCAAGCGACAGGCGACTGTGGCAACTTCCACAGCCGAGGCCGAGTACGTGGCGGCCGCCATGGCTACGAAGGAGGCCCTATGGCTCCGCAAGCTGCTGGGGGTCCTTGGCGTCGATGGCCAAGCCGTGCCGATGGGGGAGGACAACCAGTCGTGCCTTTCACTGATCAACAACCCCGAGGCGACGGGCCGCACCAAGCACGTGGACGTCGCCTACCACATGGTCCGTGACTACCAGACGCGCGGGGACGTAGCTTTCTACTTTCTCCCCAGCGCGGAAATGCCCGCCGACGGACTCACCAAGCCTCTACCGTCGCCCGCCTTCACGGCGTTCCGCGACGCGATCGGCGTTGGCCTCGACTTGGGCGGCGCCGACATGGCGCAGTGGTAGTGGCCCGAGCGCGGCAGGCCCGAGTTGCCGTAGTCGGGTTTGCAGCGTGGCTGATGCGACCTTCCATCGCGGTACTACTATGGGCTCGGTCGGGTCGGGGCGATTTTGCTGAAGTCGGATCAAGAAAACCGACCTTCCATCGCAGTACTACTATGGGCTCGGTCGGGTCGGATCGGGTCGGCGGCGTCACGAATCGGATTGGGCATCACAACATCTGATGTGACGCATGCAATTGGGGGAAGTGTTGAGCATCGCTCACCAATTCCATGTCACTCAATGCTTTGGCGGGATGTCACATTGCAATTTGTTCTGTACTTTGACATTGTATTTGACGATATCGCATGTACTTGATTTTGGGGGCACCCTTTAGGGGATGAGCTCCGGGAGATTAGCGAGGTGCATGGTAGGGATTTTGAGGGGCTGTGAGCGTGTGTGCTCGTGGCCCGTGCGCTCTCCGCCCGCGGAGGTGCGTGGTGTGTGTATGCTTGCTGGGAGTGGGGATGTTTGCGGGTGCTGAGAGCGTGGGGGCGCCTGAGTCTTATCAGGCTGCCCCCTTACGGCTCGCGCAACCTCCATGATAGAACCTTAACGCACCCACCCTCTGTAATGCCCGCTTCACACTCCCCCGCCGAGTCTCCTGGCACCCGCCATGTTGGTGAGCTTGTACCGGGTTAGCGTGGGTGTCGTGCCGGCGCCGCCCGATGAAGTCAACACGGCGGAGCGCTTTCAGGAGTTCCTGGCCCAGCGCCCCGACCTGGCGATGAGTTAATCCTGTGAGCAGCGGCGGGGGTTCCTGACGCGTCTGGACACGACGGCGCTTGTGTCGGCGGACAGCGGGCCGGGGAAGGTCGTTCACTCCTCTCCGGGGCTCACTCTTGGGGCTGATTGAGCTCCTTAGGCCCCGGGTAGCGCCTGGGCGACCCGTCTTTCCGGTCTCCCCGATTGCTTGATCCGGGATCCCGCCGTGCACTACGACTACATCATCTCGGCGCCGGTTATCCGCGCGCCGGTCGAGAATGAGTACCCCGGGTGGTTGGCAGCGACTGCGTCCCGGAGCAAGGCCTTGGCCGCACCGCCGGCGTACCCCAACTTGCTCTACATGCCGATTCCGGGTCCGTGCTTGCGTCGGCTCCCCATCCTGCCCCCGTCGTCCCATGCCAACTCCGAGCAGCGGGCGCGTCGCCGGAGCTTTCTGATCAGCTGGAACCACCAATAGATTTGGCGCCTTCCCCCGGTGATGCGCACGCAGTTCTTCGCGGCGGTGCCCACTTGGTTCGCCCAGATGGAGACCCCGATTGGGTTTACCACTGGGGGCTCCTTGGTGGCGTACTATGCCCGGGATGAGATCTACCGGTCGTGTCGGGACGCCCACTCGGTCATGATGGCCATCTGAGTGACCGAGTACTTGGGGATGGCGTGGAACCTCTGGTACGAGGAGGCGCGTGACGGCCGTTTCTGGCTGTTCTCGGACGTCCTGTTCGTCTGCGTCAAGCAGCTCAAGACGGTGGAGCTCGCCGGAGATGACGCCGATGCCTTGGGATTTTTCCAGGCCATGCTGGCTCTGCGGGCGGCTCTCCCGGTCCAGGACCAGGCCTTCCACAATGCCGTGCGCCGTCTGGACACCTCCCGCCGGTACCGGGATGGGTGGCTCAAGGTCATGACCCGACAAGATACCGACGGGGTCCGTACTGTCATCCAGGATCCCCTTGAAGCCGCGGCGTACTCGATGCCGGCGTCTTTCATGGAGGTCGCGCCGGAGGCGCCCCTGAGTCGCGCCCGAGTACGGCTCGCGTTTCTCGGGCACGGTCGGGGTGGGCGTCCGCCGTGGCGCAGCGAACCGGTGGTTCTGGCTCTTCGTCCGTGGGTGGTCTGCTCCTCCCTGGTCATCAACTGGTCCCGCCTCCCCGTGCTTCTCTCATCGCCAGCCCGGTGACCTTGGCGACGACAGCTCTTTATTCTCGGGCGTTTCCTGCGACTGCCGTGGTGAGTACCGTGGCCCGGGTGGCGACGGCCAACCGCTTGCCGTTGCCCCCCCCGGTGCCCGAGTCACTCCTGTCGAATACATCGGCGACACTTGGGTCGGATGGCGAGGCCTGGCTGGAGCGTCTTGTCGGGCGCCTCCGTTGGTCGTCGGCTGGGTTTCCCACCAGCGTGCTCTTGATCTCCATGGTCTACCTTCTTGGGAGCTTGTCGAGCGACTTGTTCACCTGGGCGGAGACCCACCCGGTGGGGGACCCCGATGCTCTGGAGGCGGTCCTTCAGGGGTGGTTCCGTGCCGGCGTGAACGACCAGCTCTGGCGCCTTCTAACCATCCGCCAGCAGCAACAGGATAATCAATTTCGGCGGGTGGAGCAGGCCGGTTCTTGGCGCGCCCGTGGGTCGGGCACCGGTGATCGTCGGGAGGAGGCCGCGGGAGCCAACGAGACGTGGTATCGGGATGCCCCTGGGAGTCCCCAGCGTGGCACCGGCGGTGGCGGCAATCAGACTTGGGGTAGTGGCCTTTAAGAGCTGCGTCCCCGGCCGAGAACTCCGGGTGAGAACACGCGTGGTCATGGTCGTACTCACGGGGGCCAGAATGGACCGTCCGGTTATGAGGGCCCGTCTGCGACCCGTCGTCGTCTGGACGGAGGCGCGGCGCCCGAGGTCGGTGCCGGTCGTGTGTGGTAGCGTGAGCGTGTTTTGTGTTGGCCGGGGTAGCTCCCGGCCCCTTAGAGAAGGATGAACCATGAGACTTAGTACTTGTATAAACGAGGGTTTGTTGTCTCTCGGCTGTCCTATCACGCCTCCTGGGCGTGCCGACCCGGCTTCGCCATATCTGGGTCCTGCGGGAGAAGCCCCTTGCGACGACATTACCGGTACACCGCTGCCACCCGCAGGCGACCCGAGAGTTTCCAGGTGTCGTCGTCACGCCCATAGCTAAGCTAGCTGACCAGGAACTAGAGGACCCCCTCCTGGTCCCAGGCGTGGTCCACGAACCGCTCGACCACAAACTCGGACCCACCAGGCTGGAGCGCGTCCGGGACAGCCACTTGCGGTTGCTTGGGTCGGTTTGCGGGGTCCACCGGTCCCGCCGGCACCACGTGGTCGCCACTAACCCGGTACAGCAGTCCGTCTTGGTCAATCAGGTAGGTTCTCCCGTCAGTCTCCACCAACTCTTACGGTCCGGTCACCTTAGGGTCGAGCTCGTGCTTCCGGGCATGGATACGCAGGTACACCCAATCACCACTGGTCACCGACACTCGGAGAGGGCGGACTTTCTTGTCATAGTCCCTCTCGTACCGTGCTTGTGTCTTGGAAATAGAGTCCCGTACTTGGGGGAGCAAGGCCTTGAGCGCGAATGCAGGAACGCGTCCTTGGCCTCGGCCACCAACTGGCTCGGGTCCGGCGTCATGCCTTCCGGCATCCGTTCCAGGGAGCAGTTGCTCAGGCACCGTGGGGTGACCAAGTCCATGGCTGCCGCGCCCGTTGTCCGTTGTGGCCTCGAGTTGTACGCCAACGCCAATACGGAGACGAGCTCGTCTCAGTTGTCCTGGTGGTCCTCGATGTAGTGCATGAACACTTCCACGAGCGTCTTCCTAAAGCTCTCGACCTGGCCATTGGTCTGCGGGTGGTACGTGGACGTGTACAGGTTCCGGATGCCCATCGTCGGCGGTTCTTCCATCGCGCCTCTTTGGTTACTTTCAAGCGATTTGAGGGCGACACAGTGTGGTGCCCCATCGAAACCGCAGCCTACGACTTGGAATGGCCGGTCGGGGATCTGGCGACACAATTATACGGTTTAGATGGCATGTCCAACGGCTAAGACAACGAGAATCAAGCTGACACGGCCAAGTCTCAGGCTTGTGTATCACTGTAATGATGCAATTTCACGAATTCAGGAGGGGCCTCGCCCCTGGTGCACTCAGGCGAGATCATTGTCAGCACGGAATGGTGAGGACAGCAGCAGACCGGCCTCGGCCGTCTATCATAGCAATCGTGCCGGTGAATTCTGCCTCTGATTGGCTGATGCCGCGCTGCGATGGCAGTATCAGAGGGAGTCTGACACTGACCGTGTTTTTGCCCTGCGGCGAGGTGCGCTGAGACAATTTTCATTGGATTACAGCCATGTCCTCATTGTTCTGCTCGTTTACCCTTGTGTTTCCAGCAATATGATTGGTTGGCGGTGACATCTTCTACCATAAATGCCCCCAGAGCACTTGGGGGGGCGGGAGAGGCTCCAACCGCCACCACCGGCGGCCGCGAAGGGCACCCCTGGCGGCCGGTGGCCATCCCCCGCCCCCGCCGCCCGTGTGGTTGCCGCGACTCAGAGCCGGAGCGGTCCGCCGCCGGCTGCGATTAGGCGGCAAGTAGCGGCGGCGGCAAGGAGAAGGATCGCGTCCGCGCCCTCCCGCCGCGGGGGGGCCGGGGGGGGCGGACGTGCGGGGGGGGTGCGCGGTGTCGGCGGCGGCGGCTACAAGCCGTGGCGGTGTCGGTCGTTGCGGCGGCGTCGGCCGCCGCCGCCACGCGTCATCGCCGCCGCCGCCAAAGCACGAGACGGCGGCGGCGGCAAGGGGCGGCGGTGATGCGGCGGTCGTCGGCCGCGGCTGCCGCGTTGTCGGCGCGGGGGGGGGGG
>Ga0209093_1000850_pt1 | contig 17067 bp, 18 predicted proteins | sample SidtaG_4_FD_187450 | JGI IMG/M metagenome (GOLD analysis project Ga0209093, IMG submission 187450) | Marine algal microbial communities from Sidmouth, United Kingdom - Sidmouth_Male1 metaG (SPAdes) (version 2) | ecosystem: Host-associated > Algae > Red algae > Unclassified | place: Sidmouth... | reverse complement strand
CAGCCCCCCCCCCCCACAACCGGCGAGAGCGAAAACGGCGCCGCGGCAACCAACGGGAACGGCTCCTCCGTTGACACAACAAACAGGGTTCCAGCTGCCGCCACCCAAAGCCCCCCTGTCCCCACAACCGACGCCAAGAATGATTGCGCCGCGACCACCATGGCCGCAACGTTGCGCGCGGCCGCCAACGAGGGCTCAGCCGGCACCACAATCAAAGAGAAAAAAAGAGGACCCGGCGCAGCCATTATCGATAGCACAGGCGCCACCACCGACAAGCGCATCGCCGACGCGACCGCCAAGCGCACCAGCGCAGCCGGCAACAGGAGCCCCCCCCCCAACCGCACCGCCGCCAACACCCACACGCGCACCGCCGACGCGAACGCCAAGCGCACCAGCGCAGCCGGCACCAGGAGCCCGCCCCCCAACCGCCGCGGCGCCAACACCCACACGTGCACCGCCGACGCTACCGCCAAGCGCACCAGAGCAGCTTGCAACAGGCGCCCCCCCCCCAACCGAACCGCGGCCAACACCTTCAAGCGCACCGCCGACGCGACCGCCAAGCGCACCAGAGCAGCCGGCAACAGGAGCCCGCCACCTAACTGCACCTGCGCCAACACCCACACGCGCACCGCCGACGCGACCGCCAAGCGCACCACAGCAGCCACCAGCAGCAGCCTTTCCCCCGCACCTCCGCCAACAACAGCAGGCGCTCCGGAAAAGTCACGGCGAACAAGGCGACCGCGGCCGCAAACAGCACCTCCTTCCCGACCACGACCTCCGGCACCAGAAGAACCTCGCGGCCACAAAAGACTGGGTTTCACACAGACCTCGTCGCTGCGGCTGCTGCACAGTGCACCGCCCCCACCAGCGCCGAGGTAAGGGACGCGGGCAGCGGCAGTTGCGGCGATTTCTTCAGGCAGACCGACAGCGCAGACGGGTGCACGAAGTTGATGACAAACACGGAGGATGTACACGTGGGCGCCTCGCGCCGGACCACGAGCAATCTCGAACGGCGGCGCACACGGACCGGGTGATGCTGCAAGCCAACCATTGAATTTGCGTCGAATAGGTGGCCGGCGACCGCCGGCCACGCCAGAAGACTACAAACGTTTCTTATTGCCAATCCTTCGGCGTTTTTGGAGGGGGCTCGCGCTCGCCCGCGCTGGACGAGGTCGATCCGCTAGCATCGGGCGGGGATGACGGAGGCGCCGATGAAGAGCCACTCGTCAATGCCTGGCGTGCGGCGCGGAGCGCATCCGCAGCGGCAGTCCCAGATTCGCTCACGCACCTCATCAAGCGTGAGCGACCAGGGCACAACACACTCCTACAACGCCTGCAATGACGTGCAGCCTTCGGCCGCCTCGGAACTGCCACGTACGCCGACGTCGCCGAGTCGGGACCCGGGTCCATCGCCCCAACATCTCGCGCAGAGGATGACAACGAGGGAACAAAGGTGGAAGCAGCAGGACCAGTCGACGCGACCCAAGACGCAGTGGAGTGGCCAACTAGAGGAGCCACAGTAGAAGTAGCCGACGTAGCCGCACGTTCAGCGGGTGAAGAAAGCACCTGCAGAAAAACGTGTTTGGACCTCCCATCTGCAACCCCGCCTCGGCATTTGGGTGAACCGCGACACCGAGTCCGAGCAAAGGGATGGTCGTTGAGGGAGGCGCCAGCAGTGGAGAGGCACCATCGCCACGATAAGCAACGCGGCGGCAATCGTCGGCAGCCCGGAGAACAAAGCATCGAGATGATGCCGTGCGACCGGCGCTCGCCGCTGTCCACCGAGCCGAGGAAGAACAGCAGCAGCAGGAGGCTTGACGTCCTTTGACGCGTCCTGAGCCGCGTCTTCGTGAATGCCCTCATCTGCGGCTCGCCCCACGTCATTTGCTCCGTCGGCACCACCTCCCGCTGGTCCTACGGGGGCATAGAGAGTACGGGATCCCATGGCACCAACTTAAAGGCCTGCAGGCCGCGAGTCGGCACCACCAGCACAACCCGCAGGCCCCGCGGTTGCGGCGGCCACATCGTCTGAACGCCTAAAAGCGGAGCCATCTTCACAGCCCGCAGACCCAGGTGCTGCGGCGCTTCTGCCACCAACGGGTTGCTCGGCAGCGCCGCTTCCAGTGCCTGTAGGACCAGTGGCGGCGCCTCCTCCAGTGACTATAGGGCCAGCGGCTTCCCCGACCATTTGCAACAGGTGCACGGCGTCCTTCGATACTGTGGGAGCGCCAAACAGCAGGTAAGACTCGCCGGCGGCGCCAATGTCCCGGCGCAGCGACGGGTCATGAACGACCAGGGTGCTCATCATTTTGCGACTCTTCTCAAACCAGGACTGGTACATGCGTACGTGAACGAGAGTCTTGAAGAACACCGCAGGCACAGTGTCGTCATAAGCGTTGACTGCCCGCATCCACTGCAAGGTGACGGCCTTGTTGATGGCCACCGTCAGCTCCTCGACGGATGGCTCACAGTCGGCGGTGATGACAACCGCCTCGTCCCCGGGCGTAGCAGACTTGCGGCGCTGCTCTTCCACCTCTACGAGGCTCTTGTGCGCCTTGTGGTACAGCTGGATATCATCAACGGTGTGCACGGGAAGGAGAGGCACTTCCGAGCCCATCGCGCGGGCCAGCCACCGCTTCTGGGAGGAAACCCGCGGCAGGAGGGTGCGAGCCTTCTTGAGCAGATCACCGACGGGTAGGCCCAGCTTGTCCATTGGGCTCTCCTCCATTGGCATGGCACCGCAGCAAATGTCGGGCAGCGAGTAGTCATCGGCGCACTACCACGATGGGAAGGACACGCGGCGACCGTACAGCTCCTCCTCCATCTTGCGTAACGCGTCCACTATCCACGCATCGTAGTGCCCTGGGAGGTGGACGCCGCGGTTGCGGGCAGCCGCTGCTACGTTTTTTCTGTGCACCCACTCGAGGAGTGAAACGTAGACGAGCTCCGGCGACCCGCCCTTCATTGAAAGGAAATTCTTGACCAGCTTCTGGTGCACCCCGCCCTCGTTGACGTTGGTACCCCGACTGTACAACCACGAACGGAGCTGATCCCTGTCTAGCGCCAGCAAAAGGTACAGCGAGGTTTCAGGGTCATCTGAGATAGCCCCTCACTCGGCCAGCCTAAGAACAGCCTTGAACGCCTTAATAGAGAGCGGGGTGAACAGCGGGCTCCCGGTCGTCGCGTCCACAATGTTATCAAACTCGGCAAAGACGGCCTTGAGCCGCGGCACAATAATATCAGGGGCGGGGATCAGGCGCCTCACGCGTTTGTTGAGCCAGCTTAAGCGCCGGAAGAGGATCTCGGGCCACTGAGTGTTGGGCCACAGCTTGGCCGCGGCGGCCTCTGCCGCCAGTGCGTCCTTGAGGTTGGACAGCATCACGGCCTAGGAGAAACGCCGGATGACAAGACCGACAGCTCCGTGGCCCTTAGGAATCACTCGCAGCACCCGGTTCATCACGTGCATCGGGTCCGCCTTCACGTCAGAGGACTCCCAATCTGCCGCGTCTGCTAGCTCAACGTCCAGATCCGGCAGGTCCCCCTCCTCCCCCAGTGCGCCGTCCAAGGCACCCTCCCCGTCAGATTCTTCATCCTCTTCATCACCCCACGAGGAAGCACCGGTCGCCGACACCATGTTCTGTAGACGGCGATCATCAAGCGTCACCTCTGCGCATGCATCAAACACGACGTCACCACTAGGAGTGGCGACCCGCGGCCGCTGGACGTTTCCTCGTACAACACCCAGACCCAGTGGGTGCTCAGCGTCCCGCAGCTGCCGACAGGGCACCACAAAAGCAGCACGGGGGCCACCGAGCTCGGCATTGTGCCACAGGGCGCCAAGAGTAGTTTCTTCCGACGACCGCGCGAGCGAAAGCACGAACGCAGGCACAAGCACCTCTTCGACATTGACCAGCACGCGCTTTTTGCTCTTGGCGACACGTCGGGCGGAGGGAGACGGCTGCTCATCTGCAATAGTCGCATAGGCCACGGGCTCCGTCCGGCTGGCGTCCATGACGATCACGGAGGCATTGAGCGTGAGCTGGTCGGGGTCTATCTAGGAGGATCCGTAGGAAGGCGTCTTTTGGTACAAAGCCCAGGTGCTGTACGAGTCCTTGGCCGCATACATCACCTGCGAATTGGAAAGGTCGCCCCCTCAATTCCCCAGCTGCTCTGTCTTGTCGAAGGACAGGCCCAGCAGCTACTCGCACAGGGAAGTGAGCGACATGTTGGCGCGATGCAAGAGACTGTGCCCCTTGCCGAAGGAGCCTGCATCCTTGACGTTGAGCACAGACATCGACGGCCACTGCTGCTGCAACAGCGACACTTCCGACACAATGCCGCGCCCCACCTTCAGCACATCTTCGTCGCAGGGCAGTGCTTTGAGCTCGTGCGTCATGCCCGTCCGCGCCCAGAGAACGACGAACGTCCGTTTTGCCGTCGACAGCTGCAGCACCTGCGTGGGGGCGGACCGGCGGCGCTTGCCGCGGCCTGACACGGTCCACTCCTTATCCAAGCCAATGACACACCCCTTTCCAGCCCTCACAGCGCCTTCCATGTCGTCCAGAAGATGGCGCATGTACGAATTGACCTCAGAGTGAAGCGTGACGACGTTGACAACGTGATCAGCCAGCAGCGAAATCAACGGCAGCGGCGACGGTACAGGCGCACCACGATGCAGGCCGTCAAAGATGCTCAACGGAAAGTTTTTTCTGCCACGGGATTGTCCGTGTAAAAGAGCGTGATGTGGTCCTTGGCATGACCGAGCGCGACCATCCGCTTTGCCACGCCAATGAGCATGGTAAGAATCTCCTCCACTGCTTTCAACTGCGTCAGCACCACGGCGACGACCTCCGAGTGCTCGTTGACCAAGGAGTATGCCGCCTCGAAGGACCGACTGCCACCAAAGATGAAGCTGCAGCGAAGGATCTTAAAGAAGTGGTCACCGGATAGGATCTTGGCCGACACCTTGGCGTTCTTCCGCTTCATGTATCCCTCCAACACGCCCATACAGAAGGTGTAAACCGACATCAAGTGCCTGGCCGAAACACGGATACCCCGATACCCCTCTGGATCGCCAAACGCGGAGAAGACGGGCGGCTCTTGTTTCAGCTCCCGCGCGTGCATCGACGTCTGCCCAGACTGTGGTGGGTGCCGTGTTGAGGCAGCCCCCCGAGCCCGCACTGGTAAGTCGGAGTTACCGCGGACTGCCTGGATAAGTCCAGGAGTATTTATGCGATGATCGGCTTGTTTGTTTGTGCCTTTGACATGCATTGCTGTATGAGAGTGTTGTAATGACTTGTATTTGTATCTCGAGCGGAGCTCATTCTGGAGCTGCGCTCAGGGAGATTCTCGTGGGCTCCTTGACGGGCGTCGCGATTTGTGGGCCCTGTCACTGCGTTCGCGGGGGTGTGCCTCCAGGACGTGAGAGAGAGGCACACGAGGGGGGTAAGAGGCTGCTCGCCTTGCGCCTCAGACCGATCTCGAGTAAAGCAACGCATCCACCCACTTACCTCCCGCTTCACATGCCGCAGCGCGGACACGCGCGCTAAGTGGGAGAGGCGGCAACGGTCATACCGGCGACGATGGTGCTCCTCAATCATCTTGGCAGATGGCCCCGGGCCTGTGCCTGCGTCCAGGCACGACCGCATAAGCTCGAATACCGCCTCCGTCACCGCAAGCCGGTGCGTTAAAATGACGGGGAACGTGGCGCGGATGTGGGCTGGCGCACGCGCCAAGATGTCCTGGTCCCACCCCAGGTACTAAACAGCGCAAGAGTCATTCTTGCACAGGTAGCGGCAGGTGACGGCGTGGCCTACCTGGTCGACATCCACGACTCGGCGAAAGCCCGACCACCCGCGGTGCCAGTACTCGGTGCAGTTGCACCGGGGGCAAATGGGATGAAAGAAAGAGTCGATGTCAAAGGGGGCGCACGTAAACAGCTTTGTCTTGTACCACGCGGCCACGTCGTGCGGCTTTGCAGCGATGACGGGGTCAGGCGGGTTAATGGTCAGGCGCGTCAACTTGCGCACGTGGTTGACGTTGCGCGCGGTGCGTGGGGCTTGAGGTCCCAGAAGGGACACGGACTTGACGTCATCCAGGTGCGCCAGCTGCACGCCCCTAGGCCCTCCCGGTCGACGTTCACGGCCACCTGACGGATCACCGTCGACATCGCTGGGATCTTCATCATCATCCAACAGGTCGTCCTCATCGGCATCCACATGGGCTCCGACACTGCCGCCGTCACCACCTGGAGACCCACCGTCGCCTCTACCGTCCAGATGACTGCGGCCGCCACCCCCACCATTCGCAGGCCCGCCGCCGCCGTCCCCACCTCCTGAAGGCCCGCCGTCGCCTTGACCGTCCAGACGACCGCCGCCGCCGCCGCCTCCACCATCCACAGGCTCTCCTCCACTGCCTCCAACGTGCACAGGCTCGCACCCGCCGCCTCCACCGTCGGCAGACCCGCCGCCGCCGCCTCCACCGCGCCTAAGCCCGCCCCTAGGGCCGCCATCACCGCCTCTATCGCACGGAAGCAAACCACCGCCGCATCCACCACCCACACGCTCGCCGCCGCCTCCGCTGCCTGCAGGCTCGCCGTCTTCTCCATCATCCGGCGCTCCACCACCACGGCCACCAGAAGCCCTTGGCAGCGGCGGTGGTCTCTTCGACCCCGTTGCTGGCATGTGACGCGCTCTCCTGGTGCCATGCCGAAACGCAGCGGAGCTGAATGACGGGAGCAGCACATCGGGCAATGCTGCGTCTCGGGAACGCGGAAAACGAGGACTGTGCGACTGTCTCGAAGAGAAGCTTGCGGCAGCCGCCGCCGACGCGGCCGTCGTTGAGGATGCACTCCCATAACAACTGCCGCCGTCGTGTCGCGCCGAGTTGCTTGCAGCGTGCGGCACATCGGCAGTGCGCGCCTGTGGAGCAGCAATGAATGCATGATTGTCTACGTTGACGACGGCACCGGGAAGAATTCTACCACCCACTGCATGCGCAGCAGCAGGTACAATACCAAAATTAAAGCCGTCAACGAGAAGACGCCGAAGACACGCGGCGCGTTCACGCTGGTTGTCGCGCGCAACCGGTTGGATTCCGTCGTCGTCGGTGTTCCTCTCGGCACCGCCACGGTCACCACCATCATCTTGAGAGCGCGGCACAGAGGGAAGGAGCGGTGCAGACGAGGCGTGCTCCCCGCCCGCTTCACCAGACGTGGAATCCAGAGAACGTTGCTGAGCAGAACCGCCGCCATGCAATTGGGAATCGGGACGTGTAGACCGAGCAGAGGGAAAAGGGTGCGTGGGAGGGGGTGGGGGGGCGGAAGATGCAGACGGTGCATCAAACGGAGAGGGGGAAGACGGTGTCTGTCGACCCGGAACGGGTTGGATCGCTCCCAGTGCGGGAGGGGGTGGAGGGGCGCAAGACGTAGACGGTGCATCAGACGGAATGGAGAAAGGCGGTGTCTGTCGACCCTGAACGGGTTGGATCGCTCCAGTACAGCCCAGGGACAATCGAGTTTGTGCGAAGTCCAAGGCGGCTTGCTGCGCGGCGCGAGTCCCGTTGGACTTTCGACCCGCCCCGGTTCGACGTCCCCCGCGGCCCCCACGCCCTCATCGCGCCCCCCGCCCGCCTGGTCCTTCCCCGGTCATCGCGCGACTGCCGTCAAAGGAGATTCACCGCCACAGCGACGGGGCCCGCACGTCCGAGCTCCGCCACGCCAATCAGTTCCGCAACGCTAATCACCGGTGCACCTCCGCACCGAGACGCTCGTGGTGTCGGCCGGCCGCCCTGTCCCCGGCGACGGGGAAGCGCAACCGGTGGACGCCAGGTGGCCGGTAGGTGGTGCGGCCAGCCCCGCGGCCGCCGAGCAGGACGGCCCCGGGGGCGCAGCGCGCTGACATGAGCGCGATGCACCCGGCAACATGCAGCCGCGCGGTGCGTGTTTAGTCGGTTGGCGCAGCGGAGCGGCTCGCCCCTTGCCGCTGTCGGCACAGGGGCTGTGTGCCCCGCACGCGCTAACTGCAGTCAGGAACATGCAGAAGTCAACGGCCAACCAGTATACTGCAATTCGTTAAAATGATGGTTATTGGGTTTGAACCGTAAATCTCTTGCGAACCGATTCTGGATGCAACTGTAGCTCAAACAGGATTGTGTGTCAATAAAGAACTTTCAATCAAGTAACCTCAATGGCTGCTCTTACTAGGCAGTAAGTGCGTGACCTCGGCTCGACAGGTGGCCTTCCCCTGGAACCTCGAGCACTCTGGCGCGGACCCAAGGGTTGTACTTAGGGACCTGTGTCTCCACGATATACTGGGATCCCCGCACGCCTACTTCGTGAGTGCAAGAAGGACGGGTGCGGGGTCGTTGACATGGCTGAGTGCATTTGCCCTCAGAAGCACCACAACGGTCATTACACTCGTGCGGCGCATTGCAAGGTGACCGCAAACATCATGTAGCTCCTTCTCGGCAAGCGCGGCACAGCGTTTTCCTCCTCGCGGCTGCGTGCACGCGCGGCGCGTGTGCCACATGGTGGCCTGGGTGCGAGTGGCTTGATGATCGCGGAGGCAAGCGATCGCTGGAAGAGGTGCTGCTGCAGAGTAATTTGAAGTCGCTGCAGAGCCAGAGCCGTTGTCCTCCTCCCCGGATGCGCCTAGCGCATTGGGCGAGTAGACCGAAGCAGCAAGGACGTCGTCGTGTCCCCAAACCGCTATTTGAGTGAACTCGACAGCCACACAACGTGGAACGAATCGTGACCGGCAGTGGTCCTCGCTCGACTATCCGGACCACTCATCAGTTGGCCACATGGCCGCGGTCGGAACCGGACATGCCCCTGTCGCATTTCCCGCGGAAACGCCCTGAGCGTGGGGTTGAGATAGCGACAGCCAATCAGAAGCGCTGATGGTTATACAAAAAATACTCTCCTCTGTCGCACAAGTCGCGGCGCGGAGGAGGGCCCTCCGCGAGGCGAGTCCTCCCCCGACGCCCTGCGAGAGTATGCCAGTGCGCCGTCGCGATCCTCGGTGACGGCAGACGCGCCAACGTTGATGCGCTCGATGCCCAAGCACAACGCCACCTCATCAGCTCTTGGCCAACAGTGGTGTCATGTCCATTCCTCGCCACATACAAATGCAATACCCCAGAGTACAAATGCTTTTTAGTAGCCCTCCTGAACGATCTCTGCAACTTATTATGCACTAACTCTTGTAAGTTGTCGAAGCTGACATGTCTGCCTTTCCTTCCGCAGCCGCTGCTGAACGACATGACGAGTCTCCAAACCTCATCGGGCACCGTAGAGATAGGGTGCGCTGCAATTCTGACATGGTCGCTGCTCAGAGTGGTGGTGTCGTTCGCCCGCACATGCATGCCGTGCAGAAAAAACATCCTGCACAAAACGAGAGACATGACTAAGAACCGGGAGACCGATAGACCTGAACATAATGAGCCCAGTCGTGGCAATGGTAACAAGTTCTGCAGTCTGTTCGTGATTTTCACCACTTCGGTCGAAGCATTTCAGAGACCTGCGCTTGCAGCCTGCAGACAGGGTTCGGGCGGGATAGCTCGTCTGAAAGATCTGCACGAGGATCGTGCCACGTCTATGGAGGATGTATGTGCGGCTCACGACACTGACCCGTGGCGAGCGCACATCCAATGGTTAGGCGGATGGCTGAGAAGCCGTCTCACGAGCGATGCCAGCCTACTGCTACTACGAGGTCTAGTAACGACAGGCTGAGAATCGGCGGCTTATCCGGCAACCATGTGTGTGCATGGTACGGTTGCTTTATGCCATGTCACCCACACAATCACCGACCTGTATGCCAGTAAAGATCTGAAAACGAAGTTTCAGGCTCCTGGGGCTCGCCCGAGGGCTGTAGGAAGCGTCAAGACGAGCTGTGGACCACAGCCCCTCGAAGTTTGCGTTGTAACGTTGCTGAAAATCGAATTGTGCTTCTTGTGCCTGTGACTCTGTGTCGGCGCATCGTGCGAGGTATCTTGGGGAACGGCTGTTAGAGCACACCCAACATCGTCTTCGCCAAGTTCGAATACGCTGACGTGTCAGAAAAGTGTCTCGTAAATGCGCCACGTGCCTGACTTTCAGCTCTTGGGGATGGGGAGGGTCCCACAGCAACGTCAGGCACCCCAAAACGCTCAGATAGAAATTGAATACAGTTAATCTGAATCGGGTAACTCCTCCGACAATCATGCGTCAGAAATGGGGGGAGGCGCCGCCGTCCCCCAATTTCTGACCGATTTGGGGGGACCTGCTGCTCCTCCCTATGTTTTCCTGGCTTGCCATTGGCTGTTGCAGATTCAGTTCCCTTCGGAAAACGAGCTCACGTGGCATGCTCAGATTTAAAATCATACGGCCCGAAACTGGCGCTTTCCGGGGCTGTCTACGATCTGGCGATCACTATCGAGACCAAGAAAAGCCTGAACGAGTCTGACCGTTTCAGGACCCCCCATTCGACGCACGTTGAGGGTGTGGTGGGTCGCTCCGCTGCCGCCGTCTGTGGCGCGCACAGCGTGAATCAGGGCACGGCGGCGGCGCTCCCCAGGCACTAGTTTCCGCAGCCACGCGAGATCGTTTCTGTCCGTGCTCGCGGCAGGGGGCGGGGGACGCTGGAGGCTGGGAGATGGAATAAACCTGTGGGCCTGGTGAGGGGGCAGTGGGACGAGGTCCTGTCGGCGCCCCGCGGAGTGATTGCGTGACGGCGACAGGCGCTTCGCGACGCCCGTGTCCACGGTCGACGTCACCGTCGACGACACCGTCTTCTTCCAACGATGGACGATCCACTCGACGTGTGTACGGATGCGATGCTCACGGACCCCTTCGACGGCGAAGTTGCCACCGCGGTGGCGGCCCACATGCAGGCGCTGTGGCGCTATTGTCGGCGCATCCGCCGGTCGCGGCTCGGCCGGCGGCGGTATATTGGGTCGGTGCGTGGCCGCCGGCCGAACAAGCACCGTGATTTTCAATCAGGTTTGCGAGCTATTTTGACGGCCTATTTTGGATTGGGCGGCTCCCCCCCCGTATACGACGAGGCGGACTTTGAGAGACGGTTCCCTGTGCCCCGGTCAGTGCTTTAGCGTATCTACCTCGCCGTGAGGGGTCGTCCCTTCTTTGCGCAACGCATTAGCGCGACGGGCAGACCGCAGGCACACCCCTTGCAAAAGGTGGTGGCTGCTTTCCGAGTGATTGCTTACGGAGAGGCGCCCGATCGAACTGATGAATACGTTCGCTTGTCCGCATCGACCATTGCTATGTCTGTTGAAGGGCTTCTACGTTTCATTGTGGAAGAGTTTGTCTGGCTTTTTTGAGTCCGCCCACCCCGGCCGAGCTGGAGCGTATTCTGGAGCGCAATGCGCAACGGGGATTGCCTGGGTGTAAGGGATCGCTGGACTGCAGCCATTGGGAGTGGGCGAACTGCCCCAAGGACTTTGCCGGCATGTACCAGAATCGGCACGGCAAACGCTCTGTGGTAATGGAAACTGTTTTTGATGAGGACCTATGGATATGGCATTTATTTGTTGGTTGCCCTTGTTCTCAGAATGACCTCAATGTTATGCATGCTTCCCCTCTGTATTTGTCTGTGACGGGAGAAAAGTGGCCGCCTCGTACGTTTTCGTACACAGCTAACGGCACCACCCGCACGCTCTTGTATTATCTGGTTGATGGAATTTACCCTCCCTTTGCATTTTTCGTTTCTCCGTTCCCCGACCTCACCACAGAAGTGGAGACTACATTCAACCGGCTCCAAGAAGCTTTGAGGAAAGACGTGGAACGGATATATGCCGTTCTAACTGCACGCTTCCACATTGCTTTACACCCCGCTCGGCATGTCACCGTCGAGTCAATGGTCACCGTCGCGAAGGCGGTGGCCATTTTACACAATATGGTGACGGAGAAGCGACGCGATGGGTACGTATCACGCACTCAAATGGCCGCCGCTGCTCAGGCGGCGGCCGGCGGCAGCGGCGGCGGAGACGCAGTCGGTGGCGGAGCCGAGGGCGTGGGGAACGGGGCTGTTGAGACCCCGGCCGCGGCCGGTGGTGCGGCCGGCGGTGCTGCCGGCGACGGGGTTGGTGGGGGTGGCGGTGGTGGGGCGGGTTTGATTTCTAATGGTAGTGCTCCCGCCGCCGGTGTTGGCGAAGCCGGCGGCGGAGCTGGCGGTGGTGCGGGTTGTGGGACGGGGTTGATGCCTGATGGTGGTGGTCCCGCCGCCGGTGTTAGTGCAGCCGGCGGCGAAGCTGGTGGTGGAAGGGGCGGTGGGACGGGGCTGATGCCTGATAGTGGCGGTCCCGCCGCCGGTGTTGGTGCCCACGACGCGTTTTCCGCCACCGCCGTTGTTGTTGCCGCCGTGGGCGCCTCGCGACACCCGCAATCTGGGCCCGATGACCACCCGGTCGTCGTCGTCGACGAGCTCGACCACGTCGATGACCTCCTCGTCCGCACTCTCCACTACGGCCGCCAGGGCGGCGGCCGCCTTCGCCACCGCCGCCTTGTCGCGAGTGAGTCGCTCCTGCAGGGCGGCGTGACGCTTGGTGGCGGCCGCCTAGGCGGCCGCCGCTGCAGACTGACGACGCGTAGTATCGGACACAGTGACTTCCGCATGTCTCGTGGTGGCCGCGGACTTGTGCGCACCCGGCATGTTGGCGGCCGCCGACATGAGCGCGGCAGCCGAGGACGCGCGCACAACTGCGGCGGGCACGGCGTCCACGGCCGCCACCTCGCTGCGTGTCTCCGACGTGTCCGATGAGGCCACAATTGAGGGGACCGTGAGCCGGTCGACATCAATGACGGCGGCCGCTCCAGGGGCGGCCGCCCGCTCCGACTCCATCGCGCTCAAGAGCTCTAGCGTCGATAACATGGCGCCGGAGGCGACAGGCGCGCGCCGGTCGGCGGCAGCGGCGGCAACGGCAAGTCCTCGCAGCTCGACGGCCGCGGCAAGTACGACAGGCAGCCGCGGCGGCGAGGCTGCATCGTCCGGTGCGTTCACCGTGCCCATGTCCGAGTCTCCGGCATACACGGCCGCTATGGCGGCAGCACGAGCGGAAGAAGCGGCCGCGGAAGCAACACGTCGCCGGGCTGAAGCCGACGAGGTTCTTGCGACCGCCGAGGCCCAGCGGCGTGCGATAGAGGTGGCCACAGCCGCCGCTGCGGACGCAAAAGACCGCGTTGCAGCCGCAGAGCGTCTGGCACACGCCAAGGCCCAACGCCTCAACGCTGAGAGGAGGGTGTGCACGGGGCACTACCACTTGACGGACGGGGATGTGTCCAAGGCAGCTGCCGCCGACGTAGCGGCCACCGACGAGTGCGCGGCCGCCATCTTGGCGGCCGCTACGTCGGCGGCAGCTGCCTTGGACACATCCCCGTCCGTCAAGTGGTAGTGCCCCGTGCACACGCTTCTCTGAGCGTTGAGGCGTTGGGCCTTGGCGTGTGCCAGACGCTCTGCGGCTGCAACTCGGTCTTTTGCGTCCGCAGCGGCGGCTGTGGCCACCTCTATCGCACGCCGCTGGGCCTCGGCGGTCGCAAGAACCTCGTCGGCTTCAGCCCGGCGACGTGTTGCTTCCGCGGCCGCTTCTTCCGCTCGTGCTGCCGCCATAGCGGCCGTGTATGCCGGAGACTCGGACACGGGCACGTTGAACGCACCGGAATATGCAGCCTCGCCGCCGCGGCTGCCTGTCGTACTTGCGGCGGCCGTCGAGCTGCGAGGACTTGCCGTTGCCGCCGCCGCCGCCGACCGGCGCGCGCCTGTCGCCTCCGGCGCCATGTTATCGACGCTAGAGCTCTTGAGCGCGATGGAGTCGGAGCGGGCGGCCGCCCCTGGAGCGGCCGCCCTCATTGATGTTGACCGGCTCACGGTCCCCTCAATTGTGGCCTCATCGGACACCTCGGAGGCACGCAGCGAGGTCGCGGCCGTGGACGCCGTGCCCGCCGCTGTTGTGCGCGCGTCCGCGGCCGTCGATGGTAGAGTAGCGGCCGCGAGCGTGCTGGCCGCCGTGTCAAGATGACCGGCGGCCGCCGTGCGGCCGCTATCCTCAGAACGTTGGGCGTCAGGCTGCTTCTCCCAAAACGCCTTGCCTTGCGCGGTGTCGCGCACGTGAGGCATAGACCAAAACTCGATTGTGTGCTTGCCCTTGGCCAGCTCGTTGCGCTCCGCCGATGCCTTGGCCAATGAGTTAAGTGCGGCGGTGTGCGCCGCCGACTCGCGCTCGAGAGAGATGTCTGACCGCAAGGCCGCCTTGGCGGCTTTTGTCCCGACGAACCGGTCCGCGTCCCCGGGCGCTCGGCGTTTTTTGGGGATTACGGAGACGCAGTTGTCGCCACCGTCAGAGACGTCGACTACTTCGCCTGACTCTTTTTAGCCAGCCAGCTTGATGTGCTCTACAGCAGACTCGGTGCTGAACTTAGGATGCACGCGTAGGAAACTCCAGCAAGAAATAAAGTCGCACTTGATCGCCGACTCCTCCCGTCGTATCCCCTGGTACGGCCCCTTGTGGTTGTAGACGGCGACAGCCGCCATGTCGAGGTCCTCCTCCGTCAGCGCTCCCGTCAGCTGCTGCTTGACGGCAGAGATGCGGCACGCGTTCAACCGGTGAGTGGCATTGGTGATGTCGTAGCGGAAGGTGCGCTCGATGATGCGGTCGCTCCGCTCCAGCCGCTTCTCCAGGCCAGGAAGTCGCGCCTCTATCATGGCGTTGCGGCTGCTGTCGACCATCACGTTCCAAAACGCCGCGTTGGTCTGGTTCGTACCTAACACAGGGTCCAGCGTCGTCTTGAGCCACCCCTTGCAGATACACAGACGCTCGTCGTCTTTCCACGCAACGCGCCGGCCCGCGGCCTTCTTCTGAGGAAGAGAGCTGGCCGGTGCCACGTCCAAATTTGCCCGCCGCTCAGCAGCCGTCGGCGGCGCCGCGGCAGCGGCCGCTGCTCGAGCGCGCGCAACACCGTCCGCCGCCGCCTGCGCGGGCGTGATGACCGCCCCCAAAAAAGCGGGGCCCGTCGTCGCACTTGCTGAAGGCGTCGCGTCCTCCGTCGCCTCCTTTGTCGCCATAACGGCAAATACCGACGACGAAGCGGCCGCCACCGCGGCTGCGGGCGACGGTGCCGGTACAGAGGCAGCCGCTTCGGCTACGGCCGACGGTGCCGGCGCTGCGGTCGCCGCCAAGGTTGCGGCCAACGGCGCCGGCGCTGTGGCCGCCGCCAAGATTGTGGAAGAACAACTTACTCTTCGGGGGGAGACCGGTCGCCGGAGCGTGTCGTCCCGTCCAGCTCGCCCTCCTCCTCTTCCGCCCCCTGCTTCTTCTGTATGTGCTCCTCTTCTTCCTCGTCAAGCAGATCCTCCTGCCCCCCCTGCTGGTGCTCCGGCGTTTCCAGCTTGTAGAACACACAATTGGGCACGTTCGGCTTGATGGGCCACGTGGGAACGTGCAGCTCCACAGGCGGGCCCCCGCGGGTGTTGACTTTGAGGACCGACTGGTTGATCAGTGGCATGTTCCACGGGCCGCGCTGGCTCGGTCTCGTCGGTCGTAGCCACGGCTCTGTCAGCGGCCGCTCCTCCGGCGGCCGCGGGACCGGCCGCGTCGCCCACTGCTTTGGAGACGGCGTCTCCGAGATGGGCGGCGTCGGCGGCCGCACCCAAGATGGGGTTTGCGGCCGCACACGAGAAGGGGAGGTCTGACGCTGGGGCGTCAGCAGTAAGCGCCGTGCCCCAACGAAAGACGGCACCAGTGTCGCCGGCTGATGCTTCCGTGCCGCAAGGGGGGAGGGTGGCCGCTGCGTCGCCGGCGGGTGCGGCCGCGCCGTCAGCGAGGAGGGCGGCCGCTGCGTCGCCGGCGGGTGCGGCCGCGCCGCAAGGGGGGAGAACGACCGCTGCGCCGCCGGCGATCGCGGCCGCGCCCCAATGGGGGAAAACGGCCGCTGCGTCGCCGGCGGGTGCGGCCACGCCGCGAGCGAGGCGGGCGGCCGCTGCGTCGCCGGCGCGTGCGGCCGCACCGCAAGGGGGGAGAACGGCCGCTGCGCCGCCGGCGATCGCGGCTGCGCCCCAATGGGGGAGAACGGCCGATGCGCTGCCGGCGACTGCGGCCTCACCACAAAGGGGGGTGGCGGCGGTTGTGCCGCCAAGGCAGCGCTCGACGACGGAGGGAGCGACAGGGGTGGCGGCCCCGCCGGGGGGGGAGCGAAGAGGTTGGAGTGAGAGATGCCGTACGTACCCGTGTACGGACACGGAGCCGGGTACGGCAAAGCCTGCAGGTGGGTGGTCGGAGGCAAATGGCCTAACCCCGGGTGGTAAACCGTTGGCGGGAAGACGTACGGTTGCCCGGGGGGGCAGTGGAATGGCGGCACACCGGGCGGCCACAGCAGCGGCTGCAGCGGCTGCCCGTGCGGCAGCGTCGGCCGCTGCTGCTGCAACGGAGGCGGCTGCGACGCCGCGCTGGTAGCGTTGGTCGAAGTTGTAGGAATAGTGCGCGCCGCCCAGGGGCACGGGCACGTCGCTGGGCACAGGGGATGATTGCGCGCCACCTCCCGCGAGCGCCGGCTCATCACACACAGCTGTCACAGACCTCGCCGTCGCTCTGTCTTGCTTATACGCGTAGCAGGCGGAAGCGGAGGCGGCGGCGGCGGTGGAGGCGGCGGCGGTGGTGGCGGCGGTGGCGGCGGCGGCCCGCCCGTGCACGGGGACATGACGGCCCAAAGAGTCTTCCAGCGCAGACAACAGGCTCAGCGGGGGCGCCACCATGCGCGAGGTCAGCGTATGCACGCCCGGCGAGCGGAAGCGTCGGATAGCGGACGCGTCCCGTGCGGTAGGGGGGTGGTGACAGGGAGGAAGGCGTGGTGGTGATTTGTCGGATCGGGTACCGGCTCGTGTCGGCACGGTGCGAACCGACCTCGATCCGAACGACTGCGAAACCGCACAGCCAGCGTGTCAACACGGAGGCCCCATGACCCTCAGCAGGCGAGCTTCGCGTTGTGCCGTATACAGGGGCCTGCAACTCCCTTTCCCAACACACCGTCTTTGCGGTCGTCCCGGACAGATACGCCTGAAGAACGGCAGGGTCACTGCGCCA
>Ga0209093_1000849_pt1 | contig 17101 bp, 8 predicted proteins | sample SidtaG_4_FD_187450 | JGI IMG/M metagenome (GOLD analysis project Ga0209093, IMG submission 187450) | Marine algal microbial communities from Sidmouth, United Kingdom - Sidmouth_Male1 metaG (SPAdes) (version 2) | ecosystem: Host-associated > Algae > Red algae > Unclassified | place: Sidmouth... | reverse complement strand
CCCTGCCGCGGCGAGCCGACCCCGCGCCGCCCGCCCCCGCGGGCGGCGCGCCGCGGGGCGCCGGCCCCCGCCGCCGCCGCCGCCGCGGGTCGGTCGGGGCGCCCCGCCCCGGCCGCGCGCCGGCGCCGCCGACCGGCCGGCGGCGCGCGCCCCACGCGGCGGGCGGCGGGCCCCGTCAGACTCGGGGCCGGCGGCGGCGGCGGCGCGGGCGCCGCGCGGACCCACCCACGAGCACCCGCCGTGTGCCACAGACGGCGCCGCGAGGGGGGGCGCGGGGCAAGGCGGCCACCCACCAGCCGGCTGCACGGGGGGGCTTGCCAGCACACCCCGTGCCGTCGAGCGGGCGCAAGGGAACAACCCAAGGCATGAGGTGTCCGCTGTGCTCGATAAAGCAGGCCGACGCGCGCACGGCCTTGTCCCCACACTTTGGACCGTCGAGGTACCCGCCGCATGCGTGGCAGCTGCGCTCGTACAAAACGGCACCAGCTCGTACACGCGCCTCGAGGCAGAAAAAAGAAAAACGTATCCACATGCAACGGGCGCTCCACGCCGAAAACCCCACCGCTGCAACCTACGCGCCCTCCCCCTCCACCGCGGCGGGCTCCACCTCCCCCGGTGCCGCCTCGTACACGGTCGGCGCCACCCCCCGGTCGAGCACCCCCACCGCGTGACCGGCGGCCAAGCCGACGCCCCCCGAGCGGATGCTGAGTAGGGCGCGCGCGGCGAGCACCGGGCTGGCCGTAAAAGCGCACGCCGCCGCTGCGGCCGGCGGCAGCACCGCCGCCCGCGCGGCGGGCGCCACAAACCCGTCACGGCCGACCGTGCCGACGGCGGCGGCGGCGGCGACCGCCGGCGTGTGCGGCCGCGGGGCCAGCCCGAGAAAGGCAGAGTACGCGGCGGCTTCGGCCGGGCAGCAAAAGTAGCGGCCGCCCCCAAACACAGACAGCTGCACGAGCAGCGGGGAGGCACAGGAGCGCAGGGGGGAGCTCCGCCGCCCGCCGCCGCCGCCGCCGCCACTGGGCAGCGGCAGCGCGAGCTCCGGCGTCAGCGCCATACACCGCTGCGTCGGGTGCGTGCGTGGCGCAAAGGCCAGGAGGCGGGCACGGCCAGTCCCCGCCCGCACCGCCGGCAGCACCCCCTGCGCCTCGTGCGGGTGGAGGAGGACCACCTCGGTCGCGGTGGCGAGCAGCCACACCGGTGGGCGGAGGTAGGCGTCGAGGACGCGGCGGGCGGGGTCGGCCAGCACGCGCACAAACTCCTCCGTGGCCCACACGCGGCGTGACCACCCGCCGCCCTCGACCAGGCGCTCAAAGGAGGTGCCTGTGAGCGCAGCCGGCAGGGGGCAGAAGTCACGGCTCCCCTCCGGCACCGCCCCTCCGGCCAATGCCAGCCGCTCCACCGCCGCACAGAGGCGGGGCACGCGCGCAGTTGCGGGCGCCGGCCGCACCACCTCCCGCTCTTCCTCCAGCTCCGCCTCGAGCTCCCGCTCCTGCTCCTCGTCGAGCACAGCTTCCAAGCGCGTTGCACCACCGACGACCGCGTCCGCATGGGCAGCCAGCACGTCCGTCAGGGCCGTCACGGAACGGTCGACGGTCCGCGCCGCCGACGCGGGCGCCGCAGACGTCAGCTCCACAGTGAGCGCCGCCGACCGGGCGCGCAGCGAGGCACCCACCGACACGTCCCGTCGTTCGTGACCATAGAGGGCGGAGAGCTCCATAGGGTCCCGCTGCATGTGCATGCGGCCGAGCAGGTCCAGGTCGGCCGCCGCGCCGCGGTGGCCAACTCCGGCCACCCGCTCCGCGGTGACGGCGCGGGTGCGATCCAGCCCGCGGCCGGTCCACTGTAAAAACCCAGTGTGGATGCCCGCCTCGCTTCCATCGCGGAGCGCCCACAAAAGGACCTCGGCGGCACCCGGCGGCGACGACGGCGTGCCCCCCACCCCCCCCCCGCCCGTGATGGCCGCGTGCACCTCGGCCGAAGCCACCCACTCGACGCGGTGCCCCCCCACCGCCTGTCCCAACCGCCGCATGCGCGCCGCCGCCTGTACGAGCCGGTCTTTGGTCATTCCCCGGCCGAGCGTCACCGCCGCCGCGGTGCCCGCCGGGAAGCGAAAGTCGGTGCCCCGCGTGTGCGCCTCGTCGAGGAAGGTCACGCACCTATGCAGACGGGCGGCAAAGGGCGACAGTTCCAGCCCGGCGACAGCCCCGCGACGGTCGACGACGACGCGGCGGTTGGCGTCGTCAAAGTAGATGGCCGCGTCCACCGTGTCGGCCGGGGCGGCGGCCAGCCACGCGCCCGCCGCACCTGCATTGTCCAACTCGCTCATCAAGGCCCCGACGTCTAAAAGCACTCGGACCTCGCCACCGTCGCCGCACAGGTGGGCGAGGATGTCCCGCCCCGATGCGACTGGTGGCAGCGCCTTGTAGCGCTGGTTCTCGGGCCGTAACAAGGCCGCCACCACCATGGCGCTCGTGTGCTCCAGTGCCGGCAGGTCCCGCTGCGCAACGGTCGGTGGCAGGAGCAGGGCCGTCTCATTGGTTCCCGAAAACCCAACCACGGGACCGCCGCGGCGGCGACACAGGTCCCAGGAGGACACAGATAGGCGGCCGGGGATGACGCGCGCTTCAACCGGAAAGACCGCCTGGTTGAGCCAAAAATCAATCACTGCCATGTTCCACCGCAGCAGCGGGTAGAGCACTGATCTCTGGATGTGGTCGCTCAAGTTGACGCCCGCCAGCGTCCGCACGCTCGGTGGCACAGGCGGGCACGCGATGTTGAGCGACGCCGCTGCGTCGCCCGCAAGGGCGGCCACCCAACGGTCGTACTCTGCCTCGGCGGCAGCAACCTCGAGGCGTAGCAGTCGCGCAAAGCAGTGGTTGACTTGGCCGTTGGTCAAACCAGAGTGGTAGTAGGCCAGCTGCGTGAGCATCAGCGCCATGCACGAGTGAGAAAACTCAGCCCGAGTCGCCGGGACGTCCTTTGCGCGGAAGGGAACAGCCATGAGGCGCCGGTCGGGCCCCCGACTGCCGCTGGTGGCCCCCCACTCCACCGCCGAAGACGCATGGGTAGCCGACGGGCGCACCCCATAGTTGACGCGATACCGCTTTTGCAGCGCCACCAGCAGTACCTCGTACGACAGCAGCCCGCGAAGAGCCAGGAGGGTGTCCCTCGCGGGTCCAGCCGGCATGGCGGCAAGCGCGGCGCCAATGGCGCCCTGGTCCACGCGCGAGTCGAGCAGCAGCGCTCGGGCAAGAATTTTCTCATCGTCGTAAAGCACAGGCGGCAGCGGCAGCGGCAAGCCCGGGACCCGTCCGTCAAGAACATCGTCGACTAGCAGCTCACAGAGCCGCGGGTAGACCGCCTCATCAAGTAGGCGCACAAAAGGAAAGGCGGCGCCACGCCCCGCCTCGTGGCCCTTGTCAAAAGACACCTCGACGGCGTCGGGCCCAAACTCGGCGAGGAGTGTACCCACGTGGCGCCGCACCAAACGCAGAACGGCTTGGATGACTTGCCACCGCAGTGCCCCCCCTCCCAGCGCCTGCAAGTCACCCATGGCGTAGACCAGCTGGTAACGCACATCAAGGATGGAGTCAGACTCGTCGATGACGTCACGAGCGTGGCTGTCCAGCCACTCCGACACGAGCCGGAGGCCCGTCGCCGCCGCCCGCGTGCCAGACACACACCGCTCTAACGCCATGAGCTGAAAGGACAGCCGGTGCTCAGGGAGGGTAACGACCGCACCCCGCTCGACGGCGGCGCGCTGATAGGCGCTGAGCAGTGACGACGCCTCGTCCCGGCCTAGCCGCAGGTCCCGCCGACACGGAAAGGCCCACACGCGGCGCCCGAGGAGGCCGCCGAGCACCGCCGTTAAGGAGTCCGCATTGGTGCAGTAGAGGGAGCGAAGGACGGTACAGCGGAAGAGGTGCACCCCGTCGGCCAGCGTTGCCGCCAGCAGGGGAAGGATGACAGACGTTTTGCCCTCACCCATGTTGAGCTGCAGGACGGTGTTGGCCGCCGCGGTGAACTCGGCTGCCTCACCCTGCTCCGCGGCCACGCCGCCGTCCCGGTCGCTACCCCCAGCCCCACCACCCCCGGTGATGCCTGCCGATTTCGCCGGCACCAACAAACGCTCGGCAACGGTCGCTTGGACCTCCCGCACCAGCCACCCCTGCTCCAACTCGAGCAGCAACCATTCGGGCCGCTCCGCGGGTGACCAGTTGTGGCGGCCCCGGTTGGCCAGCTCTCGCCGCAGCATCGGCTCCTCGTCGGGCCACCCGTCGAGGAGCGCGAGGCACCGCTCTGCCCGTTCGGCGAGCGTCCAACACACAGATGCGGCGCCGAGCAGGGAGAGACCGTCGGCGTCACCTGGAGCAGGTGCGCCGACTAGGCGGGGCAGCAACACGGCAGGGGTAAAGCGCGTCCAGACACCAGCCGCGTCGAGTGCCTCCTCCTCGGCCGAGGATGGCGAGAGCCCCTGCTCAGCGGCCATCCAAAACGTGCGCGCCTGGTCCGCGCAGCGAACGCGACGCGCCACGAGGGCGGCTCGCAGCTGCTCTCGCCAGGCACGCGACGGTGGCGGCACTGTGGAGCCCGCCTCGAACGTTCTCGAGCGCGCCGCTTGTAGCCCACGCAGGGCGTCCCAGCTGCGGGCCAACGCCGCGCGGGAGCGCAAGACAACCCCGTCTGTCTCGCCTGGGGCGGACGTCAGCACCACCGGGAAGGGCGGCACTGGCGGCGGCGGGGGTGGGGGCGGAAGCGCACTGGTGTCGACCTCAAAGGCCGCGTCGAGCTGGCCGCTGGCAAACACGCGGCGCGCAAAAGGCACGAATTGGGCGGCGCGGGCGTCGAGGCGCATCGCCGCAGCGTCGACAACAAACCGGGGCGTAGACGGCAGCACCGGCGCCCCCCCAACGTCAGCGACAAACGACCGCAGGGGCGGTGGCGGGGGTTGATATCCCCGCCGCTGCGCAACCCGTGCATCAACGTCGACCAGCCACAGGTGGAGCTCGCGGGCCCGAAACCACAGATCGAGGCGCTCGCTTACTGCTGCCGCCGCCTCGTCTACGTCGACCGTCCGCCGGACCGAGGCGTCGCCGCTAAACGTCACAGCCGCCGTCGGCCACGCCTGCCGGGCGACGGCCTCCAACTGGTCCACAGCGGCCTCTTGCGCGCGTTTGTGCTTCTTGCGGGCGTCAGCCACCTCCTCGTCATCGGATGAATCGACCCCGCTCAAGTCGGCAGCCAAGCCCCAGAGAGCGATGAGTTTTCGCACGACAGAGCGGCGGTACCTCCGGTCGGCCGTGTCCCTAACTTGGTCGTCCGCCGGCGGGGGTTCAAAAATACGCGCCCCCGCGGCTGCGACCACCGCCAGCGTCGCCGCGTCGCCTGACGACAGCTGCCGTCGCCACACGAGCAACGACAGTAAGTACCGCACCTGCGACGGGGTGCCCACGCGGCGGCAAAACTCGTACAAACCCAGCCAGTGTACGACGCCATTGACGGAGCGCCAAACAGTGACCGTGGTGCCGAGGCCAGAGACCGCCTTGAGCGCCGGACCCCACCCCTCCACCTCTTCGACGTCGTCCAGAAGCGTGGCCGCCGGCGCTGGCCGCGTCAATGCGCCGCCGTCAGCGCGGGCCAGCGCGCGCACGGCGTCAAAGACGCTTGCGTTGTTGGGTGCAAACGGGCGCCACAGGGCGCCGCGAGAAACGGCCGGTGGTGTCAAGCCGAGACGGGACTCAGTTGCCACTGCCAGCCGCGCCTCCGGCCCGACGCTGTCGCGCCCCCGCCAGTAGGCCTTGGCCGCCAGCTCCCACCGCCCAGTAGGGGGCGCTCTGCTAACAGTGGCACCCGGAAACAGAAACGCCAGGGACGACCCGTCGCGCTCCAACGCGACCGCCGCCCACCACAGCGCCTCCGCTGCGAGCCCCGTGGGTAGACCTGCCGGAAAGATGGTCGACTCCATGGCGCGCAGATGGACAGGGTAGTAGCCACGCCGTGGAGCTACCGCCTTGAAATCGTCTAGGAGTGTTCGGTCAGAGGGTGCCGGCGGAGCGTTGCTCCACGCCCCACCACCCTGCAGCAGGCGCAGAGCGGCCTCGGTGCCGGTCAACCCTGTGAACGGGTCCACCCCCGCCCCGGCCGTGCGCGCATGCAGGAGCGCCAAGTAGAGCAGCGCCGTGCGGCTGGGCGCCGCAGGACGGAGCAGCCGCAGACGGTCGGCCAGCTCGTAAACAAAAAACGGCGGGTCAGCCAGTCTGCCGACGTCGACGACCACGCCGGCCGTCGCCGCGCCGGACAGCGGGCCATGTGGAACGATCAGCCGACGACGCGGGGTCTCGTGCACGTCGGGTGCGTCGCCGGCCAGCAGCAACCCATGACGCAAGCCCGTCAGCGCGCCAAAGCCCTGCTCGGCGGCGACGTAAAAACCGGGCAACTCGCGGGAGGCAAGTCGAATGCCGCTCCCGCCGGCCGCGTCGGCAACAACATCAAAGTGCAAACCCATGCGCGGGAGCTCCACGGTCACCGACGGCCCGTCAACCGACTTCCACAAGTGTACGTCGGGCGCGTTGGCAAGGCGCCGCAGTGCCGCACCCCACAGATGCCCAAAGCTGCCGCCCCTCACGTCAACCAGCACGCGGTCATGAGCGGCGTTGGTCAGCCGCCGAGACCGCGTGTTGAGCACGTACGGGCAGGCGGCCGGCACGCCACTGCCCCCAAAGCCTGGCGACACCACCTCCACGGGACGGAACAGCAATGCGTCGCTGCAGAGCCAGTGGCTGTACTCTGCTACCAGCGCGTGAGGGAGGTCACCATTCAGATGGCGGGCAGGGAAGAGCGACAACTCCGCCCCGTCGCCTCGCCGCTCGACGAGCACCAGACGGTTGGCCGGCGCCAATGCAAAAGAAAAGTGCGAGCCACCCCGCGGCTGCGCGGACACATACATACCCGGGCAGCCGCTGGCCGGCTGTACCTCCACGACGGCCCCCCCAAATACCCGTCGGTAGTCGCGGTGGCCGGTGATGCCCGCGGGCAGCCGCCCGACAGGCGCGCCGTCGACCAAAAAGGCGCCGCGCAGAACGTCCATCTGTAACACGGTCGACGGGACGCCGGGAAGCCCATCCATCTTTGTGTGGTACCACCGCTCGGCCGGCGGCGGGTAGGCCGCCCAGCCGCGCATCTGACCACGCCCGCCGTCGGCCCAGTGAGCGGCCACAAACATCGACAGCGCTGTCCCGTGCAACAGCAGCTGTAAAGACGGGAAAAGGCGCAGCGCGGCGCGGCCGACGCGACGGAGCAGCAAGCCGCGACGGTCCGCCACGGCGCCACCAGCAGCCGCACCCCCCCCCCCCCCCCCCCCGACAACAGCACATTGTCGTGGATGCGCGCCACCGCCCGCAACCACTGCGCCGCATCCTCAGACGTCGCCAACACCAGATCAATGTGCTCCGGGTCGACGTCAAACGTGAGCGCGCCCGTGGCCGCCACGTCCACCAGCCGCGACCGCAGCTCCCCACACGCGGCCACCGGCGAGTCGGCCGGCAGCGCGACGATTGCCGCCTCCACGCGCCCCGCCCACTCGGCCGCCACCCGCCGGCAGTCGCACAGGACGGCCGCCGCATCCGCAGCCCAATCCCCATCACCGGCCAGCGCCAGCGCGCGGCCGACGAGGGTGACGATGACGAGCAGCGCCCCGTGGTGCTCCCAATTGTCGGCCGCAGCCGCCAGCCAGTCGGCGGCCAGGCGGAGGAGCTCCCGCGCAAACAGTCTCGCGCCGCCGTCGGCGTGCGCGTCGCGACGCCAGGGCCCCGCCGCATCACCAGGCGGTCCCGCCTGCCACAGCGCCTGTGCGAGCAGGTCCCCAACTGCGGGGCGGTCAAAGGAAAGGGACCGCGTCGCGACCGCACAGAGGATGTTACGAAGCTGCAGCCGGTGGCCGGCGCGCAAGGTGCCAAACGCCACAAACTCCGAGAGCGCGAGCTCCACCGGGCACTCGGCTTGGCGGCACAGCACCTCGTTGGCGTTGTGCTCCGTCCCGGTCACAGTCCACTGCGGAAACATAAAGAAGCCGCCAGCACCAGCCAACACAAAGAGAGAAACCGCCACGTCAAGGGGGACACCGCGTCGTCAGCAAAAGTCACAAAAGAGGAAAAACAAGCCAAAAACGAATGACACTGAGTCTGTGTTCAACAGAGCGGCAGACCAATGTCGCAGCGCTTGAAAAAGACTCAGCGGTGACCGTACCTGCAAACCACGGTACACTCCAGCCGGCAGCTCAAGCGAAACGACTACGGTCGGCCCGGACGCCATGTCTGCATACACGTGGGTGTTGGCCTTCAGTGTGTAAACGACGGCGTTGCAGCCGTTGGGTACGATAAAGTCGTGGAGTGGATTGGATGGGTGGCGCCCGCTGGAATAGTGGGAGCGCCGAAACGGCTTGGTGGAACTGCCGAGCACCACCGACGCGCCGGTTGGGCGCGCCCAGGAGGCCAGCTCCGCGTGCGCCGACCACGTACTCTCGTGGGAGAAGTGGCTGAATTGGCACCCATTCACGGCAGACGAGACAAGGAAGAGGGCGTCGGCCAGGTGCGCCAACGCTGGCGGTGCGAGCAAGTCATACACGACGGCGCGCTGCCGCACCAGGTCATCCGGGAGCCGCTTCTCGTACAAGGACACCTCCAAATTGGCGGCTGCTTTCTGCAGCCGACACTTTCCACAGTTCCAGTCGTGCTGCCGGCCCCTCCGTCGAGTCCAGACATAATCGCACGACAGCTCGAACGACTGGGACAGGAGGTGGTCGTGTTCCTTCCGAGCGGCCACCACCTCGCGGTGCTTTGTCGCAATGTCCGCTTCAATCTGCTCCAGGATCTCGCGGTGCGCCGCGCGCATCCCGCCGTCTGCTGCCGCAAAACAGACGCCAAACGAGGCAGCGGTAGGAATGGCCGATGCCAACAGCGCCGGTCCCGACGCGCTCGCCGCGCGGCTCTGAAAGTAGGCCTCCACCGCCGTCGCCTGCCGCAGCAGCTCCGCGTGCGGCAGGAGCAGCTGGCACAAAAAGGCCACGTCCACACCCGGCGCGTGGTCGGCGAGCAGGGGGTGCGCCGCGACCGCCACGCCGTCCATCACCGCCACAAGCGTGTAGGCGGTCAGGATTCGGCGGCTGCCGCCGACAGCGTCACGCGTATAAAAGTCGGTAGTCGCTTGAAGGTAGGCGCGCAGGGCACCACCAAACTCCGGCACCGTCGGCGACGAGCCGACCGCCAGGCCGTCGACGAGGCACAGGCGGGTGACCCACGCCTCAAAGTCCCACAGCGCCTGCGCCTGGTCGGCGGCCGCCATGTCGCCAAAGCCCGCCAAAGATGGCGCCGTGACACCGCCGCGGGAGCGTGCTTGACACACTGGCATCGCCGGCTTCGCCGCCTCCAAGCGCGGTGGCGAGCCCAGCGCCACCGCCAAGTGCGGCGCCGCCGTCGTCAGCGCCAAGCGGGTGTCCGATTCAAAAGTCAAGGCGGCGGCGCGCAGATCGACCCGCGACGCGGCCGCAAAGTCCGCCACCCCCGCCGCCGCGCGGGCGTCGAGGCGCGCACGAGCGGCAGACACCGCCGCCGTCGCGCGGCCCAGCACCGCCTCGTGGTGACTCCCTTCAGAAGCAGCGACGGCCGCAGCGTCGCCGTCGCCGGCAATGACAGCGCCGCTGCCGCCGCCACCGCCGCGGTCGCCGACGGGCGCTGTGCTCAGGCGCAAGCGGAGTTTGGCCGCCCGGCGAGCAACCTTGGCCGCCATGTGCGTGAGCAAGTCGTCCCCCACGGCCGCGCCCGCCGCCGCCGCCCGTTCCAACAGCCCCGCCATCATGGCGAGCGTCTCGGTCTTGTAGGCAGTCGTGCCGCCGTCGCCGCCGAGGCGGCCGACAAACCATGCGTGCAACACCGCCTTGGCCGCCGCCCACTCCCCCGAGCGGCGCCAGGGGGTGCCGCCCCTGGCGCGCGCGGGGGCCTGCTGCCACGCCACCGCATCGCGCACCTTCTTGACGACCCGCACGCCGTCGGCGGGTGGCACCGCCTGGCCGGCCGTCGCCGCCGCCAGCCACTCGGTCACGTACGTTGGGGAGACGACGTCCCGGCGTTCGGGGAGGTCGGCGCGGCCCTTGTCCGCCCGCGGGTACTGCTCGTCATAGACGGCGATGGCGAGCGCCGCGAGCTGGTGCCCAAACTCAGGGTCCTCGCACACGCGCGCAGCGGGCGCGTGGAGGACGACCGACGGGACGATGGCGGCCAGGTCGCCGGGCGCGCCAGTCACCTCTGCGCTCGGCGCCGCCACTTGGAAGAGGCCGAGCGTCACGACGCTGCCACCGTCGGTCGCGCCGGCCCGCTCCACCGTCACGACCGCGTTTTGAGCGGCCACGTACGTCGGCAGGACGTCGCCGGTGCGCAGGGAGGCGAGCGCCGCAGCGAGGCGTTCCCCACTCACGGCCAGCCCCGCCACGGCCGCCCAGCGGTCAAACACGGCCGCCGCGCCGGCGGCTGCCGCTGAACTGCCCGCCGAGGCGGCCAGCGAGTCGCGCAGCGCCCGCACAAAGTCTCCGCTATGGGTGGCCGCGTCCGCCTCCTGCGGGAGGACGCGCGGGAGGAAGACCGAGTTGATGACAGTAGCGAACGACGCCATGCTGCTGCAACCGGAGACGACCGCACGCCACCTGCAGCACCGTCCACGGAAGGAGCAGCAGCCACCAAAGGCTCCACAAACCACCCCACCAACCACGCCGTTCGTACCAGCCACAGGCACACGGAACCAGGCCAGGAACACAGACAATAAGACCGCAGCGAAGACCGCTCCTCACAAAACCGGCCCGGCCACTGCTACACGCAACCGACGTAGCACGACGACCCGCCAAGGCCGCACACCACCGAGGCAGCACAACCGTCCGCCGCACGCCGCCGAAGCAGCACGTATGGTGATGGCGACCACAAGCCAACCGCCAATCACCCCACCAACGAACCCCCCCGCACCACCCTCCGGCACACACCAAACAGGCCAGAGAGACCAACACAAAGTCCACAAACACACCGCCCCCGCAACGGGCTCAGACGCTGTCACACGCTACCGACCCAGCAAGGCGAAGCACCACCGCCACACGCCACCGTGGCAGCCCGACCGCCACCGCCGCCGCCGCCGGTGTCGACCACGTCCACGTCGCGCGCGACACGGCGCCGCACACACCGCGTCGGCGGCTGCAAAACCAACCGCCACGCCGCCCACCGACGCGGCGGCAGCCACGCGTCACCGCCTCCCGACCGCACCGGCCGCCCTAGCCGCGGCCGCGCGGAAGCGCGCCAGAAAGAGCACCACCGAGCCCGCCGCCGACAGCGCCCTCGCCCCCGCCGCAGGCACGGGCACCCACCACCGACGCAGCACGACGCGCCACCACCGCCGCCGCCGTCGTCGCCGCCGACGCTGGCACCACCGCGCCCGCCAAAGCCACGCACGGTCCGCCGTGGCGCCCGCCGGTCAAGAAGCACCCGCGGCTGCCCCGCGCCGGCCGTGCCTCGCAGCCAGAAGCGGCAAAGGCGCAGCCGCGGCGCGCGGCGGGGCGAGTCCCCTCTGAGGCCGACCCACCGCGGCGCCCATGGCGGCCGGCGGCGGCGGTGGGCCCCCGACCATGACCGCGACAAGGGCGGGGGGCCTCGGCCGAGGCGCGGAGGAAAATGCGTCAAAAAAGGGTGGGGAAAACGCGTCGAGAAACGGTCGGTGGCAAACCAGTCAACAACTGGTCGGCGGCAAACGTTTCAACAAAGGGTCGGCGGCAAAGGCGTCGACAAAGGGTCGGCGGCAGAGGCGTCAACAAAGGGTCGGCGGCAAAGGCGTCAACAAAGGGTCGGCGGCAAAGGCGTCAACAAAGGGTCGGCGGCAAAGGCGTCAACAAAGGGTCGGCGGCAAAAGCGTCAACAAAGGGTCGGCAGAAAAAGCGTCAACAAAGGGTCGGCGGCAAAAGCGTCAAGACAGGGTCGGCGCAAAGGCGTCGACGAAGAGTCGGCGGCGGGCTGACTCGTTTCGCGACCGCATCCGCGACCCACGCCTAAAGGTCTATTCCATGCATTAAGGCGTATGAAGAAAGAGTTTTCTCTGCTGTTCCAGACATTGTTTGGCCATGAGAAGCTACAGAACTGGTCTCTGTGGCATGGGTACTCAGAGAAAAAAAAAAGGCGCTCAAAGGGTGCTGTAGAGCTGAGATACGCCTCGGTGTTGCTCTGTGCCTCGAGATTCTCCCCGTTTTCTCCGTCTCTGCCGATCCGGAACGGATCCTGATCAATTTGGGATACTGACACCGAATTATTGTACTTGGATTAGCGATGCTACTTCAGGCTCTGTCTTAACGGCGCGTGCACGGCGTGCACAAGTGCGTTCTAGCCAATGGGAACGCGACGTTCCAATCACGCCCCAATCACTCCCCAATCGCGTCGACCAGTTTTGAGACCGGGTGACCCGCGCACGAACGGACTTACCGTCCGAAACGGGCCCACTTTCCCGATTCGGGCCGATCCGGGCCGAGCACGTTCACGTGTGCGAGATTTTTGAAAAATCTCGCACACGTGAACGTGCTCGGAAAGGAACAATCCTGATGAGATGCCCTTGATCCGGCTCGCATGATTGGACGAGAGCTCTCTCCGGATCGTGTCGCGCGGATCAACGAATGCAAGGACACTGGCTGAACTCCCAGGCTGGCGAGTTCCCACTGGACGCACGCTGGCTACGTCGTGACATGGTGACGGCCGTCGCTGTGTCCACGTCACGCAGGCTCGAACAGGAGCGAAGCGCGTGCGCTAGAGGGGGCCTCCGTGAGAGCGTGAGGTGGCACACGTCGTTCGAGCCACCGCGTGTCCTCAAACGTGGCCGATCGCTGGCACAGTGTGAGGTGGGGGCGAACCGCTGCTGCAGCTGCCTGCCCGCAATCGAGCCCGCTGACACTTGTCACAGTGAGAGGTGGAGGCACGCCGTTGGAGTCACCGCGTGCGCACACGCGACCTCTGCCACCGGGCGCCACATATGGGAGGACAACGCGCAACTGTATGCACCGCACACCCCGTCTACGGCGCAGTTGGTTGGGGGTGCGGGGGGCGTGGGTCCTGGCAGGCAAACCACTGCACATGTCAGGTACACTTGCGTGGGTACAAAAGCACTCCGCTCATCACAGATGCGACATTCCCAACGTACGTCGGTACCACATCTGCCTGCCCCCCGACCGAGCCCTCCCATCTGCACGTGCAGCATTGTGCCCTGTTCGCTTCCAAGTGTTTGACAGCCAACGAGCCTATGCACCATGGCCACCCAAACCCCTCCTCCCACTACCCGGCTCTCTGCGCCGAGTCCGGCCGCCGACCTCATGGGCGACGATGAAGACGTGTTTCGCTTTAGCCTCGCGCCGCAGCAGGTGTTCACCGCCGCTACCACGCCCGCCACGCCCGCGGAGGCTCCGTCGGTGTCTGTCGTCGATGACGGCGCCGGCTCGGCTACGGCCCTGCCTGCCTTTGATCGCGAAAAGGCGTCCAACTTCCTCGAGAAGCTGTCAGCAGCAGAGCTGCGCACCGTCCTCCGCGTGTTGCACATCAAGGGCCGCATGCAAGCTAACGTTGCGGACAAGCGCGCCATTGCGCTGTCGTCCATGGTGGACCAGAAGGTCGGCGACGAGGAGCTCGAGTCCATGATGGACGCGGCGGATCTGGCGTCCCTGTCGACGCCCGCGATGGCCTCTCGGGATTACACAGGTGCCAGGGCCCCGGCACTGTCGCCGTCGGGTGGCTCGACCACACGGGCTGCCCTGCCGTCACCGGCAGCTCCTGGGCCTGTTGTCCGCGGCCCGGCCTTTTGCGCCAACGACATGGCCCGCCTGTCTCACGTTGCGACCGACCCCCGCCATTTTGAAGCGGTACAAGCGGACAACCAGCCCCTGGCGCGTACGGAGCTTGACAAGCCCCGGGGGAGCCTATGGGAAACCGTCCTCGCCCCCGCGTTTAACAACCCCGATTACAAGCCGTCTCGCGCGACGCCCGTTGACGGCGTGCTGATGTCGGATTTACGCGGAATGGATCCGTCGAGCTTCACCTGCAGCCGCGACGCATCCAAACTCGAGACCATCTACCGAGCGTTACGCTCTAACTACACCAAGGCGTACTCCAACTACACGCGCAGCGGCCAGTTGGAGGGGGGCATTTTTAAGGACTACGTCAACGGGGACCACCAACTCTTGTACTTGCACTGCCTACTTCATGACAATCCGGCGGTTGACTTTGTGCTCCGCTCTTTGCCGCAAGCCGCGCAGGCGGAAGTGGGTCTGCCCGGCAGTGGCGCCGTAGGTCGTGGACCGGGGCACCCTGGCTCTGCTGCACCCCCCTCCCGCAAGCGAGTGCGTCAGGCCGAGGTCACCATCGGAGGGATGGAGAACTTGACGGCGGCGCTGGTGTCCCTGGGAAACTCCGATGGGTCCACTGGCCACGACGCTGCTGGGCGCCGCTCAGCGGATGCCTTTGACAACGCCGAAGCGATGGGCGCCGTTTGGACGCAGCTCAAGGCCGCTCGCGCCGCTGTTGCGGAGGACTCCACTGACACGTTGGCAATTTCTATGCGCTCCCACTTTGAGCAGCAGCTTGAGAGCCTGATGAAGACGGTGTAGCCATCCCTTGCTGATACGTCTGTTGGAGGAGATAGAAGTATGTGGAAAGGCGATTGTCTCTCTTATATAGATGTAAGACAACGTATTCTCTTTTCTAGCACTTTGGGTTGTTTCCGCTCAAAGCGTGGCGTCTGGTAGGCGATGACGAGGGAGGCGGGCTGGTACTATCTGTGGCGTACGTGGGGGCTGTGCTTAGATTTCCGCTGCGGTGGCCGGGCGGGGCGTGCAGTGGGTACTGCGTGGCACTACCGTGGCAGCCTAGGTTGCCAAGACATCGTCGTGCCCGTCCCCCCTACCAACGTCGATTATCCCTGTGGGGATCTCGCATGTTCTGCAAATTTTCCGCACGGCTGCCCCGACGCCGCTCAAACACCGAATACGTGGTCGGCGCGGGCGAGCGGTAGCATTCGGGGTGTCCCCCCCCATCGAAGCATCCATGAAACTCGTGTGGGGTCGTGACTTGCTGCAATTTTGTGGCACGGCGGCCGACCCGCCCCTTACAAGCAGGCATGTGGTCGGTGCAGGCACGCGACGGGCGCTCTTTTTGGGTGCGCCGTTGGGGGGGGTGTTGCTGTTGCCATTGGCGGCGGTCGGGCGGTGCACACGGTGAGTACTGAGCGGAGTGGTCGTCGCCACCCTGCTTGGTGGCCGGGTTGTGGTGACGCTTAAGTGGCCGATGAGGCAGGTTTGTACAAAAGCCAGTGATATACTACATGAAAGCGCCAGTCAGGCGGGTCGGCGGTACTGCAACCGCTTCAGTCGGCGAGTCAGCGCCACTCGCAAAGGACAAGGCTCCCTGTCACGCCGACGCACACGGAGGCGGTCATCTAGGTCGCACTGGTCTTGCATAATCACCTCCCCGGTCCCGCCAGATCCGTCTTCTAGGAGCAAGGCGGGGGGCGGGGGGCTCCTTCTCTCACACAAAAAGTTGTGCAGACGCACACACACTCGCATGATTAAAGATGCACGATACACAGAGTAGCGAATTGACCTCCACAAGATACCCCACCGACCAACAATCTGACCAAACACTTGCTCAACGAAGGTGCGGGAGGAGCTGTGGTAGTAGTTGAAGGAGTCTTTCTCCCAAGGGAGGTTGTTACCCGGCCAGGGAGTTAGCAAACGCAAGCTGGCGACGTAGGCATCATCCCCTGCCACCCAGTACCCCCGAGGTAGGCCTTCCTCCCCATCCAGCAGCTCGGCGAGCCCGCACGCTGAAAAGGCCGTGCTGTCGTGGCACGACCCCGCCGTCACCGTCGACAGAAACTGAACCTTGTAGTCTCCACCGACAGCAGCCTGAACGTTGATAGCGAAGAAGCCCTTGCGCGTCCAGTAGGAAGACGGGTTTGGTACCTCCGCGACACGAGGCCGGCGGATGCGTAGGGCGATGCCATCAATGGCAGAGACGCACCCACGCAGCGGATTGTGCCCGCCACGCGAAAACAACTCGCTTTGTGAAGCAAACTGTTCGGGGGTGGACGGAAAGTGAATGTTGTCCAAAAAGGGATCGTTGTCGAACGCATTTACAACCTGCAACCAAAAGTATGACAACCAAGAGCACACCCACAAGCGACAGGGGGAGCAACGAAAAGTGTCGGCACCGAGAGTTCGAGAGCAAGCAACAAATGGCGATATCGTTACGGTGTTAGCTAGTTGCCCGCAGCCAAACTAGAGCCGCAGAGTCGCGGAATACGGGATAGGATACAAATAGGACGCAAGTGACCGGGCCCGCACGCAGAAAGGCAGCCCAACACGAAGACGAGTGGCGCACATACCTGGTGAAAAATAGCATACACCATGGAACGACTAACCCCAAATGCAAGCATGCAGTCCAGGTACGACGCCCCCGCTAGCATACGCAACCCGAGGGCAAGTCGACACTCTGACGGGATGGGCGACCCGCTCGAGAGCGTCGCCATTCCCTCGTCCATCGCCAGGCGGTGCTCCACCGCCGCATGCAAAGCCCAAAACTCCTCCGACGCCATACGAAAAAGCAATCGGAAGTCACCCTCCAAGACATGGTCGAGACCAGAGTGTATGCACAGTCGCGCGCGTGCACCAACGGTGTGCACGCGGGGTGGCGTCGCACATGCGGCTGTGGCCACTTGCGGCAAAACGGCGGCGACGAAGGCGGCAGCGAAGAAGGCCGAACGCCGCGTGGCAACGGCGTGCCCACGTCGGCTCAACATTCTCGACCGCCGGCCGCCGCGACCGACGGCGCGACCGCGACTCTCCTCGAGGGCCGAACCACGTGGAGCCATGGTGGGTGGTGTTGGGGACGGCACGAGAGGCGGGCAGGTGGTGCCCGGTGTCGCATTACGCGTCCCAGCCCACGCCCCTTGGCTGGCCCGGAGGTCGTTGGTACACCGGGTGACGCGAATGACGTGTCACGCCCCGGTTCGGACAGGTGGCGCTGTCGGTGCTGGGTGGGATCTT
>Ga0209093_1000848_pt1 | contig 17111 bp, 19 predicted proteins | sample SidtaG_4_FD_187450 | JGI IMG/M metagenome (GOLD analysis project Ga0209093, IMG submission 187450) | Marine algal microbial communities from Sidmouth, United Kingdom - Sidmouth_Male1 metaG (SPAdes) (version 2) | ecosystem: Host-associated > Algae > Red algae > Unclassified | place: Sidmouth... | reverse complement strand
CCCCCCCTGCCCCCCCCCCCCCCCCCCCCCCCCCCCTGGACCTGGCCAAGCCCGACATCCTGCGTCCCCAAAGCAAACCATCCCGACATCCGCCTCCTGCTCTTCCCCCGTTATCGGGGTCATCGCGCAGCGGGGGGGCGTCCACAGGCACAACCGCTGTCGCTGGCGGTCCGCCTGCCGCCGCTGGTGCTGCTTGTAACCGTTTTGAGACAGTCGACGGTTGCGAGCAGCCGCCTCCTCCAGAAATTCCGCGGTCACCGCCGCCCACCGCCGATTCCACGCCTTACAGCAGGCAGTCATCTCCTTTGTAGCTCTCTTCTCTGCTGCAGCCGCCTTTCGGCCGGCCACAGCCAGCCGCTCGGCCTCCTTCTCTACCGCGCGCTCGGCCGTCCGCTTCTCGCGCTGCTCCTTCGCCTCGGCGGCCTCAGCAGCCTTGGCCACGCGCTCGGCCTCCAGACTCTCCAACGCCGAAAAATGTTCGGGGGCGGTCAACAGCGTCGCCCGACCGGCCGTTGACAGCGTGCCATAGACGACCGTGGCCTCCCTCAGCTTCTTGCGTACAATGGGTAGAAGTGGGCGCGTCAAGGTAGGCAAATCAGCTTCATCCGACGGGATATCGGCACCCTTGTTAACTTCGTCCACTGCCACCTTTCTGGGGTCCAGGGGCCACATGCCGACCCGCTTGAACGCCGACACCAGAGCGTCCCGCGTGAACGCTGAATCAGCCGCCATGCGGGCGCAGTCCATTGGGTGAACGACGTTGAAGAGGCGCCTCGCCGCCACGCAGGAGTGGGAACGGGCCAGCACAGAGCCCGGAAGGCCCGGTTAAAACCGCCCAAACGCGCTGGGGCTGTCCAGGGCCTGGAGCAGATGGGACGTTTTGGAAGGCTCCACGATGACGTGGAAACCCGCGGCCAAAAGCAGCGTCAAACCCTTTGGTGACAGGTGGACCTTTGCCCCGTCCAGTGCTAGGACCCTGCTCTCCGTCGGGTAGAAGTTAGAGGCGAAGGAGGCGAAGTGGGCTGCAAAGAGGTCAAAAATATTCTTGTCAAAGCCCGCTGATGTCCTCCAGACAACCGTTGCGCTCTCTTGCAGCAGGGACGACAGCGGGACAGAGGTCGCGGAGGAGCCTTCAGCGGGGGTGGCACGAACAAACGCATGACCCTCCTTCCCACAGTCCACGACCAAGAAAGGGGGGGCCGTGTCGCCCGCTGCGGAGATGGTGAATGCGGCAGTGCAGCCCTCAGCGCCCGACCCAATGTCAGGAACCACCATCTCTGGCTTTCGCAGCCCCTTGCCGCCAATGATGGTCTCGCGAGCGTGGAGGATGATGTTCCTTGCCTTTACGGCCGTCTCCTCCATGTTCCAAATCTGCCGCCCGACGGTAATCCGCTTATGGCGGTACAGGAGGGACAACGCCACAAACCACCGCGCAACGACCTCAGGCCGCGAGTTAATGGCCCTGCTCATTTCGCGGGTACCAACTCGGTAGAGCCTCAGCTCCGGCCAGCGCCGCAGGAAGGACGGCAGGAAGCTCTTGACTGGCGTGATGGTGCCGCCAAAATAATCTGCGGCTGCGGCGCGGCGAGCGGCCGACAGCGTGCCGATGTACTCCGCACACTTGCGGCGGAGCGCCAGCGGTGTCAGGCTCATGGCAATCATAGCTTGCACACGGACATACTTGGCCAGGAGCCCCTCCTCCGCCGGCGTGAAGAACGGAGGGCGGCCAAGGCGCTTGGTCTGCCCCCCATTGCTCATGTAGGACCGCACTCGCGAGCGAGACAGCCCAGACTCAGACGCAAGGCTGTCTGCAGTCCATCCCTCAGCGTGGTACTGCGGCATCAGCTCGTCCAGGCGACCCCGCTCCGCGTCAGTCGTCCGAGGCTTCTTGGCTGGGGGGGGGGGGGGGGGCGTCCCTGAGTCAGCAGAGGTGCCTGCCATTGGCTCAAAGAGTTGTTTGGGCGCCACGATGCTTGACGAAGCGAGTGGCTGGCCCTGTTTGGGCGGGCAACTGACCGGCTGGTCGTGACGTCGACGTTTGGCGCGACAAACTGCGCCCTGGACGCAAGAGACGGTGTCAATTGGATCAATCGGGGTGTGGACCGCTTCCCTGTCCTCATGCCGGACAGGCTTCCTGTGCCGCACACAGTATGTCGTTCCGCAAAAATAAAATACGCAATGAAAGCTGACTGCGTGGAAAAGACAATGGTGTGGGTTTTGTTGGCGGTGCTTTTGCGGTGTTTTTTTCGTAGGCGCAGACGCCATGATTTTCTGGTTCCTGCGATTGGGCCGAGACCGATTTTCTCGACCGACACTGTGGAAATCGTCGATTTCCGAATTGCAAGAATTTTCCGCAGGTGGTCAAAATTACCCGCCAGACGGATACTGTACTCACAGCTGCGCTGTGAGAGCTGGTCGCACAAAGAGGACGCACCTGCGACGCTGGTGACAAAACCCTCACCCCCACATCTGAGCCTGAACACGGGCGTCTGGTTCGCCCTCTCAAAGCGAGCTCGGCGACTGCAGCAGCACATCGTTAAGTACCATGAATCGTGGCATATTGAGTACCACGTCTACCAAGTACGCTCTTCGCATTGTTAGGTTCAACCTGAACGCTCCACCGTTCAAGTTTATCCGGTTGAATTCCGTTCATGTTCTGTAAACCAAACCAAACGCTGACGACCCTGGGCTCTGCACCTTGGTTGGGGACAGGCACCCAGTCTTGAAACAGAAAATGACATACGAGTGCACAGTATGGGTGCCACTTGAATCATGTGGGGAATACTGAGGGTGCTACTTGGGGCGTCGTAAGGGCGTGTTGGCTGCCTAATGGGGCGTCAGTAAGGCGTCTTATCCGTCTCGCGCCCCTGGCGCACCCCAACTAGGGGCATCGTGTGCAACCCTATTTACAAGCAGCGGGGGGGGGGGAAGGGGGTAGGGCGCGACGCGCACGCCTAGTCAAGACCCAGTGTATCGGCTCTTCTGGATTTTGACTGAAGATACAACGCCCCATTGGGTTTTCGTGTCAAATGTGGTATGCTATTGGTCCAGCAGGATACTGTCAATCTTTCCTATCATCGTGCGGAACAGGGTCCTTGAATTCACTATAATCGCACCGTGTTTTAGGAAAACCGTCCCAACGATGCCTCAGGAAGGGGGGAAACTTTCCTTGCAGGGACGGCTACCGTGGAGATTGGCACCGACCCGCCATCCTTTCCTCTGTGCGGCAGGTAGCATGAAGCTGCGTCGCTCGACCACTCGAAAAAATTCAGATTGCCACCGTTTCGCCGGCATCATGGCAGCCCCCCACACTATCATCAGAATCGTGCATGAGCAGCAATTGTTCACGATCAAGAGTGATTGCACACACAACCCTCATACGGTTCTTCACACCTCCTTACCCCCAGTCGGTTTGAGGTAGAAAGCTGTGCATACAACGCATCGATAATCAAGCTGCACGCGGCCGGGACATATCAGCGCCAGGTCCGCCGCGGCAATCCTGGTCAAGAAACGAAGAAATTATCCGCAAGATGAACGCAAAGACAAACAGCAAGATGCTAGGTTTGCAAACCACCAGAGACAGGCCAGGTCCCTTGCGGCGCTCACAGTCAATAGTCCCATGGTGACAAATGGCAAGCTGCGTTGCCTCACATTGGGCTATCACATCAAGTGATAGTGGGAACAACGTACGTCTCACGTGTGCCAGGCGTAGCCACGTCGGAACCCTCCGCTAGGTGGGGGTTGCAGAAAAGCAGCACAGCAGGCGCGTCTGAACGGATCGCGCTCAATTGGTTCACCAATGTGCAAGGCACTTTCGCGTTGATCCACCACAAAGTCGTGCCGCCCCCAGCTCAGAGAGGTCGTGTGGTGCGACACAGAATTGTGTCGCGACACAATTGCGTTTTGGCCACTCATACTCCTGCGCGTTGCAGCTGTACTTTCGGACAAAGTCTGTAAAGGTGCGACCCAGAAGAGCCACCTTGACAAGGCGTGCGCGAGGTGCAGGGAGAAGAGGTGCGTGCGTCGTCGGGATCGGTCCAGTGCTGCTCAGTCCCCCGCTGATGCAACTAAGTCCGCTGAAGAGCGCCACGTTGCAGGACTCAAGCCCACACGTCTGCTGCCGCAACGGCTTATCTTTGCCGTGAAGTCACGGCAAGAGAGGCCGATCCTGAAAGAAATGAGGTCCCAATGGCGGCAATCAGGGCCGTTCGTGGTTAACGTGGCATACGTGGCGGTCAGATGTCCCGCAAACGGTACCATAAACTGATTGCCAAAAGTCTCTACTGGCCAGTTCAGTGGGTTGGAATTCAGCGCTTCGCCACCCACCTATAGCTGTTCCCACCGTCTTTTCTCAAAAAAAAAACACTACCTTGGTAGTGGATCCTGCCCTCACAGCCAACGGGGTAAAACCCCGTCGAAAGACCCAGCACAGGATGCGGAACGCTACGCCAGAGTCACAACGCGAACGCCCGGATCACTGGGCGCGAAGCGCACAAAAACGACGGAAGCAACGCACACGCAACGATGTTTTATTCGAACACGCACGATGACCCCAAAGCATACTCTCATGTACCCTCAGAAACAAGACGCAGGACGTGCACAATCCCGACCCCCTGGCGCTACCATGGGGGGACCGGTACCGAACGGGCCACGGTCTCAGGCCCGGGCCTCTAGTGGCCCCTGCCCAGAATCCCTGACAGCCCTTCGCTTGGAAGGGGACCCTCGCCCGTCTCGGGCGGACGCAGGAAAGTCAGTACGACTTCCTAGATTTCAGGATCTACCCAAAACCAATACCCTGGGACTTATCCCAAGAATTTTCAATTTTCCCGCATAGAATTCCGGTGGGATTTTATAATCTGGTCGAGAGCATATCTCGGTCCGGCTTACGCTCGGATTGCGGAAGCTTCCACACGCTTCCCGGTCCCCCCAGAGGGCCCGGATTTGGGAAGCCGTGTGTCTCCCTTGTGAGTGTCAGATCCCCCCAGGGGGGGCCCGATCGGGTGTTCCCCGCCTCACGCCCCTCTAGAGGGGTCGTTTCATGTGTGGCCCTGGGGCTCCCTTGACACCCCCCCGAGGGGGTTGTCCCACGCTATCCCCCTAGGGGGGTGTTGCGTGACTTTTCACGACCCGTCCCCGGCTCATGCCAGGGGGTCGTGTCACCCCTGACAGGGGGTTTCCCCCACATATCCCCCACCTCAGGGCCCGCGTCTCGCGGGACCGGAGGCGGTGTTTCGCCACCCCCTCCCTAGGTCAGGGGGAAACCCTGTCCCATGGCTCTCTGACAGCGTGCCCCTGGGGGCTCGCTCTTGGGCGCCAAACGGCGGGGGACCGACAGGTTCACCGAGCCAGGGAACCCTCGCGTCAGTCCCATAAGGCAGTCACCGCCAGCGGTGACTGGAGCTTCGACCCTCTGGGTCGGCACCTGTGTCGTCACCGGGCGGACGACCCTGTCGGGCGCTACCGGGTTTTCCCCGCGTCCCGCGTCGTCCGTGGACCCCACCCTAGGGGGGGCATCCTTATCTTCCCGGTCCCTGCCTCTCGAGGCGGGATGTCGTCTTCTACGGCTCCCGACGCGTCGGCCGCCATGGCGGTCGACCGTGAGGCCGAGGGCGGGGGGGCCCTTTTGAGCCCCGAGGAGGACATCGACGACGACGTCCTTGCCAACCTTCTGTCGGCCTCGTGGCCGACTCCCGCGGTCGTCGACGACCAGTACGGGCGGTTTCCCTGGACCCCCCTAGGGGGGTCAATCGTCGAGCAGCGCGATGACGCTATCGACAGCCGTCTAATGACGTCCGTCTGGACGACCATCCGGGGTATGTATGATACCCTCTACGCCGTCTCCGAGGGGACGGTGACGGACTTTCCTTTCCTCCGCAGTCGGAAGGACTGGCGTGTATGCCAAGTGCTTAGGCACCTGGCCGTCCGTGAGATCCCTCCCGTGGTGGGGAAGAAGCCCCACTTCTCCTGGGCCTCTTACCCGGGGTCTCCCCCAAAGTTGGGGGAGATGGACCGCGGCGTATATGTGCCGGGTGCGCTGGGGGAGTGGACCGTCCGTACCTCCCTCCGCGTCCCCACGCTGTATGAACAGCGTGAGGTGCGCGACGTACCTGTTGTCCGTCGCAAGGCTCTGCATCCCACCACACCAGTGTGGTGGGAGCACGTTGAAGTGCCTCGAGGCATGGCCGCACGGGTGCCCCAGATGGTGGCACTCCAGGGGAGCCAGCTCATGGAGGAACCCCTTAGGGGTCCCTATCATCTGATGTTGGCGGCCCTGTGGGCCGTCGAGGTGGCTGGTGTCTTCCTAGGGAGCATCCGCCACCATGGGCACCTCTGGCGTTTGCCAGTGGCTATTCGGTCGCCCTTTGCCGACCTGACGCCCGAGCGCTTGTGCTCGGCCGACCCGTCGGCCCAACCTCTTCTTGAGGCCGGGCTCAAGCTCCTTCGACTTATCGAGGAGCAGGCGCCGCCGAATCGGCTGTCTTGGCTAGGGGGACCCCGAGGGGTCTTCCGTTGTGCCAAGGCACTGGATGACGAGGGGACCTTGGTCCTTCATGAGGGTCTGGGGGACGTCCGCCTCCCGTATGGGAGGGACATCCGCGCAGATACCCGGATCAGGGACTTGGACAGGGACCTGGCGGACGCTGCGTCGTCTCGTGCAGGCCTTGCGGTGGCTCCAGAGCCCCTTTCGGCCCCTGCCGCTTCGGCCTCCGCCCCTCTCGCCCTGCTCCCATCCCTCTTGGGGGAGGGTGTCACGTCCGGCCTACGTGTCGCGCTTGGCCAGACGACCCGCGCGACCTCGTCGGGCCTACCCCCCTGGGGGTAGCGGTGGGACGACTGCTATTCTGGGGGGACCCCCGGGCCCCCCTCTGGAGCCCCTTCCTCTCTTTACTTGGGATGGGTCGGCCCAGTTTGTTACCTCTTCCCCTGTCAACCCGGCCATATGGTCGAGTTTAGGGAGTTCCCTTGGGGACCTCCCGTCCATCCTCAATAATGGGGTTGACCATATGCTCATCATGGCGTTGAGCCGCACCTTGGTGCGGCTGCGCAACGAGAGTGCTGCCATTGGGTCCCGCCCCCTTGGGGAACGGGAAGTCGTACCCCTGTACCAACTGGGTACGGTCAAGACGCTCCGCGGTTATCTAACGAAGGAGAATGGCACCGCCGTGGTGAATACCAACACGGTAGTGGCCGGATGGTCACTCCGGAATTTGTCCGCCTCGTCGGCTCCGCCCCGAGGAATTGCTTTGCCGGCGGCGCCTCGGCGGGCGCCGTCTCCTCCCCCGCCCCATTTTGTTGCGGGCGCTGGTTCCTCTCACGCCCACTAAGGGGCGGGCGCCGGTTCTTCCTCCCACTCGCCTTATGGGGCGGGCGCCGGTTCTTCTCCCCGAGCTCCCTATGGGGCGGGCGCCGGTTCTTCCTCTCAAACCCTATATGGGGCTGAGACGGGTCCCTCGGCAAACCCGCCGACGTACTCGGGGGCGCAATGCTATGCGCCCGAGCCCGAGGAGGATCGTAGCCAGGACTATGATCGTGGCTATGGGGCCCGTCCAGGGGGTTCGTGACTTGGTCACCCTAGGGTGACCAAGGGTTTCTCGTGTCCCCTCTTTGCTTGTTGTGTCGCCCGTTGTCGCCCCCCCCTAAGGGGGGCGGGCGCCATCTATCTTACAATAGACTGGTCTCGGGCCCCGTAGGGAATAAAAGGCTTAGCCTCTCTTCTTGTTTCCTTCTCTTTCCCAGCGACTTGAAGTCGCAGGGGCCCCTAAGGGCCGTCTTCCGACTTGGTCAGAAAAGAAAACACCCGCCCGCGTCAAGGCGGGGAGCTTGACACGTTTTCGCATGCAGTACTTGCGAATCTCCTCCCTAGGGAGGGAAGAAGCCAATTGCGACGTTGCTTCCTGTTCAGGAAATCCGAACCATTTGACCAAGACCTTCAATTGACCATCATCATCCCAACCATGGTTGATGAATCGTTCGAAAACGATGTCAGGGCCCTCCATCATTTGGTCGCCCACTTTAAAGAGGGCTCGGGCCCTAAGGGCCCTTGTCCACCTGCTATCCCTCGCCGGTGGTGCGGGGGCACCAGTGACATGGTCACTGCTCACCGTACGGAGACCCTTAGGGCTCTCCACCAGAAACCGATTTCCATCGGTTTGAAGCACCATGTAAGGTCCTTGGGTCTTAAACCCAAGCTTCTTCGGAGAGCGGGAGTGGGCATCTAGATAGACCCAGTCCCCGGCCTTGACCGAGCTGTTCTTCTCCTTGGTGCGGGCGTCAAACGCCCGCTTGTACGTGGCCTGGGCCTTTCTCAGCTGCCGGCGAACCGCCCGGATGAGGGCCCGAAGGTCCTCAACATACTGTTACGCCGCCGTGGAGGCGTCCTCAGTTCTCTCCTCGGCTTGTCTAAGCCGAGGCATGCGCTCCATGCCAACAAGCTGGAGCCGCCTGGGGCTCACGAAGGCAAAGGGGATCTCCCCAGTGCTCGCGGGCACTTGCGTACTATACGCAGTCGTAAGAAGGGACATATGACGGTCCCATTCCTTCTGATGCTCAGCAATATAGCATCGGAGTTGCCGCACCAAGGTGCGGTTATATCGCTCCACCTGCCCATTGGTCTGGGGGTGGTAGCGAGAGGTATAGTTCGAGGCTATACCCAACAAACCGAGAATGCCCTTGTAATATACAGAGGCAAACTGAGGTCCGTTGTCCGTAAGGACAGAGTCGGGGATGCCATAGGCAGCCACCCAAGTGTCAATGAACGCTCACGATACCGTCAGCGCCGTCGCATCCCTTAAAGGGATGGCCCGCGTCAACTTTGTAAACCGGTCACATATGACCAGTACATACTTGTGACCACCCCTAGAGGTGGTCAGTGGGACTAAAAGGTCCATTGCGAGCCCCGAGAAGGGCTCGAGAGCTGGAAAAAGCTTCTTGGTGTAAGTATGCCTCCTCTCGGAGAGGCGATTCTTCCCGCACGCGGGGCATTGCTCCACGTGCTTTTAGACGTCTACCACCATGGTAGGCCAGTAGACGTACCGGCGGAGGGTGTCATACATCCTACGCGAGCCGGGGTGACCGGCTAACACCGATTGGTGTTGGTAACGTAGGAGGCGCTGTTTCAGCACCTCGGGGATGGCCACTTGGGTCTCCCTCCCATGCACCCAATGTTTGCATAGGAGCCCGCTCTTCTCCCTAAAGAAGAACGCTTGCCGACTCCACTTGGGGTCGGGTGGAGAAAGAACGTCTAGTTCTTTCAGTCGTTTTTTACAGAACGCATCCTCGGCTTGGCCGAGGATGATCTCTTGGGCCGTTAGCGCCCCCAGGGGTGCTTCGGCCGGCGATGCGGCCTCTAGGGCGTCGCTCGCCCAGGTTTCGACGGCCAGGACAGGGATATCCTCGTCCAAGGGAGTCGAGTCGAGACCAGGGCCTTTCAGAATCCGGGTTTTTCAGCAGAATCTGGGATGTATCCAGATATATCCGGATATATCCTTTGGAATCTTCTCGCCATCCAATGTGAGAGAAAAACGGAAGACACTTCTGGAATGCTTACCTCATGTTCAGGATCTTCGTGGAAAGACTGATGAGCATAAGATGTTGCTGCGAGCAGGATGCCGCTGCTTACAGAACGGTGCTTTATCCGAATCATTATTCCAAAGCCCCTGGTCGAGACCCTCCTTGGGCAGACGCTATAACGCGTCTGCGACCTTATGGTCTTTACCCGGCTTATGCCGGATTTCATAGGTGTACTCCGATAATCGGAGTCGCCAGCGGTTTATCCGCGCGTTCGGACTCATGTTTGTGAGTACCGATAGTAGGGCCCGGTGGTCACACCGGACCAAGAACTCTGCCTCTTCGAGGCATGACCTCAAGTACGTCACTGCCCAGACGACGCCGAGCGCCTCTATCTCGGTGGCAAAGTAGTTCTTCTCCGCAGGGAGAAGAGCGCGGCTATAGTAGCCGATATGGTGATACTCCCCATCGGGCTGTTGTTGCTGTGAGCAACAACCCAGCTGTTCATAGCTGGCGTCTACATCTACGATGTAGTGCCCTTCTCTCCTTGGGAGAGCGAGAATGGAAGCGGCAAAAAGCCGCCCTCTTAGTTCCTCGAAAGCCTTGGACTCCTCCTCCCTAGGGAGACGTAACCTATTGGGGAGCTTAGTGCTCGTCAAGGCTGCAAGGGGCCTCGCTATCTTGGCGAAGTCGGCCACGAAGCGGCGATATACCCCGCACATACCCAGGAAACTCTTCATCTGAGTTTGGGTCTCCGGATACAGGAGACCCCTCAGTGCCCGGAGATTCTTCTCCAGGACATGCACTCGTCCCGGCCTGATAACATGGCCGAGGTTCTCCACTTCTTCTTGAAAGAAGTGGCATTTGGCCGCCTTTAAGGTGACCCCTGCCTTTCCTAGGCGTGTCAACACCTCATCAAGGTGTTGTAAGTGTTCCTCTGGGGAACGGGAGGAGACGATAACGTCATCCACATATACCAAGCATATCTGCCACTTGACCCCTGCCAGGATCATATCCATAGCCCTTTGAAAGGTGGCAGGGGCATTGCACCACCCAAAGGGGAGACGCACGCACTGCCACGCGCCTGAATGGCACGTGAACGCCGTAACGTGTTTATCCTCCTCGGCTACTGGTATCTTCCAGTAGCCGGCGTTGCAGTCCAGGGTGGAGAACACCCTGGCAACCCCTAGGGAATCGAGGCATTCATCCATCCTAGGAATGGGGTACGCATCCTTGACTGTCATCAAGTTCAGCTTTCTGTAGTCAATACAGAAGCGTACCGAGCCATCAGGCTTCGGCACCGTAACGACTGGGGTAGCCCATTCCCCAGTAGAGTGTTCTATAACCCCCATCGAGCGCATGCGCACGACTTCAGCTTTCTCTCTTTCCCGGGCCAAAGGCCCGGCCTTGTAGGGGTGTTGCCTCACGGGGACAGCCCCGGGCTTTAGGCGAATGCGGTGTTCTACACCGCGTATCAACCCCAAGTTTCCCCCCAAGAGGGGTGCATGCTTCTTCAAGAGGGACCTAAGGGCCCCTGACCATTCGTCGGGTACCGACGACACGTCCACTCCTGGGAGGGGGAATCCTTCTCCTCCTTGATGGTCTCGTCGCGCTCCGGGAGCTCGTCCCGGGGCACCTCATAGGTCGGCCCCTCATAGGGGTCGATAAACCCCACGGTCATGTCGGTCGTCCGCCGTAGGGGCGTAGCGCCCAAGAGCATCCCTTGGACGGTTATCGGCTCGCCCGCCACCATGATGGCGGGTCCCTGAGCAACCTGTATACCATGGTTGTGGTATAACAGGGGTCGCCCCGTATCGAAGCCATGCCCCGTGTAGGTGCCCTTCGCGGGGATGTGTGCGATAGTCCCGGGCTTTACCCAAGTCTTTCTTGCTGGCCTTAGCTTAGCCGTACCCCCTTGGGAGCACGCACATACCGCGCTGACGGACGCGATCGGGTGCCCCTTGCGGGAACCGTCTCTCCGGATAGGTACCTTGGTACCATTGAGGAGCTCCACATGTTGCTCCTGAATCACAATATTCTTTGTTGCGATATCCATGAAGGATGCGCCCAGTATTGCTGGGACGCTCATATTGTCGACACATCCAAAGGAGATGTAGGAGGTCTGGCCCCCAAGGGCCACACCAGGGCATACTGGACCCACAATGGGGAGCCAACCCCCATTGACATCGTGGAACATAGAGGCCCACTCCCCCAGCGGATGTAGCTGGGTGTCGTGCGGTAGTAACTGCCGGCTTATCAGCGTGGGGCCACTCCCGGTGTCCAGCATGGCCCGAGTGGTAAGGTCGAAACCTTCCTTCAGGAATAGCCTGCCAACTAGCGTATAGCTAGATGAGGGCATGAATGCACATGCCGTGCCCTCAAGGGGCTTCCCTAGGGATACCCCAGGTGGCCGTTTCGGCCAGTTCTTCCCGGCTCGCCGGGAAGACTTGTACCTCCTTGTTGCTTTTAGAGTTGTCGGGGGAGGCGGGACCACCGCCCCCGCTACTCGTTTTCCGAGGAGGACTTGTCCTCCTGGACCAACGCTTCGGCCTCCACCTCTGGGGGTGGAGTGTCATCCTATGACGACCACGGTGGCCCTAGGCTTGTGCCCACCGCTGCCACCGTCTGCTTGGGACGGCGCTGATCCTCTTGAGGACGTTCCGCCATACGCTCCTCGTAGGCCTTGTTTAACAGGGCCTCGGTCGCCGCGTCAAGGCGAGGACACTCACGGAAGAAATGACCTCGCATGTTACATGCGAGGCAGTTGTAGTTCCTTGGCTGCCCAAAGCGCCCTTTACCCCTTGGGGAAGGACCCGCTGGGACTTCCCCCACCTTTGTTGGGGCTGTCACCGCCGCGGTAACATACTTGCGGGGTGTCGGCCGTGCGGCTCGACGCTCTCGACGGGCCTCGGCCCGTCGGGCCTCTTCGGCCTGTTGCTCCTTGTGACGTCTGCGACAGACGTCACCCTTCCTCTGGGCATATTGCACCAGGAGGTCCATCGGCATATTGCCGGTGTTGTGTTCGCGCTCATCATCGCGAATTTCCCAACCGAGCCCCTGCATATAGCGGCTCTTCATCTGCCCCTCTGTGTGTATATACCCACAGAGGCGACGTAACCCCCTAAGGCGTACGTAAAAATCGTTCTCGGTTTCCCCATCTTCCTGGGAGGCTCCGTGGAACAGAGCGTCCTGGTCGCTTAGCGACTGCTCGTCCGCAAATTTTCGGAGGAGCCACTTGACCAGTTCCATATAGGAACTGACCTCTCCACTCCGTTCTCCTTGGAGGGACAACATGATGGTGTACAGCTCCCGTTTCAGATCACCCTTGGCGAACTCCGGGAGGAGATAGAGGGCTCTGCCCTCTGACACATCATTGTCATTCCCCGCTTTTACAAAGCGGTTCAAGAACTCAAAGACGCCTAAGGCTGGCGTCCCATCGCACTCTGCGTCTCCACCAATGGTGGCCGAGACATCCTGGCGCAGACGGCCTAGGCCGTGTGCCATCGTCCGGTCATACCGAACGTCCGTATTCGCCAAGGCGTACGCTGCACAATCCCGAATCACTGCATAACGATCATCCGCAGGGATGATCTTCTCGGGAAGTCGGCGATGAGGGTCTCCCTCTAGCTCGCGCCCTAGGGCGCGTGCCACCGTACGTCGGGGGGGCATGACGTCGCCCGTCTCCGCCGGAGTACTCCCCATCCGAGGAGGAGGAGCTCAATCGGCGACGACGGCGTCTCGACCGTCGGGAGGCCCCAAGGGCTGTCTCCAAGAAAGACAGCCGTGCATGCAACGGGCTTATGAACGCATCCAATGAATCCCGTAGGGCCGCCGAAAAGGCGTCCCCTTCCAGGGCCTCTTGGGGAACCCCAACCCCACTGACTTGTCGGGGTGTATGGGGTAAGCCGGCGGGCCTAGCCCGCCGAGCCCGATCATCATACTGCCCCTGTTCTTGGGGTGGAACCTCTTGTCCTCCACCCCCCAGGGGTCCCGGCCTTCTGGGGGAGACTCTCTCTCGACCCCTTGTGGCGGTCTCAACGGAAGGGGGGGACGGGAGTCCGTCACCGCCCCCGCCTCCATCGCTCGCGGTGCCACGCACTCTCGTGGACACGCGCGCGCGACCCTCCACATGAGGAGAGTCCCCCAAAAGGCCTCCTGGCCCTGACCCCTCACTAGCTCCGTCATGGACGCCCCGTGAAGAGGAGCCCGCGCCTTCTGCGCGGGACAGCATCCCCCTCATGCTATCCATAACGATGGAAGCCCTACCCCCCCGTGGGAGAATCCAATCAACCAGCCAACCAGTCACACCCAAGGGTAAGATATAGAGAGAAAGTCCACCGTAAGAAACGAACAGGGACGGCCCGACTGATCAGGAAAGGCTTGACCCTGTCCCCAGCTGATCCACCAAATGTAGTGGATCCTGCCCCCACAGCCAACGGGGTATAACCCCGTCGGAAAACCCAGCATAGGATGCGGAACGCTACGCCAGAGTCACAACGCGATCGCCGGGATCACTGGGCGCGAAGCGCACAAAAACGACGGAAGCAACGCACACGCAACGATTATTTATTCGAACACGCACGATGACCCCAAAGCATACTCTCATATACCCTCAGAAATAAGACGCAGGACGTGCACAATCCCGACCCCCTGGCGCTACCATGGGGGGACCGGTACCCAACGGGCCACGGTCTCAGGCCCGGGCCTCTAGTGGCCCCTGCCCAGAATCCCTGACAGCCCTTCGCTTGGAAGGGGACCCTCGCCCGTCTCGGGCGGACGCAGGAAAGTCAGTACGACTTCCTAGATTTCAGGATCTACCCAAAACCAATACCCTGGGACTTATCCCAAGAATTTTCAATTTTCCCGCATAGAATTCCGGTGGGATTTTATAATCTGGTCGAGAGCATATCTCGGTCCGGCTTACGCTCGGATTGCGGAAGCTTCCACACGCTTCCCGGTCCCCCCAGAGGGCCCGGATTTGGGAAGCCGTGTGTCTCCCTTGTGAGTGTCAGATCCCCCCAGGGGGGGCCCGATCGGGTGTTCCCCGCCTCACGCCCCTCTAGAGGGGTCGTTTCATGTGTGGCCCTGGGGCTCCCTTGACACCCCCCCGAGGGGGTTGTCCCACGCTATCCCCCTAGGGGGGTGTTGCGTGACTTTTCACGACCCGTCCCCGGCTCATGCCGGGGGGTCGTGTCGCCCCTGACAGGGGGTTTCCCCCACAACCTTGTGTCAACTGCCATGCCATGTGTGGTGCCTCACTATCTTTCACGCAGGTTTGTAAATCTTGGGTCCCGCGCACATCCCCACTGCCTTCTTGTCCCACGTAAGAGAGAATCAGGCACGTCTGAACGCAACTTGGCCAAAACATCATTTTTTTCAGGAGTCTCGGCTATGGACCTTTGAGAGGTCCTGGGAATGGTGTAGTGAGTGGCTAAGCGTAAAAATGCATCCTTCATTCCTTTGTCACCTCCTCACAGTCACAGCAGTCCGAAGGTGCCTCAACCTGTCCCACCATATCCTTTGTGCCTGCTGGCCTCTTTTACGTGCATGTTATACCCCCCGCCACACCTGCCCCCTCAACGTCCACGTCCAGCTGCGCTGGGCACCCACATCCGCCGCGCCGGCCGCCTGCCTCACCTCCCGCGTCCATGCGGCACAGGCGGCCTCCTCCGCCCCCGTGTCTGGCGTGACGCCGTGCGGGATTGATCTACGGCGTGGCGGTGGCGAAGGAGGCGGAAGTGGGGGGGGGAGAGGGGACATATGCGCCTCTCCGCTCTGCGGTGCCGCCGACGTGGTACTGGACACCGCTGTCACTGCCACGGCAGGGGTGGCAGCGATGGCAGCGGTAGCAGTTGTGGCGGATGCGGCGGCGGCGGCAGGTAGTTTGCAGGACTGGAGCGGATGGCGCCGGCCATCGGTGGCGTCGGTTCCTTTTAAGTTTTGAGTCAGCCGCCAGGCGGCGCTGCAGTACGGCGGACGCTGGCGGGGGAGGGGGGCGGCTGAAAGGGGGACCGTCTGTCCTCGTGCGGGGATGGTGGCCGCCGCTCGCCGGCACGGCACTTCACAGCAGTCTTGAGGCACCAGACCGCGGGACGAGACGGACCGAGTGGGGATGTGGCTAAGCGGGACTAGGGAGCGACGGTGAGGGTGCGGGTGGGGACACTTTATAATAAAAAAGAATAGTGCGTGGTGCTATACAGCCGCCACGCCACCGCCGCTGCGCTGGCCGGACATCAACTGCCCCAGCCCCCCTGCCCCGGGCGGTGGTGGCACCCGCCCCACTGCGGCCGCCCCGGAAGCGGTGGGGGTGCCGGCGTGACTGGCACCCCCCGGCTAACGCCACCCCTCCCCACACCGCGAGAGGCGGTGGAGCGGTCGCCGCGCGGTGCACCCCGCGCCCTGGTGTGACGGTGGCGCCCGCCACAGCTGCCACAGCCGCCGCTCCCTCCTCCGTCGCGGGCGCGGCCGTGGCGGTCCGGGCGTCCGGGGCCGCCGGCGGAGCCCGCCCACGGCGGCTGCAGCGCGAAGCATTGGCAGCGGGCCGCGGCCGCGGCGGGCGGAGGAGCACGCGCACGGCAGCGGAAGCGCAAGGCGGCGGCCGCGCGGGGCAGTCGCTACGGACAGGGGCAGAAGCGCGGGGCGGCCGCAGCGCGGAGCGGAGGGAGACGGCAGCGCGGCGCAGCGGTACCGGGCCCCAGCGCCGGCGCAGGGCGGCGGCAGCGGGGAGCGACGGCAGCGGGGGGCGATCGAAGACGCCGTTGAATACATGGATGGCACCGATAAAATGCATGCAGTAATTGTTTTGAATTACTCCATGAATTAATTCATGAATAAAATCATGAGTTAATCACACTCGGTCGCATGCGTTTAATATGCATTGCATGATTTTTTCAAAGGCCTCCACTTCCGACGGTCGGGCAAGCGCGACCCGACGAGCAGTCTTGCGCACCACCGTCGCTCCTTCGATTGAGCAACAAGAAAATACGAGCAGCAAAAAATGCATGGCATACGTTGATTAATTAAACAATGCAATATTTTATTGATAACTTCATGGATTAATCACATGGCGATGTAAAAAATACGGATTTTTTCCATCCATCGTTGAATCGACATGACCGCTTGACTATGATTCCAGCACATACAATTGTGCAAGTTTCACGGAATTAGATACAGGACAACCCCAGGATGCACCTCTTGTGTAGCGGTCGGGGGTCCCACGGCTGGAAGGGGCGCGGCCTCTCAGCTGTGGGCAGCACACCCCCGGGGCGGCCCCAAAATGTACCGATCCGGGCCAGCAAGGGAATGACCTGTCCGAATCTCAGAGAGATCGGATCTGGTCGGGGGCGGGGTTCTTCCCTCGTGGTTTTCCCAACCCCCCTACTACTTGTTTGAACTTTTCGCTTTGGAGGGATTTATCCGTTTGGCGCCTTTGGGGTGGCTACTTTGGCCGCTGGCGCTCGGGTTGTGGAGGGGTTTAGTGACAGTGGGGAGGTCGTCCCCACCGCCGTTTGATAAAACCAACTGTGCTTTGGACTACGATTCCCCCCTGGGCTTTGCCGTGATCCTCTCCTCCCGTTGGGGGAAGGCTGGGCTGTGGGTCGATT
>Ga0209093_1000847_pt1 | contig 17158 bp, 17 predicted proteins | sample SidtaG_4_FD_187450 | JGI IMG/M metagenome (GOLD analysis project Ga0209093, IMG submission 187450) | Marine algal microbial communities from Sidmouth, United Kingdom - Sidmouth_Male1 metaG (SPAdes) (version 2) | ecosystem: Host-associated > Algae > Red algae > Unclassified | place: Sidmouth... | reverse complement strand
TCCACGCCTCACGCCCCTCTAGAGGGGTCGTTTCATGTGTGGCCCTGGGGCTCCCTGGACACCCCCCCAAGGGGGTTGTCCCACGCTACCCCCCTAGGGGGGTGTTGCGTGACTGTTCACGACCCGTCCCCGGCTCATGCCGGGGGGTCGTGTCTCCCCTGTCAGGGGGGTTTCCCCCACAGGTGCCACCCGACGGCACAATGGCAGCTGTGCAGAACCAAGTTCGGCCGACTCGCAAGTCGCGGTGGGGTGTCCGGGTGAACATGTCTGGCGTCATTCCCACCGTGCAGCAGCTTGCTGTCAAGTCGCGGCGCTTCTTCCGGAAAGACGAACTACCCGAGGAGGAGACGGTCATCCGCGTGTTTGGAAAGAAGGGGCTTCGCCTCCCCGTCGTGGTGGCTTCCATGCTTTTACTTTCCAACAAGGAGGAGCGGTATGGCGCCATTCTGACTGGCAAGTCGCTCCCGGGGCGGGCCGCGATTCCCCAGGCCACACCGCTGTCTCATGCTTCGCTGCACGAGTTCTCCTCCGCCGGCCTCTCCGCTGGCCCGCCGCAGCTGGCCCCAAGGTCAACAAGCTCCACGGGCGCGACCACCGCTCCTCCAATCCGGGACACATCCGGTGCTGCTGTTCCTGGCGACGATCAACTTGGTGATTTGTCCGTCCAAGTAGCCGACATGGACGCGCGGCTGCACCAAGAGGGGGTCACTCGAGCCGCGCAGACCAGAGCCCACCGTCTTCAAGTTCGTCGGGCGAGGGGACGCCCGCCTGCGGCACAACCAGGACACCCAACTCCTCTAGGGCCAACCTCACCATCTCTGACCATTCCCTACTTTCCACTCGGGGCGCCATCACCACCGAGTGTTCCCCTCGCCGGTCCCCATCTGTCTCCTGTCGTTCCAGCTGCGCGGCCTTTGAGTTTGGCGACGGCCGCTATCCCTCCGGTCGGCGCCTCTCCGTCGCCCACCGGCCGTGGTCGTGGCGTCAAGCGCAATCGTGAAGCCAACACGCCAGTCTTCCCAGCCACCCCCGCACTTTTACCGCCTGTTGCTGAAGCTGTTGGGCTCTGTATTTCTTCTGGTGAAGGCGGCGGGCATGTCGTGGCGCAACCCCCTGTGCAACGAGCCAGTGACGCTGCTCCCCCGCCGCCGTACGCCCAAGCTGCCGTTTCAGGTCCGGGGGTTGCCCATGGCGTGGGCGTCGCACCTGCACCGGTGGCCATTATGGGAGCAGCTGCCGTGAGACCGACGTCTTTGAGCAGGAAGCTAGAACGGGAGCAACGCCGGCAAAGCAGCGACAGGGTTGCGGCGGACATACAGTCCTCGCAAGCCTCTGTGCAGAGAATCTTGGCGGCGGGGCCGACCTGGGCGGGGCAGCAGGCAAGCTCAGGAGCTGAGTAGATGGAGATGTAATAAACACTTGGTTGTATCTACACTCTTTGGGCGTGACGAACCGTTGTTTTCGTACGAAAGTGTAGCCTGAAGTGCACGTAACGCGAACAGGTTGGACCCGTACACACTCATATTGCACGCGATGGTTTTTCAGCTAGGGAATATCTTGTACGTGCGTCTTCGGGCTGGAGAAACAGGCAAGGAAAAAGCAATGTCAAGTGAGCTGATAACAGAAAAAAGCTAAACCAAAGCAACAAAGTCGATGACACCTACAGCCGCTTCCAACCCCGATACTTGGAAAGGGCGAGCGGGTCGGCAATGATGCGGCTTGGAGAAAACGACTTGATGAACAGAGACGCCTTGTTAGGCACCCGGTTGATGGCCGTGTTGACCACGCCCGGCTCAAAGCAGTCGACCAAGTCCAACACGGCCTCCGAGATGGACAGGCTCTGGGACATGTGGATCGTATCCGCCCACCCCAACACAAACGGTACTTGGTTGCGTACCGCCTGCAGGACAGGATAAGCGAGCACGCGCGCCGTGAATGGAACGGGTGGGCACAGCACCTCGATCCACGTGTCGCCTGCGTTGCGTAGGCCAAAGTCCCCGCGCTCAATCCCATCGGGGAGCGCGTGGTTCTCGAGCCGTACGACGGGAGTTCCGTCGGACTCATACCCCACGAGTTCACCAATGCTCCCGTGACAGATGCCGAGCGCCTGCTTGCGGTTGTTGATGATCTTAACACGGGCGTGGAGACAGTGCGGCACAGTCGGAGGCGCGACGCAATCGTGGAGGGCAGCGCGCAGCGTCTCCTTGGACACTGTGTCGGGCTCCGCTGGAGACACGGTCATGTCCCGGTCGGGGTCAAAGACCACCTTGTCGACCGCCCGAAACGGCGCCGGCAGGCGCCCACCCAACAGCCGGTCAAGGCACTCCCGGTTGTGCGTGACAACCGTCTTGTGGTGCGGCATGAGATGGAAGACCTTGTGTTTGATGTGGTCGTACTTTGGGCCGTCCACCTAGCACGTCTCAACCAGCTGCTTGACCGCGTCGGTGCACTTGCCCAGGCGGGCGTCGGCGACGGCACGTATAAAGTCGGCGTCGCCTTGACGGAACTGCCCTGTCAGGTCGAGCGCCTCGTCACCAAAGAGCTTGGGCCAGCGGAGAGACGTGAAAGCCATAGGGCTCTTGACAGGCCCCATCTGCAAGAAGTCCCCAAAAGAAAACCACAGGCAGGGCGGGGCAGACTCACAGCGCGCTTGGCACAGCAGCTCGTACATGATGTTGAACTTGCCGGCTGCGACCATAGCCACCTCGTCGAGGAGAAGAGCGCGCACCTTGGAAAGCCGCTGCTTAATCGGATTGAAGCGGCTAGTCGCCAGCAGGCTCGCGGCTTCTCGAACAGGGTTGGCGGTGGTCGGCTCGCAGTCGCGCAAAAAACCAAAAAAAGAATGGAACGTCATGCCGCCGGCGGTCTTGGCCGACGTGCCCGTCGGCGCCACGACTACCACCGTCCCATCTCCAAGGAACTGCAGCCGTAGAAACGCGTGCAGTTTCCGCAAAAGCGTCGACTTGCCCGCACCGGGGCCGCCCGTAATGAACGCGCTCGAGCCCCGCGCCCACAGCCGCTCACAGACGGCGTCCCACTGGCCTTGAACCGCAAGGCCGCCAATGACCCCTTGTTGCACGGCGCGGCGCACGCCACCGGCAGCACCGCAGGATGGCTCGGAAGGCAAAGAAGCAAGCAGCGGTGCCGGGGGAGCCAGCGCAACGACCTCATCGCTCAGCTTCAGGACGGGGCCGTTGACGAAAGACCGGCGCTGACCCGGCTGATGGCCGGCGACAGCCGGCCGCAGGGGACGCGACAACATGAGCGACGGGCACCGCGGCAAGAACCTAGCCGCGGCCGCGCTAAAACGAGCAGAGAAAGACGACGGGGGCCGCAAAGATGCCCGTTCCGAGCCGGCGAACGCTCTCACTTTCCTCCTCGTCCTCCGTAGCGGCCGCGCGCCGTCCTCAATCGAGCCCAGGGCCGCGTCGACTGCCACGGACAAGATGGGGTCCACACCCAGAGAAGCACCCCCAGGCTCTGGAACCACACGCACGCAGAGAGATGGAGTTGCAGAGCGCTTGCCCAGGAGAGAGAGCGAAGAGGCGGCAGACCGTGCGGCCCGAGGCGTTTGCAGACCGGAGACACCCATCGGTGCCAAGTCGGCACTCGGATGAGCACCCTCGTGTGTGACGGAGACAAGCGACAACTCAGGGCTCGAGGAGGCACGGCGTGAACCCGTCCCGGAAGCCCCAGCCACGTGCGTGGGGAAGAGTTGACCGCCGACTGCATCCAACCGAGCAACCGACACGATGCCAAGCAGGGCTTGCCCTGCACCAGAAGCCAACCACGACGAGGACAGTGAAGCGGTAGTAAAGCGCCGCAGGATGCATGTCCCCACCGAATCGTCCGTGATCAGTGCCAGGGAGGAGGCCAGGCCAGCCGAATGAAGCTCAAAGGAAGCCCCTGACGACTGCGACACTACCACGAGCCAGTCTGATGGCGACCACGCGGTCGGCCATTCGTCCGGCGACATCATCTCGGCGGAGCACAAAACGGCGTCGACCTTGACGGTGTCCGTCACCCAGCTGCGAGCCTGCGCTTGGGTCCTGAAGCAGGAGGTGGCGAGGACACTTGTCCCTGCGCCCGATAAAATCCGCCGCGCCAGGCCATCCTTGTCGGACAGGTTGTGGATGGCCGCTTCCGTGGGTGACAGCACGGTCACGAACTTGCACGTCCCGAAAGCCCGCGAGTCCATGCCGGCTCGATGACGCCGGAGGACGCAACTGCTCACCCTGCTGGTCGATGCCCGACGCTGACCGAGAGCCGGCTTGGCTGGCCGCCTGCGGATATCATGAGATCAACCAGCATACAGGCCAACTCCCCCGACGGGAACAGTTAATACGCGAAGCGGGTCGAGGGGGTGGTGAGAAAAACTATACACGGTGGGGGGCAGGCACAGATTGCTGAATGGACTGGCACCCAGTCGACCAAGCAGTGACCCTCGCCGGTGGTGGTGGTTCTCATACCCGCGCGGTATCACCCCGCTGTACGTAATGGGCATGCACTCACCGCTAGACACATGGGCTCCATCTTCCACGCAAGACTGGAGAATCAAAGCGGGCGGAAGCGAGCACGTACCTATACGCAGATGGGCTCACGCGAGAGAATGTAGCGCAGCGCAACAGCCCGCAGGCCTGACGGACCGTACACGGCTATCCACAAGCCACACAGTGCACGCCTGTAGGAAAAGACGGCAGGGAACGGGGAACGGGGGTGGCTCACGTCACTCAGCTCGGACCAGCATGGTCCCCGGCGAGAACGGGCACGTGCGGGCAGGTGTCCACTACCCCTCCCAATGGTGGTTTTGGGAGACCCTGCCCCCCCCCCTCAACCCCACCCGGGAAGCGGCAACAGGGGTCTGCAAGCAGGCCGACGGCCAGTGCCTTAGGGCGGGGAAAAAAGGCGGGCAGAGCTCGCGCGAAGTGCAAAGCGTCACACAGCCAGCACTCTGACGTGTCAGCACGGGTGCTACAACAAGGCGTGACACGTCATCAGAGATCACGAAGCGTGGCGAACCAGATCAAGAGACGATCACACTCCATCGGGATTTGTACTTCACGATTCTCGTCTTTGAACTACGAGAAACGACGGACTTGTCTGCATTTATAATACCATAAGTATCAGAAGTACAGCAAGACGCTGTGCACGTCGCTCTCCAGCGGAGCTCGCAGCGACCTGCAACAGCGACCAGAGATGCGCCACGTGAGCGCCTTCACCACAACTGGCCTCCTTGCGGCAATAACGCGTGGGCGAACAGAACACAGAAGGCATTCACTGGTAAGGACACCAGACACAAAGCAGCGCTGCGTCTCCAGAGGGATTTGAAGGACCACAGTGTAGAGAGAACGGTTTCAATGGGACAGGGACACTGGTGGGCTCCATCGTGCAGGAGGCATCAGGGTCCTTTGCATCCTAAGTGGTGCCCGGGCACCTGGAGCTTTCACTTGTGCTGTCCTCTACGACCGCCAGGCTCGAGCGTGAGCGATCGACCAGGGACCCCACAACACCCGACGTATGCATGTCACGGGTGCGGCCGGAGCTAAACTCCATGGTTTCCACCACCTACTTCTGTCTGCACATCTCTCTCATCTATGGCTGCCTTTGCGCTGGCCCATCACCGCAGCACATGATGTGGCACGGGGCCACCTCCTGGAGGTAGCTGGACAGCAGTGGTTTCGAGTGAAAATGGGGCTGGATGCACGGGCTGCTTGAATGGGTTCCTCAAGATAAAGGTCGTTCAGTATTGTCCCGTGCGCCCTTCGTTTTGGCTTCCGTGTGATACCGTCGTGCACTGCGAGTACAGCACTCCGCATCTATCAGTTGGGTTCCAAGTTGCATAGAGGGTGAAAAGCAGCGTGAGTGCTGGGTCCGGGACTGCTACTTTGGTAATCGCAACCATTGTAGCGCCATATGTGCCCATGCTTGAGGCGCACGATAGGTAGCCGTCGCACAGTCTGTCGGCCAATCAGGAGCAACCTGTTTTGTTGTTGCAGCACGTTATAGTGCACAACAGCTACGTGGGCAGGTATCACGTACTGTACCCGTCACTTCGCTCCATGTCCGTTTGGCTCCGCGTACGGTGCCCATTTTCCTGCGTTCGACTCAAACAATACGCAGGCGTGGAGCAGTCCGTTGCCCCGTTGGGAACACCCCGTATGCTTCTTACAGCGCGTCCTAGTGCACGACAGCTATGCGGACAGGTATCACCGACTGCACGCGTCGCATCGCTCAATGTCATTTTAGCTCCGAGTATGGTGCCGTTTTCCTCTGTCGTTGCCTGTACACTTGGTTCTCGGGCTTAGTTCACTTGGCCTAAGTTGGTCGACGTCACGACCACCGGTTCCTGCTCACTGTATTCATCATAAGGTCGGACTTGAACTGCCATGTGACTGCCACGATGCTGACAGGTGGCACATTTCAAGTAGTCTGCCTGGCTTTGGTATTACGCTTTGCGCAATCAGTTTCTTTTGAATCAAGCACTGGGTTGCCGTCGCTCCGGGTGGCGATCACTGGAAGTCGGTCGCTCCTTGCAGTCTACCATGCGTAGCAGTGTGACATATGGGAGGTGCCGGCACAGGTAACGACTGTTGGCCGTACTCACGTGCAGGTAGATAAGTTAACCATTGCTGCCTGTCTCGGACGTGGGCTCTGGATGCCCACGGACTCCCTCGTTGCGTTCCAGTGGGCTCTGGTATTCTCGCGGCACTGTGTCTTGTTTTGTGCCAACTGGTTGGAGGCGCGCCGTTGTCTGCCGCTGCCGACCATGTGTCATTTCTGCGGACCCATTCTCACTTTGCGGTGTTATGGCTTGCTGGTATTTCCGCCTCTGTGCGGTCGCGACTGTTCTCTTTCCTGCTGTCTTTGCCTTTAGCAGGAGCCGCAAAGCCCTTTGTGCAGCTGCCATGTCTGCGCCTTAAGCGCGTCGGGCGCCATCGGGGGCGACTGGATACCAGCGGCAAGAGGGTGGCGACATGCAAAGAGCCCGTCGTGCCCACGGATATCAGTATGTTGATTGCCGTCTGATGAAGGCCACGGTCTGGTGTAGGGGGTCGCGAGTAGGACGAGGTGGCGAGGGCGGCGCTGCCGGGGGTGGTGGCGCCATGTCCTTGGCTCATTGTGGAGCTGGGCGGCGCTGGTCTGATCGCACGCTTTGACTTCTGAATGCATCTGCTTATTCTGACTGGCAACCTCCTGTAGAGTAGACGGTGCGGAGGTGTGCGGCTGCGCCTTGCGGAGCTGTGCGGGCAATAGGATGGAAATAAAAAGGGCAGCATGTGTACAATACAAACGTGCATCCTACTCCACAGCGTCTATCGTCGGCTCCTCTGCGGGGACCGTCAACCTAGACGAGAAACCTATCGAGGTTGAGCTGTCAAAGAACAAAGCAAGGGCAATGCGCTGACGGAGCGGCACAATATGCTCTTGCGAGAAGCTAAGGGCGGCACCAAGAGACAAACAATCAGCAGCACCGAGCACAAAGACTCCACTACTGCCCCCGTCGTGTTGCTCAGGCAGCCCGGCCACGGCGACCGTCCCCCACGTGTCCACCTTCCATGTCCCCGCCGCTGCGTCCCCCAACCGTGAGCGCACCTCATCGCCCAACCACCTACGGATGTTGGCCACCACCCCGCACCTATCGGAAGAGCCGAGCGAGTCAAAGTAGTGGGAAGTGCGGCTCCTCAGGTCGACGGTGACAAGAATCCAGTGGCTGCTGTTGAGGTTGACGGGTACAAGGATGTGGTCGACCTCCTCCAGGTTGAGCGGCCGCTTCTTGCCCCACTCCCTCACACCGTCATAGTCGTAGCATCCCACCCGGGCCGACAACTTGGAGTAGAAAAACGTCGACAGCATGCACACACGCAAGCCGCACGCGTACTCGCCGTCCGTGCCCGCAGCCGCAGCGTCTGCCTGCAATGACGACCGGTAGTTGATGAGCGCGGAGAACGAGTTCATGACCTCATCATTCAACCACGCAGTCCCATTGAGCAGCTCCATGTCCGCGACGCGCAGAGTAATCCTGGCCTTGTTCCTCATCCGGACGACCGCCGTGTAGTCACGCGCGCTCGACATGTCGTGGACGAGACGCGCTTCCGCCCGAATCACGGGGACGGAGATCAACGGCTTTAAGCCGGCGCTGGAGACGTTCTGCTCGAGCACATCAATCTCCGCCTGCAGCTTCTCGTGCGCGGTGTTAACGGCGGCGCGCTGGGCAGCAACTTGCGCGGCATCGAGCTGATCTTTTAGACCCGCCTGCCCGTCTTTTCGCGCATTGGGCGCACCGCCATCTCCCACACCGCCAACAACGTCATCACAGTCCTCCTGGTCGCCGTGCGGCCCGTCCAACGGCGGGGTAGAGATAGCGCTCCGATCGACAGCGGCGCCACCGTTGCAGATCCAGGATGGAGCATCTTGTTGCCCAACCTGTGCGGTTTTCGCACGCGTAGAGGACAAGAGCTGGTCGCATGAGCACACCGAGATGCGCTCGCACTGGTGCGAGATCTTGTCGTGGAGGAAGGGTGCGAGCGGGATGTGGTCGTTCTCCCCGGCCGAGTTGTCCGCGTGAAGCCGATAGATCTTGCGCAAGTTCATAAACGCGACCTGCACCATGCGATGGGACCTGTACGTCGCCGGCGCCATGTAAGCCAGACTGGTGCGGTTGACGACCGGCACAGAGTGCGACACCTCAGCCGCCTGGGTTGCAACGCCGGCCGTGGTGCCGAGGCTCTCGTCCAGCATGTATACCGGTGAGCAGGAGTGCGTAATTGAGTGCGGCCGATCAAGGATGCAGCGCACGCCCTGGTCCTGCATGATGACGCGCACCCGCTTCATCGCATTCTTGTCAATCTTGCAGGCGACATCATAGAATATGGCCTTGGGCAGCTTCGGGAAGCGCTCCAACACGATCGACAGGGCCTCGCCGACTCTCTCGGCGCGGAATAGGCATCGAAACCCCAGCGTGATGACGTGTGGACATACAACGTTGAAGACGCCCTGCGACAGCCCAGCCGTGATCGAGAAGGCCTTGATACACGCGTCCCGGTCGCCTTCCGCATCCGCGACATGGCGCTCCTAGCCACGGTATTGTATCCGCCGTTTGGCGGCGACCGAGTCGATGATCCCCGGCCGCACGCGCGGTAGGCTGGCAAAAAGCGCAAAGCTGATCAGCGGGTCGTCCTCATCCAGCATTTCCAGGTCGGCCTGCTCCCACCGCCACCGCTTGTAGTCCTCTGGTGTCGGCTTCGTCTTCCACCGCTCGCAATACACCTTGATGGCCCACGCCGGCGCCCTCGTGGACTTGGCCTTGGCCTGATGCTCGAAGGTGTCGTCAACGTACTTCTCTACGGCCATGGTCTGGAGCAGCACCTCCCCCACGGACTTGCGAAAGTGCACGTTGTCGTCCATCTCACCGGCAAACCTGCCGAGAAAGCTTGTCAAAAAGCCCAAGTCATGGACGGCTTTGGTGAGCTTCTTCCACGCGTCTTTGTGCATCAGCCGGAGCGTGTTTGCCAGCAGGGTCACCGGCTCCGTGTCCTTCTTGACAAACATGCCGGTGACCGTCTCGGCCAGCACGGCCTGGAGGAACGGTCGCACGCAGATCCACACGCCGTCGTTACTTCGGGCGTACTCCTTGAACGCGGGCGCGCAAATGCCCGTCCGGTCGTGCCAGGTCTCACGGGACTTCTTGGCCGGCGGTCCGCTCCCACCCAGCACCGTGTTGCCGGCCGCGTCAAGGCGCAGCGCGACCTCCAGCGTGCTCCCCACCCGTGCCCGCTTGCGTCTCGGCTCCCCCGCATCGGCCGACGGCACGACCTCCTCGGATGCCGGGGCCGCGACCGGTGGCGCTGCAGCTGCCGCCGCCGCAGCTGGGGCCTCCACACCGAGTGGGAAAAAACGGAAGAAAATGGCTGCTGCCGCGGCCGCCGGCGTTGGCCGGCCAATCGTTGTGATTGAGTCTCGCCATCTCCGCAGCAGCCCGACTTGGGCGGGTGTCAAAGGCGTCGATGACCGCAACACCTCAAGGATGGCGGCGCGCAACGCCGGGTGCTGGACGACGCATAAGTTGGAGGCCGGGATATCAAAAACTGGGCAATCCTCCGACGGGCGAAACGGGTTGGCGTTGTCCACGTCTGAGCACCCCAGCGCCTGCGCGTCAAAGAAGATGAAGTCTGGGCTAGGCCCGCACTTGGGGCAGCGGCCGGTAGCAGGGGGGATGCGCAGCGTGCGAATGGCCATCGTCCCCAGCTTGACAACGTCCTGCCGCCGGAGCTGGAACGACAGCACGTCCGAGGCGATGTGGCGCGTAGCCGCCGTGTACGTTGTGCGGCCAGCAATGATGAAGGATATGATCTTGTCGACGATGCCGCGGGTGTACAGCAGCCATTGCCGGTGCCTGTTGCGCCGACGCATGGCGAAGACGGCATCCGCGTTCCCGTCATACTCAACCAGATGCATGCACGCCGGCGCGTCGCACTCCCAGCGTCCCACCCACACCTGAGACACCGCCCGATGAAGGTGATCAATCATCCAAACCAAAGTGAGCGGATACGCAGCACACAAGTCAGAGACTGAAGCGACCGAGCATCACATGACAACAAAAGCCCGAGGAGCTCAAGCAGGATCGCAAAATCGCAGATAGCACGAGATGCGCGACAAGGCGAGTGTCCATAAGCCAAAGGGAGCAACGTACCCGCAATGCAGGAGCAGTGGGAAGGTGTGTTACCAGGAGCCCCGGCTCCTTAATGATCTTGTGTTGATCCGCTCGTTGTTGTCCGCAGCTCCCGCAATACGGCTCTACGAGGGCAAGCCTCTGGTCCCGCACGGCACCCAACGACTTGGACACATCAAACAGTTTGCCGAGCATCTCGACGTCTGCGGCCTTGGATTCCGGTCGGCCGGCCGCGCGCTGCACCATGGGCCCCCACCAGTCAGCAGTCCTCGCCCACACGGCGCCCTGCTCGAGCTCTCCGGAGCACGGCAACATGTTGCGGGGCGTCCGCCGCGCCACCGTGGTCTCGTCCATGTCGCGGGGGCCGCGCAGCGTGTCGCCAGCTGTGTCCTTAAGTCCCTCGTCCTCCTCCTCGTTGTCCAGCACCTTGGCGCGCGGAGGCGGTGCAATCTTGCGGGCGTCCTTCCGCGCCTTGACGGAGACGGGCGCGGACCCAAAGACAGGGTTGAGGTGGCCATTCGGGCCTTGCACGTCTCGAGCAACACGAACGTGTCCGCAACGACCACGGAAGCGCCTGCAACCGGGCGCAATGCACGTTGCGACGTTGCAGGCGGTGAAGGTAACCACCGAGTAGACCGAGAGGTACAGCACCGCCCGCACCACCGACGTCCCGTAGTCCTCAAAAACGGCGAAGTCGGCCGAGTCCGCCCTTAGGCGCATGCGGTTGCGGAAGGTTGCCAACGAGACACCGGCGACACGCAGCGCCCTCACGACGCGTCGTGTGCTTGCAGGTTGTGCTCCGAGACGACACCGACAGGAAGAGGGCATTCTGTGTGCCACAAAAGCACGAGCAAAGAAGCCCGTCTTGGCAGGACACCCACATAATGGCTACGTCCGCCTTGCCGGCGCCCGAGCGGAGCACAATCGCCCGCGAGCGCGACGCGGAGTCACCAATTACGCGCGCCTTGACCGGGCAGGGGGAACTTCCCCATTGGCCGAGACGACGGGAGCCCGCACGTAAGACGGATGCAGGCGGCCAGCGTGTCGACGACGTAATCGTCCACGAACACCTTATCTCGTTGATGCCGTACGCGGGGTTGGGGAAGCGAGTTAGACGGTGGCGGCGCGGGAGGGCCGTCCACTTCAGGATCCTCTAAGCCGATAGCGGGCGCCCCGCTCCTTGGCACGATCCTTGATGCGCCGCCGCCCGGTGTCCCAACAGGCCGCCGCCTCAATGTCCGCGGCGCAGGTAGAAGGAGCGGCGCTGTCCCATGTCGCCGTACGACGTGGAGGGCGCTGCTCCAGCCACGTGCAGCTTGACCACCGTGAGCTCCAGCGTCTTCTAGATGAACAGCGCGCCCAAAAAAAGGCCTCAGAGGACGAGCTACGAGCTCATGTCGCACCCGCCGGGCCTGCTGCCACGAACCAGCGAAAGGAGCAACAACCGGCCGCGCCGACAAAGGTGGAGGCCGTGGATCCATGACTTGGCAGCGACAGGGCGCCAGCCGCAACGACCGCGCCCCCGTCCCGCCCCCCCCGCCCGCCCGCAACGCTGAAAAACAGCAGCAGCACGACGGCGGTGGCCGCGTGCTCCACGACGGCGTCTACCGTCACCTCAGAGATCGCGGGGAGCAGCAAATACTCCGGGCGCCGCCGCGGCGGCGCCCGGTGAGGGCGCGCCAGGCGCAACGACCGCGCTCGGTCCCGCCCCCCCCGCCCGCCCTCAACGCAGAAAAACAGCAGCAGCACGACGGCGGTGGCCGCGTGCCCCACGACGGCGTCCACCGTCACCTCAGAGACCGCGGGGAGCAGCAAACACGCCGGGCGCCGCCGCGGCGGCGCCCGCCGAGGGCGCGCCAGTGCCAACGACGCGCCCCCGTCCCGCCCCCCCCGCCCGCCCGCAACGCCGCAAAACAGCAGGAGCACGACGGCGGTGGCCGCGCGCGCCAGGACAGGGTCCAGCGCCAGCTCAACGACGGCGGCAAGGGCCCAGAAGCGGAACGACGACCAAATCGGGAAAAAGCGCGCCCGCGCGCAAATGGTCCAAATCAGCAATCCAGCGTTAATCGGGGCGGGGGTGCAGAAGGAAGGTGTGCTAGGAGTACAGCGGGCGGGGGAACACCACGGGGGACCGGAGAGAAGCCCGCCTGCACCAGCACGGCACCATGTGAGCAGCAGCCGTACCGGGGCCGTACCAGCGGACGTCAGCATGACGATGACCATTGCGCGCCCAAACCGCCACCACCAGAACGGTCCGCGACGACGCCGGCCACCAGCCCAGATCCCAATCTCGCATGTCTGGGGCCCAGCGAAAAATATCCACAGATATGTCCGGTCAGCATGTTTGTGATGTCTGATATCTGTGTCAGTGAGCTCAATTGGTGGCGGATCTGTGCTGGTGTCTGACGTGCCCCTGGGAATGTGTCGCGCTCTTTATGGGCGCATCTGATTGGGTGGCGCAGGTCACGCAGCAGGGGACGCATCCTCGAACTGGGAGAGTTGATGTCGTGGGTTCCTTCACGTCGATTGCCGGCACTTCGCCGCCTCAGTCATGCAAAGCAGGCCCGATCCAGGGAGACAGGCCTCGCGGACGTCCAGGGAGATAAGAGTGCGGTGCAATTGATGGACATTCAAATCTCTTCAAGTCAAGTTCGTACCAAATGGCCCGTGGTGGGAAGCCAGGGCACCCCCCCCTTGGTCAATTCTCTGCCCGTTTGATTTCCAGTCGGAGGTTTCCCATCACAGGGCCTCAGATGTAGTTTGATTCGGTCCTTAATGGTCGTCAGTCCGTACTTCGCACTCTCGTTCTCATTCCCCTTGTGTTCGTGTTCCTGTTCGGATCGGCCAAAATTGGGCAGACTGCAATACTTTGATCAAAACTATGAATTACAGTCTTTCTCCATTCCTGTCCACCCCTTTCGTCGATCGTCTTGGGAGAACCAGGCCGCGGAACTCAGCCCAATCGCGTTGCATTCGACGCCAGATTTCAGTTTGATCGGGAAGAGTCGAAGGGTCGATTCATGTCTCTCGAGTTGAGATGCAACGATCGCAGGAGTTTTTCTGTAGTTGAATCCATGCTCGCGCAGATTTCTTTGATCGGGCTGTTCCAATTGTCCATCCGGCGTTGTCGCAGGGCACTCGACTTGGCCATGTTCTTCGTCTTGGCCTTCACAGCCAGAGCAGTGGCATGACGTCGCCGCACACCTCCTCCATTTTGCTTCAGCACACCGAGCCCACGAGCGTGAGGTTTCTATGCCACCCCCCCCCCTCCGCAGACGCTTTCTGTATAGGTTGGCACTTGAGGCCAAGACCAGGGAATTGTTCCACCCGCTCGCCTTCTCCACCACGCACGCCCGTGTACGAACGCCGCAACCCCGTACCCGCCTTGCAGGCCTTCGATCAACTGCTTGTCGTAGATTTATGGCTCTATGGAAAAAATTGATAGGACGCACCTGTGCCAACTCGGGCACCTATCGCGTGCCAGTGAGGAATCAGGCACCCCACCCCCCCCATAGCACCCTGCTGCCGGAACGTCAACCGGAACAACAGAAACATCGGATGAACCTAGACGACGTGGGGCGATACAACTACCAGCAGTAGAGCGACGAAAGAGGAAAGGGGATATCGGGGAGGGGGTAGCGGGCGGATCGGTGATGACTGGACGTGGATCGGCAAGGACGGGCCAGGAGTGTTGGGGAGAAAGGTGAGAGGGGCTTCAGCGGGGGATCGAAGATGGATCAGCGGGGGGGGCGAGGGAATATGGTAGTGGGGTGGGGGACGACGATCAGCGGGAGATCGGGGTGGATCGGCGCGGGGGGAGGGGGTGTGGACGGCGGTAGCGACGACGATGGTGCATGCAGCGACGACGGCGGCTGTGGCGACGGCAGGTACACTTTGTGTAGATGCATCCGCACGACTTGTCGCAGTTCTTTTCATCGAATTTCAATTGCCATTCCGAGAAACTTCGGACGATCGCTGTCGTGGAGCACGGTTGTCGGTCGACCTGGGTCTGTTGCTATTCACCACTGGATAAAAAAGGAACCTACAGGAATGGAGAATGACTGTGCTTCGAGCCTTGCACAGCATTCCGTGCGCAACGCATCAAACCAAGCGCGTTTCGTGCACTTCCAGTCGCTGCTGCCATATTGTCGTTGCGCCAAAAAGTGGAGAGTCCAGGCCTATCAAAGAGGCTCTTTTATGCCTTTGATTGGCCCAGACATCGATCGGTTTGACTGGGGCCTCTCCAGCTCTTGGCGCAACGACCATAGCAGATTGCGCACTGCCCGCCAGATAGGCCGAGCTTGTGCGGCAGAGGAAGAGGGCGCACGCCAGTGCCCCAATGTATGGCGAATCGCCAAAGAATGATCGGATGTGAAGAACTCTCACAGCACACCAAAGCAGTTCACGATAGCTCACAACACAGAATTGTAAACTGCTGTGATTGCCCTTGTCTCCCACAGAGCCATCCAGGAGCCCTGAGCATGCACTTCTGTTTCAAAGCACAGTCACAGCACAGTCACAGCATGCTGGGACCTTTTCCCAGATCCGACCATTCGTTGGCGAGACGCCATATCATGCGCCATCGAAACATCTCCAGCAGAAAATGTCATCATTGATTATTTATTGAATCATTTATCCGCCTCATTATCCGCCTGATTGACTTGCGCCATGTCTGCACGGCGAGGGACGTGAACGTGATTCGGCACCAATATCGTCGTAAGTCCGCGGAAAAACACGTGATTCGGCACCGTCTGTCTTGTTACACACTTGAGAGTACATCCAACGACGTCGTCCCCAAGTTCGAATGTGCTCACGTGTCAGAAACGTGTCTAATTTATATGCCACGTGTCTGAGTTTAAGCTCTGGGGGATGGGGAGGGTCCTCTTAGACTCGTACCGGACTCGCAAGTCGGGCCCTCAATCGCGCTGTTCGGGCCCAATCGCAAGGTCGCCGGGCCCCGACTGCCCCGATTGCATGGTCTCAGGTCCCGATTGCTTGGTTGGTGCTGGCCGATTGCGGATTGTCGCGATTGAGGTCCGTATTGCTTCAGCTCGGGCCCGACTGGCGGCAGCAAGGACCCCAGTTTCTGTAACAGACGAGCTACCGTGGGTGTGTTGACTTCCTCTTCCAGGACACGACTGTTCACAGGCATCATGTCATGCCATGCCGCCGAGCCCCACCTCTCCCCCGCCGCTCCCTCGCGGGTCACGCAACCCCCTTCATCCGTCCTTGGCGGCCAGCACGCGGTCGCCGTGACCGCCGCCCGGCCGGCCGCAGCGCTCGTGGCGGCGGCGGCGGCGGCTGGGCGCCCACCCCCCAGTGAGGAGAGACAGGAGAGCAAGCGAGACAGTGAGAACAGGCAACGAGGGAACCACCCTATTTCTCTCAAACAGAGCATCCCACGGCACCCCATCCACGCCGCGGCAGCCTTTGAACCAGTCTCGCTCCATGCAGCGGCGTCACGCCTGCGTATCCCGCCCCCGCACTTTTGAAGATCGCCGCCGACAGTAAGGCCTCTCAGGTCCAGCGCCGCTCTGCCATGATTGCCCTCCGTATTTCCCCTCCCCGACTACAGCGGTTGTCGTCCGCCCCCGTCCCATACGCTCCCAGTACCAAGCGCCGGATATTTCGTATGCTGTGCTGCGCGAATCACGAACGCATTCCTGCGGTGTACTATCACAACCACGCAGTACGCAGTAATATGGTAGCGGACACATATCAATTTGCGGCCAATGTACACTGAGACGGCGAGGCACACGCGCAAGCTGAGCGAGGCAGGGTTACACGGGCCATCGTTTGCGGTTCTACCATTGCGCTTATTTGGCGATTTCGAGGCGATTCGGGCGCGACACAGCGAGGTACCTCATCCAAATCTCAGCGTACAGCGTGGAATGGCTGATCGGGGATCTGGCGACGCAATATTTCTCTTCGGGTGGCATGTCCCACCGCTAAGACAACGAGAATCAAGCTCACACGGCCAAGTCCAGGCGCGCTTCTCGCTGTAATGAAGCAGTTCGATAAATTCAGGAGGGGCCACGCCCCCAGCGCACTCGGGCATATTCACTGAAAGCATGCGATTGTGAGACAAGCAGCAGCCGGGCCACGGCATCCGAGTTCGATTGAGATGCAAGGGCTGCAGCGGATCGCGGGCAATCTTGCCACGCCAATCGATCGCTGATTGGCTCCCGCCATCCGGCATTGCGGAGCTGCGCGACCACTCCAGAAGGACTCTGAGCGGGCCAGAGAGGGATGCGTGTGGATTTGAAGTGTGGCAACTGTGCCTTGCCCGAAGTCAGTCAGCTTCTCACAAACGCTCTTATCCCCCTTTCCCAGACCTTCGTCACCCCCCCCCTCGCGCACCGCCGCCATCGACCCCCCCCCCCCCCCCCCCCCCCACCCCCCCCCCCCCCGCCCCCCCCCCCCCCCCCCCCCCCCCCCCCCCCCCCCCCCCCCCCCCCCCCCCCCCCCCCCCCCCCCCCCCCCCCCCCC
>Ga0209093_1000846_pt1 | contig 17163 bp, 23 predicted proteins | sample SidtaG_4_FD_187450 | JGI IMG/M metagenome (GOLD analysis project Ga0209093, IMG submission 187450) | Marine algal microbial communities from Sidmouth, United Kingdom - Sidmouth_Male1 metaG (SPAdes) (version 2) | ecosystem: Host-associated > Algae > Red algae > Unclassified | place: Sidmouth... | reverse complement strand
GCGCCTGCACCACCCCGCACACCCCGCCCAGCCTACACTACGCACACCCACCCCACCCCAACCCACCCACCTCGCACTCTCCCCGCTTCACCACAGCCCAGCGCACCTATCGGTCCCAGCGCATCTCACCACACCATATCTACGGCGACGGCACCACCCCACACACCCCACCCACCCCACCCCACCCACACCCACCCCACCCCAACCTACGCACCTCGTACTCTCCCCGCTTCACCCCAGCCCAGCGCACCTATCGGTCCCAGCGCATCTAACCCCACCATTTCTACGGCGCCTGCACACCCCACCAACCCCACCGACCCCACCCTACCCACAACTACCCCACACCAACCTACCGTTCCCCGCCCCTCACGCACCCCACGCACCCAACCCAACCCACACCCACCCTCCCCTTACGCACCCCACGCACCCCAGTGAGCAGCTTGTCGTAATTTGTTTTCTGTCGTCATTCGTCTGAAAAAGCATCAATTGTTGGGTGCATAAATCTGTCATGGGGGCTGGAATGCCGACCGATCTGCACTTCATGTGCACGCCGTGTCATGAAATCCATAAATACGTGTGAACACTGGCCCACTGCCTGGAATCGGGGGTGAACACTGACACTGTTAAACGATCAGCAATCCGGCGTGGTCGTCTGCGGACAGAAAGTAGCCTACAACCGTCTGTAAGAGAGTAGATAATGCCACGCCTTACAACCCCTAAACTAATGGGCAGGTCGAACGGTTAAATAAAACTTTAGTTAAACAACTACGACACTACGTAAGTGACCACGTAGGTACGTGGTCCACGTACTTAAGCCCAGTGGTTACAGCATTTAACTCCCAAGTCCATGGGAGTACCGGGCAAGTCCGATTCGCAGTGGTAATTCCACGACGGCTTGCTCCCGTGGCGATCGAACGACTTACAGCGGGCACGGAAACCGCGTAAACAGTAATCTCCGGGCGGGCAAAGGAGAGCTTCCTCCAGCGACTCGACGCCCTGATACCTCTAGTACGGGATACCATGGAGAAGGCCCAAGCCCGGTACAAAGCGGCCTTCGACAAGCGCGTACAGGCCAGGCGCGAGGCCCTACAAGTTGGAGACTGGGTGTTCCTTAAGTCACACGAAAACCAGGCGGGTGAACTCGTCTTCAAGACTCTCGGACCATACCAGGTCCTGAAGACAGACGTGCGTCGGCTCACCATCGAGAGTGACGATGGTATACGCACAATAAACGGGAACCATGCCACCTGGGGCCCGGAACCACGAGAAGGTGACCCTGCCTGGGCGCGGGCCCTGGTCGCGTGGCAGGTCCCCTCCCTTCCCTCATCGGCTAGGAAACCGAATGAGGCTGTCTTCGACCACCTTGTCAGACAGGGTTACGTTGAACATGAGCGACTCATGCTCAGGGTACTCTGGTTCGGGTATGGACCCCGGGAGGACTCCTAGCACGATGTGGAGAAACTCCCGGCTGAAAAGGCTCGCCAACACTGCATTCAAGACCGAATCACTGTACGACAAAGGGTATCAAACAACTAACCTCTAGTACAGGGTACCCCAACACACACCCGACCGAGGGAACAACCCACCCCCCAACTCCGGGGCTCTCCACGCAAGAACAAACAACGGGCCGTCCCCTCTTTACTAGAGGGGATCGGCGAACCCAACTAGGGACAGACCAGGGGGGGCGGGGCCAACCAGACCGACGTTCCCCCCCTTCCCGCACGTACACGGGCCGCTAACCGCGACGGCGGGATGTCGTCACGGGCATACCCCCCGTAATGGTCACGGACAGGAGGGTCGCACGGGTACTCATGTGCCGGCCCCCGGCGTGTGGGGACCGATCCCAATGTCGATCAGGGAGCCCTACTCGGCCCCACCACCGCTGAAGAGTACCCCGCGGCGTAGGGGGCGTGTCCCGCCGCCGAGGTGCCCCCTGCGGAGTAGGAGTAGCCGCCCCCGTAGCAGGTTGAGGGGGCTGCGGCGGGCTCCCCGGCATACGGGGCTCGAGTGGAGCCCCCGCCGGGCGCGGTCACCGCGGACCGCGGCGCCACCCGCTGGTCGTGTCCCTCCAACGTAGAGGCCATCTGGTACGCGATGGTATCGGGGGTGGTGTCCACCAAGAACTGCTCGGCCACCGCCGAGAGGGGCGACGGGGATCCCCGTAGTACGGTCCCGGAGCTCCGGGTGACCCAAGCCAGGGCGTCCACCAGGGAGGTGACTATAGCCTCCCCGTGGGCCGCCCGAAGCGTCCCCGCCGCACTCGGGTAGGTCGTCGCCAAGGCTCGTGCACACTGGGGGGAGACATACCCCCAGCTGAGGCTCTGCCCCGCCACCAGGGCCGGGTAGTACGGCACCCCGGGCGGGGCAAACGTCGGACGGGCCGCCAGGCCCACGTGGGACGGCCCCGCCCGGATGGTCCTCCGGACGGCGCCCTTATGAGCAGGGGGGCGCCCGGCCGCGCCACGGGTACGCTTGCGCTGTTGCGGAGATACTGCCCCCGTGGCGCCCCATCCCGACTCGGGAGGCGCCGAAGTCGCCGTCCCACCCGCAGCGTAGGGGTGGGACGTGTCGCCCAGGCCCTCAGGGATGCCAATACGACCATCCACAAGGCGTTTGTCACAGTGCACAAACTCTCGGGCCGCCTCTTCGTCCTCCACGCCAACTCGGCGAGCCAGGTACGGACCCGCAGCCGCCCAGTCTAGCGACTGGTGGAGTTCCACCAACTCGCTGAGGTACGCGTGTGCCTCCGGGTCCGGCCCCTCCGCCAAGTTTGTGAGGTGCAGCCCTGCGAGGCGGTTGACTAACCCGGCGGGCAGGTGCCACAGGTACCCCTTAGTCCGGGCGGAAGCATACCACACCCTCGCCACCTCCAGCGCCCACTGGGTCGCTATGATGGCCGCCGCCGGGGTGGTCGCCCCCTGACGAAGCGCCGTGCCGAAGTAGGCCACGACGCGGAGCACCGCCGCGGTCAACCCGTGGGGTACCTCCAACGCCAACCACCACGTCGGCGTCGGGACGTAGCAGTCCCTCCGCGCCGAGACGTGTATCTGGGTGCTCTCGACTAGAGCAGATCTCTCCAGAATTCTTTACGCCTCCAGCAAACGGCGCTCAGTGCGGGCATCCTGGTGGTGGAAGTGGGGGTCCCTCTAGCCCAAGTACGGGGGGGAGCAGCACGCCCATTCCCACGCGAAGACGGGCGGGATGTCATCCGCCGTCGCCCCGTGCATCACGTTAGACAGGCGCAAGGCCACGCGCTCCACCCACGGCGCGTCCGCGGCCTCTAGTAAGGCGGGGAGGTCCGTCGTCACCCCAGCAGGTACTTTGTACTGCACAGGGTGACGCGTCAGCCACCGCTGCCATGCCGGGCCCTGCTTCGGCACCGGGATGGCCTCGTACAGGGCCCGCAGGTGACACTCCCCCAAATGAGTAGGGGCGTGCGGGGGCGTCCACTGGAGTAGCGCCCCGGACTCCGCCCCCTCGGGCACGGCCTCCTCCACTGCCGGGGGGCGCACCCGGAGCGATTCCGGAGGGGCGGAGTTTTGCTCCATTCGGTCCTCCCCCCCAGCGGCCGGTGTCACTGCGGCCGCCGCCGCCGCCGCCGGTGGAGTCCCTGGCCGGCTACTCGGCAACGGCACTCGAACGGCCGCCATGGTGTGGACCGCCGCGTCCTCGTCGGCCGACCACCCCGCCGCACGTGACGCGCGGGACGCCGTCGCCAACCCCGCCGTTGACTTGGACCGACGCGGGGCAGGTAGGTTGCCTGACTCCCCGCCGTCGAGGACTCCCGGCTCGGGGGCGCGCCACCAGCCGGGAGTGACCGACGGACCGCCTTCCCGCGGGCTGTGGCCGAGGCCGCGACACATGACTTGGTGGCGGCCGTCGGCGTAGCCGGCGCCGACGGGGCCTCCCCGCCCGCCCGGGGGGTGGCCGCCGTCGAGCCCCTTGAATTGGCGGCGCCCGTACTGGCGGGTGCCCCGCTGGTCCGAGCGGTAGCCGTCGCCGGGCCGCCCTACTTGGCCGCGCCCGTCGTTGGCGCCCCGCCGCTGGTGCGGACCCCCGCCGCCGCGGGGCGGCGATCCGACCGGGCCGGCGTCCCGCCCAACGCCGGCGCGACGCGACACGCACTCGAGGCCGCCGTCTCCTCCTGGCGCCCGACGCGCTCCGCACTCGGGGTCGTCATCTCCTCCGGCGGTGTCGCTCCCGACGACCTCGAGGATGTCATGGCCCCCGCGTCCGAGTAGTGACGCAGTGTGGACAGGGGGAATAGGTGAGGGGGGGGTGATGGTCTTCACTCGGGGGACGGAGGGGGTATGGTGGCGGCCGGTAGTGGGTGGCCGCCCTGTCCAGACCCCCGTCGCCTCCAAGTGCCCCGTTCTTATGGGCCCCTGTACACTGCCAGGGGCACCCCGTCGCCAACCGCGGCGTCGCCCGCCCCCGCCCCCGGGTGCGCCCCACCAGCGGGGCGCGCGCGACGGCCGCCCCGGCGGGGCGCGCCACACCCGGCGCCCCTCCCCACGGCTTGTGTGGCCCACCCCTGCCACACAGCGCCCCTGACACGCCCCCGTGTCCTTCACGCGGGAGCGGCGCATGCCCCGTTGGCCCCGGCGGAACCCCCACGACCCGGGGCGTCCGCCACCGGCTCTGAACGGGACAGCACCCGGGCCCCATACTGGGGGGGATCCCGGTTAGTCCTCCTGGCCCGCCCGTCAGCCTCGGGCCGGCCCCCGTGGCCCTGGGTCGCCGGGACGGCGACCTCCTTAGAACAGGGAACTGTGGCGGTCGAACAACCATCCTCCACACTCGGGTAACCAGCTGCCCCCCAGTCAAGAGCGGACACGTGGATTCGCGGCCTGGGCGGTCGGATCCGGTCTGGCCGACACGGCCCCGGGCTCTCGCGAGGGTAATGTGTCCTTTTAAAGCATAATTCGAGTCGTTCCGGTGGCGATCCACTTGTGATCACCTCGTGGCTCACCAACCACGACCGCGATCTCGAAACTTCCTTGGGACCAGGAAATCCCAAGACAGGCCCCCAGTTACGGGCCAAATTTTGTGTAAATCCAACTTGTAACAATGACCAGCATTGCACCACGCGCCCGACACGGGGGCGTCGCGAGGGTGTCAAGTAGCACCCTTCTCCCGCCTCAACTCAAGACGGTGTCCGAAGCTTCGACCGGCCTTTGCTGAGACTGGCCCCATGGGCTCTGAGGGGAGGGTTCCTGAGGGTCCTCTGCGGGTGTCTGAGGGGGTCCTTTCTGAGGGTTGGCGGGGGACGGACGGGGTGTGGAGGAGATAAGACGGCAAAGCGTGAGTGTTGCCTCGAGGCCTTCGACGCGGACAAGTGAACTTCCGGTCACACAACTCGTGTTTGCCGCTCGGGTCGTCTTCCCCCGGTCGAGGCCGTGCGTGTGTGCTATTCAGGGTTTCCTTCCGGGGCGGGTATTCCCTGACAGGACTACCCGGCGAAACGAATCGGCTCGCCTTCCCCCCGACTGGGTGGCGTTTTCTGGGCGTGTTCTCACAGAAAAAGCATTCTCATTTGGAAGTGAACTGGCTCTTTCCTCGCACTTCATAGCTAGTGGTGTGTCAATAAAGTGAGCATTGTAAGATGTGAGTGATCATTTCGTATGTCACTATTTTTGAGCCACTGGGCAACAGTGCAGTCACGACAAATTCTGTGAAGTCTATTTTATGGACCAGGCACTGCCCTCGATTGTCATGTCTGGGGCGGGCGCTGGGGACCCCTGGAGGTACCGCCGCCGATGATGTGATGCTCGGCAGGCGCTTGGTGGTGGCACTGGCTACCGTATAAGTCTTTTCGAGTGCGGATTTGTGGTGCTCGTGGCCGGTGGTGGGGGAGAAACGTGTTGTGGATCCATCCCTCACAGCCGACGAGGTGTAACCCCGTCCGAAAACCCAGCACAGGATGCGGAACGCCACGCCAGAGTCACACCACGAACGCCGGGATCTCTGGGCGCGAAGCGCACCAAAACGTCGGAAGTAACGCAAACGCAACGATGAATTATTTGAACACGCACGATGACCCCAAAGCACACACTCATATACCCTCAGATACAAGACGCAGGTCGTGCACAATCCCGACCCCCTGGCGCTACCATGGGGGGACCGGTACCCAACGGGCCACGGTCTCAGGCCCGGGCCTCCAGTGGCCCCTGCCCAGCATCCCTGACAGCCCTTCCAATGGAAGGGGACCCCCGCCCGTCTCGGGCGGAAGCAGGAAAGGCACGAAGAGTTCCTAGATTTCAGGATTTACCAAAACCAATACCTCGGGACTTATCCGAAGATTTTTCAATTTTCCCGGATAGAATTCCGTTGGGATTTCATCCCTGGTCGAGATCATATCTCGGTCCGGCTTACGCTCGGATTGCGGAAGCTTCCACAAGCTTCCCGGTCCGCCCAGAGGGCCCGAATTAGGGAACACGTGTGTCTCCCTTGTGTGTGTCAGACCCCTCCAGGGGGGCCCGATCGGGTGTTCCCCGCCTCACGCCCCTCTAGAGGGGTCGCTTCATATGTGGCCCTGGGGCTCCCTGGACACCCGCCCAAGGGGGCTGTCCCCCGCTACCCCGCTAGGGGGGTGTTACGTGACTGGTCACGACCCGTCCCCGGCTCATGCCGGGGGGTCGTGTCACCCCTGACAGGGGGTTTCCCTCACATATCCCCCACCTCAGGGCCCGCGTCTCGCGGGACCGGGGGCGGTGTTTCGCCACCCCCTCCCTAGGCCAGGGGGAGACCCTGCCCTGTGGCTCCCTGACAGCGTGCCCCTGGGGGCTCGCTCCTGGGCGCCATACGGCGGGGGACAGACGGGTTCACCGAGCCGGGGAACCCTCGGGTCAGTCCCAAAAGGCGGTCACTGCTAGCGGTGACTGGGGGTCTCGAGTCTCCTGGTCGGTACCCTTGTCGTCACCGGGAGGACGACGCCGTCGGGCGCGACAGGGTTTTTCCCGCGTCCCGCGTTGTCCGTGGGCCCCATTTTGGGGTGGGGCATCCTTTTCTTCCCGGTCCCCTGCCTCTCGAGGCAGGATGGCGTCTTCTGCGGCTCCCGACGAGCCGGCCGCCATGGCGGTCGATCGTGAGGCTGGGGGCGCGGGCGCCCTTTTGGGCCCCGAGGAGGACATTGACGACGACGTCCTAGCCAACCTCCCGTCGGCCTCGTGGCCGACCCCCGCCGTCGTCGACGACAAGTATGGGCGTTACCCCTGGACCCCCCTAGGGGGGTCGATAGTCGAACAGAGCTTTGACGCTGTCGACAGCCGTCGTATGACGTCTATCTGGACGACCATCCGGGGGATGTGCGACACCCTTCACGCCGTCCCCGAGGGGACGGTGACGGACTTTCCTTTCCTCCGTAGTCGGGAGGATTGGCGCGTGTGCCAAGTGCTTCGGCACTTGGCGGTCCGTGAGATCCCCCTCGAGCTGGGGGACAAGCCCCTCTTCTCCTGGGAGTACTACCCGGGGTCTCGTCCTAAGTAGGGGGAGTTGGACCGCGGCATTTACGTGCCGGGTGCGCTGGGGGAGTAGACGGTTCGTACCTTACTCCGCCTTCTTACGCTGTATGAACAGCGTGAGGTGCGCAACGTACCTGTGGTACGTCGCAAGGCCCTGTATCCGACCACACCAGTGTGGTGGGAGCACGTTGAAGTGCCCCGCGGTATGGCCGCGCGGGTGCCCCAGATGGTGGCACTCCAGAGGAGCCGGCTCATGGGGGAGCCCTTTGGGGGTCCCTATAATCTGACGTTGGCGGCCCTGTGGGCCGTCGAGGTGGCGGACGTCTTCCAAGGAAGCATTCGTCACTATGGGCACCTCTGGCGTTTTCCATTGGCTATTCGGTCGGCTCCTGCTGACCTGAAGCCCGAGCGCTTGTGCTCGGCCGACCCGTCGGCCCGACCTCTTCTTGAGGCCGGGCTGACGCTCCTCCGACTCATCGAGGAGCGGGCGCCGCCGCACTGGCTCCAGTGGCTAGGGGGACACCGAGGGGTCTTCCGTTGCGCCAAGGTACTGGATGACGAGGGGACCGTGGTCCTCGAGGAGGGTATGGGGGACGCCCGCCTCCCGTATGGGAGGGACGTACACGCCAGTCTCCGCATCCGACCCTTGGATCGGAACTTGGCGGACGCTGGGTCGGCTAGTGTATGCCTCGTGGTGACTCCAGAGCCCCCGTCGGCCCCGGCCGCCTCGGCTTGCTCCCCTCTCGCCCTGCGGCCTCCCTCTTGCGGCGGGGTGTCACGCCCGGCCTACGTGTCCCGCGTGCCCGGTCGACACGCGCGGACTTGTCGGGTATACCCCCTTGGGGGTAGCAGTGTGACGACTCCTTCTCTTCGGGGACCCCCGAGTCCCCCTCTGGCGCCCCTTCATCTCTTTACTAGGGAGGGGTCGGCCCAGTTGGGTACCCCTTGCCCCGTCAACCCGCCGTATGGTCGAGTTTGGGGCGTTCCCCAGGGGAACTCCCGTCCATCCTCAATGATGGGGTGGACCATACGGTGATTATGGCGTTGAGCCGCACCTTGGTGCGGCTACGCAACGAGGTTGCTGCAATTGTGTCCCGCCCCCCAGGAGAACGGGACGTCGGGCCCCTGTATCAACTTGCCACCGCCGAGACGCTCCGCCGTTTTCTGACGGAGGATTATGGTACCGCCGTGGTGGACACCAATACGGTCGTGACCGGATGGTCACTCCGGCACTTGGCCGCCTCCTCGGCTCCGCCCCGAGGAGCGGCTTTGCCGGCGGCGCCTCGACGTCCGCCGTCTCCTCACCCGCCCCACTATGGGGCGGGCGCCGGTTCTTCCTCTAAAGCCCTGTATGGGGCTGAGACGGGCCCTTCGGAGAACCCGCCGACTTACTCGGGGTCGCATTATTATGCGCCCGAGGAGGACTGTAGCCATGACTATGATCCGGGCTATGGGATCCGTCCGGGGGGTTGGTGACTTGGTCGCCCTAGGGTGACCAGGGGTTCCCTGCGTCCCCCTCTTGCTTTGTGTGTCGCCCGTTGTCGCCCCCCCGTAAGGGGGTGGGCGCCGTTTTTCTTACGATAGACTGGTCTCGGGCCCCGTAGGGCACAAAAGGCTTGGCCTCACTTCTTGTGCCCTTCTCTTTGTCTGTGACTTGAAGTCACAGGGGTCCCTAAGGGCCGTCTTCCGACTTGGTCAGAGAAGAAAACACCTTCTCGCGTCAAGGCGGGAAGCTTGACACGTTTGCGCAAGCAATATTTGGGACTTGCCTCCCTAGGGAGGGAAGAAGCCAATTGCCACGTGGCTTCCTGTTCAGGAAACCCGAACCATTTGACCAAGACCTTCAATTGTCCGTCATGATCCCAACCGTGGTTGAGAAATCGTTTGAAAACGAATTCCGGGCCCTCCTTAATTTGATCGCCCACCTTAAAGAGGGCTTGGGCCCTAAGGGCCCGTGTCCACTTGCCATCTCTCGCCGGTGGTGCGGGGGCACCAGTGACATGGACACTGCTCACAGTACGGAGACCCTTAGGGCTCTCCACCGGAAACCGATGTCCATCGGTTTGTAGCACCATGTAGGGTCGTCGGGTCTTAAACCCAAGCTTCTTTGGAAAACGGGAGTGGGCATCTAGATAGACCCGGTCCCGGCACTGACCGAGTTGTTCTCTTCCTTGGTGCGGGAGTCAAACTCCCGCTTATAAGTGGCCTGGGCTTTGCCAAGCTGCCGGCGAACTGCCGGGATGAGGGCCTCAAGGTCCTCAACATGCTGCTCCGCCGCCGTGGAGGCGTCCTCAGTTTTCTCCTCGGCTTGTCTAAGCCGAGGCATGCACTTCATTTCAATAATCTGGAGCCGTCTCGGGCGCACGAAGGCAAAGGGGATCTCCCCAGTGCTCGCGTGCACCTGCGTGTTATACGCAGTCGTAAGAAGGGACAGATGACTGTCCCATTCCTTCTGATGCTCAGAAATATAGCATCGGAGTTGCCGCACCAAGGTGCGGTTTCATCTCTTGACCTGCCCACTGGTCTGGGGGTCGTAGGGAGAGGTATAGTTCGAGGCTATACCCAGCAAACCGGGAATGCCCTGGTAACATACCGAGGAAAACTGAGGTCCGTTGTCCGAAAGGACAGAGTCAGGAATGCCATAGGCAGCCGCCCAAGTTTTAATGAACGCTGACGATGCCGTCAGCGCCGTCGCATCCCGTAACGAAATGGCCCGCGTCACCTTGGTAAACCGGTCACACATGACCAGTACATGCTTGTGACCACCCCTACAGGTGGTCAATGGGCCTAGAAGGTCCTTTCCGAGCCCCAAGAAGGGCCCGAGAGCTGGAAACAGCTTCATTGCTGAGGTATGCCTCCTCTCGCAGAGGCGATTCTTCGCGCACGCGGGGCATTGCTCCACGTGCTTGTAGACGTCTACCACCATGGTAGGCCAGTAGACATACCGGCGGAGGGTTTCACACATCCTCCGCGAGCCGGGGTGACCGGACAACACAGATCGTTCTGGATAGCGTAGGAGGCGCTGTTTCAGCGCCTCGAGGACGACCACTTGGGTCTCCCTCCTATATACCGAATGTCGGCATAGGAGCGCGTTCTTCTCCCTAAAGAAGAAGGCTTTCCGACTCCACTTGGGGTCGGGCGGGGAAATAACGTCCAGTTCTTTTAGTCGTTCTTTACAGAACGCATCCTCGGCTTGGCCGAGGATGATCTCCTTGGCCGTTAGCTCCCCTATGGGGGCTTCGCTGGGCGATGCTGCCTCCAGGGCGTCACTCGCCCGGGTTTCGACGGCCAGGACGGGGATTTCCTTGTCCAAGGGAGTCGCGTCGAGACCCTCTGTGGGCAGACGCGATAACGCGTCCGTGACCTTATGGTCCTTACCCGGCTTATGTCGGATCTCGTAGGTGTACTCCGATAATCGGAGTCGCCAGCGGTTTATCCGCGCGTTCGGGCTCATTTTCGTGAGTACCGATAGTAGGGCCCGGTGATCACACCGGACTAAAAACTCTGCCCCCTCGAGGTATGACCTCAAGTAGGTCACCGCCCAGACGACGCCGAGCGCCTCTATCTCGGTGGCGAAGTAGTTAATCTCCGCAGGGAGAAGAATGCGGCTATAGTAGCCGATGGGGTGATACTCCCCATCGGTTTGTTATTGCTGTAAGCAACAACCCAGCTGTTCATAGCTGGCGTCTACATCTACGATGTAGTGCCCGTCTCTCCTGGGGAGAGCGAAAATGGGGGCGGCCAAAAGCCCTCCTCTTAGTTCTTCGAACGCCTTCGACTTCTCCTATCTAGGGGGAGGTAACCTCTTGGGGAGCTTGGTGCTCTTCAAGGCTGGAAGGGGCTTCGCTATCTTGGCGAAGTCGGCCACGAAGCTGCGATATACACCGCACATACCCAGGAAACTGTTCATCTGGGGTTGGGTCTCCGGATACCGGAGACCCCTCAGTGCCCGGAGAGTCTTCTCCAGGACATTTACTCGTCCCGGCCTGATAGCATGGCCGAGGTACTCCACTTCTTCTTGAAAGAAGCGGCATTTGGCCGCCTTCAAGGTGATCCCTGCCCTTCCTAGGCGCGACAGCACCTCATCGAGGTGTTGTTGTGTTCCTGTGGGGAACGGGAGAAGACGATAACGTCATCCAGATATACGAAGCATATATGCATTCTGACCCCTGCCAGGATCATATCCATAGGCCTCTGAAAGGTGGCAAGGGCATTGCACAACCCAAAATGGAGGCGCACGCACTGCCACGCGCCTGAATGGCACGCGAACGCCGTAAGGTGTTTATCCTCCTTGGCTACTGGTATCTGCCAGTAGCCTGCGTGGCAGTCCAGGGTGGAGATCACCCTGGCATCCCCTAGGGAATCTATGCACTCACTCATCCTAGGAATGGGGTACGCGTCCTTGATGGCCATCAAGTTCAGCTTTCTGTAATCAATACAGAAGCGTACCGAGCCATCGGGCTTCGGCACCATAACGACTTGGCTAGCCCATTCCCCAGTGGAGGGTTCTATAACCCCCAACGAGCGCATGCGCTCGACATCAGCTTTCTCTCTCTCCCGGGCCAAAGGCCCGGCCTTGTAGGGGTGTTGCCTCACGGGGACAGCCCCGGGATTCAAACGAACGCGGTGTTCTACACCGCGTATCAACCCCAAGATACCCCCTCAGAGGGGTGCATGCTTCTTCAAGGGGGCCTTAAGGGCCCCTGACCATTCTACGGGTACCGACGACACGTTAACGCCTGGGAGTGGAGCTTCTTTCTCCTCCTTGGAGGTCCCGTCGCGCTCCTGGAGCTCGTTTGGGGACACCTCATAGGTCTGCCCCTCATAGGGGTCGATATACCCCACGGTAATATCGGTTGTCAGCCGCAAGGGCGTAGCGCCCAAGTGCATCACTTGGACGGTTATCGGCTCGCCCGCCACCATGATGGCGGGTCCCTGAGCGACCTGTATACCAAGGATGTGATATAACGGGGGCCGCCCCGTAACGAAGCCATGCCCCGTGTAGGTACTTTTCACGGGGATGTGTGCGATAGTCCCGGGTTTTACCCAGGTCTTCCGTGCTGGCCTGAGCTTAGCTGTACCCCCTTGGGGGCACGCACATACGGAGCTAACGGACGCGATCGGGTGCCCCTTGCGGTCACCGTCTCTTCGGATAGGTACCTTGGTACCATTGAGGAGCTCCACATGTTGCTCCTGAGTCGCAATATTCTTTGTTGTGATATCCATAAAGGAGGCGCCCAGTATAGCTGGGAAACTCATATTGTCGACAACTCCGAAGGAGATGTAGGAGGTCTGGCCCCCAAGGGCCACACCAAGAAACACTGAGCCCTTAATGGGGAGCCAGCCCCCATTGACATCACGGAACATAGAGGCGCACTCACCCAGCGGTTGTAGCTGGGTGTCGTCCGGCAGTAGCTGCCGGCTTATAAGCGTGGGGCCACTCCTTCTATCCAAGATGGCCCGGGTGGTAAGGTCGAGACCTTCCGTCAGGAATAGCCTGACGACTAGCTCATAGCTAGAAGAGGGCCTGAATGCACATGCCGTGCCCTCAGGGGGTTTCCCTTGGGATACCCCCGGTGGTGGCTTAGGCCAGTTCTTCCCGGCTCGCCGGGAAAACTTGTACCTCCTTGTTGCCCTGAGAGTTGTCGGGGGAGGCGGGACCACCGCCCCCGCTACTTTTTCTTCCAGGAGGACTTGTCCTCCTGGACCAACTCTTCGGCTTCCACCCCTAGGGGTGGAGTGTCATCCGAAGACGACGAAGGCGGCCCTAGGCTTGTGCCCACGGCTGCCACTGTCTGGTTTGGACGGCGCTGGTCCCCTTTCGGACGTCCTGCCATACGCTACTCGTAGGCCTTGTTGCACAGGGCCTCGGTCTCCGCGTCGAGGCGGGGACACTCACGGAAGAAATGTCCTTGCATGTTACATGCGAGGCAACTATAGTTCCTTGGTTGCCCAAAGCGCCCTTTACCCCTTGGGGAAGGACCTGACGGGACTCTTTCCACCTTAGTTGGGGCTGTCACCGCCGCGGTAACATACTTGCGTGGTGTCGGCCGGGCGGCTCGAAGCTCTAGACGGGCCTCGGCCCGTCGGGCCTCCTCGGCCTGTTGCTCCTCGTGACATCTGCGACAGACGTCACCCTTCCTCTGGGCATATCGCACGAGGAGGTCCATCGGCATATTGCCGGTGTTGTGTTCGCGCACATCTGCGCGAATCTACCAACCAATCCTCTGCATATAGCGGCTGTTCATCTGAACCTCTGTGTGTATATACCCACAGAGGCGACGTCACCCCCTAAGGCGTACGTAGAAGTCGTTCTCGGATTCCCCATCCTCCTGGGAGGCTCCGTGGAACAGAGCGCCCTGGTCGCTTAGCGACTGCTCGTCCGCGTATTTGCGGAGGAGCCAGTTGACCAGTTCCATATAGGAACTGACCTCTCCACTCCGCCCTCCTTGTAGGGACGGCATGATGGTGTACAAATCTCGTTTGAGATCGCCCTTGGTGAACTCCGGGAGGAGGTAGAGGGCTCTGCCCTCTGACACATCATTGTCATTCCGTTCTTTAACAAAGCGGTTCAAGAACTCAACGACGCCTAAGGCTGGCGTCCCATCCCACTCTGCGTCTCGACCAAAGATGGCCGAGACATCCTTACGCAGACGGCCTAGGCCCTGTGCCATCGTCCGATCATACTGGATGTCCGTATTTACCAAGGCGTACGTCACACCATCCAGAATCGCTGTATAGAGATCATCCGCAGGGATGATCTTCTTGGGAAGTAGACGGTGACAGGCTCCTTCCAGCTCGCGCCCTAGGGCGCGTGTTACCGCACGTCGGGGGACATGACGTCCCCCGTCTCCGCCGGAGTACTCCCCATCCGAGGAGGAGGAGCTGAATCGCCGACGACGGCGCCTTGACCGTCGGGAGGCCCCAAGGGCTGGCTCCAAGAAAGACAGCCGTTCATGTAAGGGACTCATGAACGCATCCAGTGAATCCCGTCAGGCCGCCGAAAAGGCGTCCCCTTCCAGGGCCCCTTGCGAAACCCCAACCCCACTGACTTGTGGGAGTGTATGGGGTAAGCCAGCGGTCCTGGCCCGCCGAGCCCCACCGTCATACTGCCCCTGTTCTTGGGGTAGGACCTCTTGTCCTCCACCCCCCAGGGGTCCCGGCACTCTGAGGGAGACTCGCTCTCGACCCCTTGTGGCGGTCTCAGCAGAAGGGGGGAACGGGAATCCGTCACCGCCTCCGCCTTCGTCGCTCGCGGTGCCACGCACTCTCGTTAACACGCGCGCGCGACCCTCCACATCAGGAGGGTCCCCCAAAAGGCCACTCGGCCCTGAGCCCTCACTAGCTTTGTCACGGACGCCCCGTGACGAGGAGCCCGCGCCTTCCGCGCGGGATAACATCCCCCTCATGCAATCCATAACGATCGAAGCCCTACTCCCCGGTGGGAGAATCCAGACCAACAGTCGACCAGACACACCCAAGGGTAAGACAAAGAGAGCAGGGCCACCGTACGAGAGCGACACAGGGACAGCCCGACTGATCAGGAAGGGCCTGACCCTGTCCCCAGCGGATCCACCAAATGTAGTGGATCCTCCCCTCATAGCCAACGGGGTATAACCCCGACGGAAAAATCAGCCCAGGATGCGGAACGCCACGCCAGAATCACAACACGAACGCCGGGTTCACTGGGCGCGAAGCGCACCAAAACGACGGAAGTAACGCAAACGCAACGATAAATTATTTGAACACGCACGATGACCCCAAAGCACACACTCATATACCCTCAGATACAAGACGCAGGAAGTGCACAATCCCGACCCCCTGGCGCTACCATGGGGGGACCGGTACCCAACGGGCCACGGTCTCAGGCCCGGGCCTCTAGTGGCCCCTGCCCAGCATCCCTGACAGCCCTTCCACTGGAAGGGAACCCCCGCCCGTCTCGAGCGGAAGCAGGAAAGTCACTAGGACTTCCTAGATTTCAGGATTTACCCAAAACCAATACCTCGGGACTTATCCAAGGATTTTTCAATTTTCCCGGATAGAATTCCGGTGGGATTTTATCTCTGGTCGAGATCATATCTCGGTCCGGCTTACGCTCGGATTGCGGAAGCTTCCACAAGCTTCCCGGTCCGCCCAGAGGGCCCGAATTAGGGAACACGTGTGTCTCCCTTGTGTGTGTCAGACCCCTCCAGGGGGGCCCGATCGGGTGTTCCCCGCCTCACGCCCCTCTAGAGGGGTCGCTTCATATGTGGCCCTGGGGCTCCCTGGACACCCGCCCAAGGGGGCTGTCCCCCGCTACCCCGCTAGGGGGGTGTTACGTGACTGGTCACGACCCGTCCCCGGCTCATGCCGGGGGGTCGTGTCACCCCTGACAAGGGGTTTCCCCCACATAGAGATACTTTTTTTTCCGGCCGCGGTGGCCCGGTTTGTCTCGGGGTTGGTGGCGCCCTAGTCTCTGCTTGAGGCGGTGCGGTGTGAGGAGCTGTGGGTGGCGGCCATGGTGAGAGATTCGGTCAGTGGTGGCGTCGCGGTTATGCGTGTGGCTGGTGATGGGAGCGGCAGAACTGTATCTGGAAGCTGCGAAGACACGGCTGCTTGTGGCGAGGGCTGTAAGCTGGTCGGTGTCTGCTGCGGCCATGTGGGGGCGTGGGCAGGGCGCCACGGTGCCGCTGACAATCTCGTACAGAACAGAAACGATTGAAAGAAAACGTCATGCTCATGTCTACGCGATTTATCTGACCTTCTCCGAAGGCCACAGTGACTGAACATTGCTATCCTCCAAAAAATGGCGGATGCAGAGAATGAGACTGCAGACAGCGCGAAATTACATAGAAGTGCAATCGGATTTGCAGACTCCCAGGCCTCCGGAAGACTGTTGGTTTGAATATGGTGTTAGCCTTCTCAAAAGCCAATGATGTTCGCTGGCTGGAGAGTTGCGGGGAGTCTGCGCCCGAGTCGAGATAATCCGAGATTTTCTTCAGAAGCTCCAACCCGGATCGGGTCCCAGAGTCACTCTGGGGCCAGATGTGCGATTTCTCAAGCGATCGTTCGATTTCTTGAGGTTCTGTCACTTGCCGATGTGCGTTTCCAGGTTCCAGACGCATGTCAGCCAGAGCTGTCAGTACTCTTTCCAGATTCAAGTGCTTCCATTGATCCACGTAGGCTGCTTGATGATTGCAACGGCTCTGCAACAGCCAAATTTGGAGGTTAGCAATAGTAAGCCGGACCTGTCCGCCCAATTATTATAGCCATCCCCACTCGATGAGCAGTGAGTTTTCCTGCTGAGAGACTGCGACAACCTAGCGATTCCGTTGGCTCTGTTGCAGTCTGCCCAATTTTGACCGATGCGAAGGGAGCACAAGCTCTCACGTGTTTTCCAGAGTTTTGAGCAACTCCGCACTTATCTCGCATCTATGCAGCTGTGTCTCAGAGCAAGTCGGAAAGTGAATTAAACTGGATCTTGAGCACGTACAACAACCGGTGGTCGACCACCCGGGCACCTTCGTGCCGACCGTCGCGCCGCAGCCCCCAGCACCCCCGGACGTCGCCAGCGCCGGTACCTCCGTCGCTCTTCCGATCGTAAGCTGCCGTCGTTCTCTGGCCGGCACAGATCGTCCCGCACGCGTATGTGGCCGCGGCGCGCACTCCAGAGGGTCCGCACTTCTTCGACGTCGGGGGGCCGAGGGGGGGGGGGCGGGGT
>Ga0209093_1000844_pt1 | contig 17189 bp, 25 predicted proteins | sample SidtaG_4_FD_187450 | JGI IMG/M metagenome (GOLD analysis project Ga0209093, IMG submission 187450) | Marine algal microbial communities from Sidmouth, United Kingdom - Sidmouth_Male1 metaG (SPAdes) (version 2) | ecosystem: Host-associated > Algae > Red algae > Unclassified | place: Sidmouth... | reverse complement strand
TGGACGATATTTGTTGGTCGGCTCTCGCGTGCCGAGGTCCACGCCATTGCTATTGATTGCAGATCTTTGCTATAAAGTTTCGAAAGTGGTCAGGGGCATGCCCGAACACGTTTTGCTCTAATCCGATCCAAATTGATATATATGTGGATTCCATTAGCCAATGAGAACACGGACAGCGTTAGGGCCGACTACGGACCTACCCCATTTTGCCTCGCGATTGGGGTAGGTCCGCCACCTGCCCCATTTCTGTGCTTCGGAGTTGATTCGTACTTGCAGGATTTCGTCATGAGCATGGGAGACCAGATTGGGGTCGATCACATTGACAGAGAAGCCGACTGGCCCCATATCCTTAATTAACAGACACGTTTCTGCAACGTGGCGCTACGTGTAACGAATATGAGATGGGGCCGACGTTGCTGGGATTGCTCTCATGTACCCTCATTATTAGCCGCTCCTACTGGTTTCCTCCTTCTTTGTTACAGTTCAATTACCGCAGTCTATGCAAAGCAGAGCACGGGGGAGTGTAGAGGTCCAAAAACTAACTACGCCACAAGACCGGTGTGGCTGGTCCTGGGGAGTTGTCGAATCCAATTCAACACTCCCCCAAACTCCACAGCGACCAGGATCCCTTCCTCGATCGAATCGAAGTGCCAACCTGCAATTTACATTCCGGCCCCGAAAACCCTGGGGCGAGCCGCGGGATTTGAACCTGCGACATCTACTAAGCTAACCGCGCATGCTGGGCCCATAACTTGTGAAGTTCATGATGTTTCAGCTGGTGCGCTGTCTCGCGCCTCAAATATGTCCTTGAGCGCATCCCACGCCTCCTTGCCGTACTGACCGCCGTCACCGAACAGAGATGAACGGGCTTGACCGACACCTGGATGGTCGCCAGGGCCGACTCGTTCATGAGGTCCCACGCCTCAGCTGCAGCGTCGCTCCTGGCACAGCTCCCAGACGCGGGGCGGTCCGTCACAACCGCTGCCCAAACCTTCCCCTTGGTCATCTGTGCACGGCAGTACACAGCCCAGACCTTGTAGTTGTCGTCCAGCTGCGCGAAGCAAGGGCCAGCAAAGCGGCCGTACTCCGACATGAAGATGACAACCGCGCCAGGAGGCGCGATACTGACGACGTGGCAGGCTGTACCCGCCTGTCCGACTCCGGAACACACAGCAGCCCAACGCGCGCCGTCCCGCAAACGACAGAGCGAAAGACGACGATGATTACCAGCGTCACTGGGCCCATAACCTGTGGAGGTCGAAAAACCAACTGCGGCACAAGATCGGTGTGGCTGGTCCTGGGGAGATGTCGAATCCAATTCAACAGGGAGAACGTAAGGAAAGGCTTTGGCGGCAAGAACAATTTGGAGAGAGACATCCCTCTCACTCCCCGCGTGGTCACTTTACCCACGAATCTAGAGCGTAGCCATAGTCGGAGAACACCTGCTCACCGGCTCTCGGATCCCTCGCTGCAAAAAGAGCGGCGCGAATAGTCCCACCGATGCTCATCAGCTCATCTGCAGGTTGGGGGAGGCGGAGCTGTGGTTGATGAACTGCGTGCGGCTTCCAAAATGAATTGCGTCGACGATGGTCTTCTGCGACAGAGTGGCGAGGTAGCTCACCCCCAGCGCGTCGTCAGTACGTCCGCGGCGGTGGCCCTCCGCAGGAGAGACGACCTCTCCCACGTCATCCCTCACAACGTCCCCGGTTCCAGCTGCTTCGGCGACAAAGACACCAAGCCCGTGAGCAAGAGGGGTGCCAAGGACGAGGAGCACTCGGGGACGAACTTGGACTTGCACATTGCGACAGCGCCAAACAAGTGCCACCGTGGGACTTCTCGTAGAGGCTGTGCCGCCCCGCCCGGGCATGGCAACCAGATCGGTTGGGCTTGGCCACTGCATGAGGCGCCAATAGGCTCCAGTTGCGGCCGCTGAGGACAGGGAGGTGGGAGATTCCGTGGAAGGCGGACCCATCGTTAACCCGTCCACACCTGACGTCGGCTGGAGTTTGGCGCCGCAAATCATGCAGGCGTCCGGGTCACACTCACGGTCCGCGTCGAAACACGGGCACGAGTCCGTCTCACAGCGAGAAGGAGAGGGGCACGAGCACGATATGCGATTGCTGCAAAAAAGAGACCCGTCCGTTGGTTTGCAGCCCGCAGCTGGGACGGAAATGGCTGCCGACCCGCCATTAGCCAACACTACAGGGGACCGCGACGCCCACCGGGTACGAGCGCGCCCGCATTGCTTCTCACAGGGAACCTCCGCTTAGACGCAATGGCAGCTGTACGGCGTGCATGCGCCGAGATGACGACACGGCACGAGCGGCGGCGAATGTTTGATGACCGACTCTTGTCTGCTGTTTGTGAGGGAGAGTACGGGGAATGAAGGGGGAGGGGTGTCTCGTCTTGGTGGCATGTGTGTCGTGGACAGGTCAGATCATGCTTCCGGCCAGCCGCAGCCCACTAGGTACTCAATGACTTGGCGCCAAGTCATGTTGGCGAGGAATCGGGCCATGTGGCACGTGTCAAACCGCCCAACGATGCGAACAGCAGCATGAAACAGCTCGATGTCTTCGACGGCCCGCACTTCAGTGCGGCACCCTTGGGCGAAGACCGCCGCGCGGCTGCGGAGGTCATGCCGGCAGTCACGAGACGGTCCGACCGCACCTCCAATTGCCACATGCACGACACGGGCGCGGCGCATGAGACGGTCGCCTCCGCGCCGTCTGACGCGGCGACGTCAGCATTAAAGTCAAGGTCCCCACCGTCTGCTGCTGATTCAATTCGGCGCGGGTCGGGCGGCCGCACAACGGGGGTCGAAAGGTACGGCAAAACACGCCCGTCACTCCTACGCGCACCGTGAATGCGGCAGCAGCGAACAAAGAAAAACGGCAAAAAAGGTAGAAACGCATCCCGCGGGCAGCGCGACGATTCGAGAGGCCGCGGATGTTGACCGAAACTGATTTGTCCTTGAGCAGCCGAGCCGCTGGAAAGAAAACGGCGGCAGCCTAGTAGAGTCCCGAACAGTGGAAGGACGGAGAGAAGGGCGTCATCTATACATGCACGCACAGCCATCTACACAGAAAGAGCAGAGGCGACGCCATCATGAAGCGCAGCTGAATAATGCCGAGAAATGGCGGGTCCCGTTGTGCGCGGCTTCTCTCGGGCGCCGAGAGACTGACTCCCAGTCAACCCATCGGCGGCCGACACGCGTCCCAAAAACTCTGCAGTGGCGCCGCCTACAGGCACTGCTGCGAGACACGCACCGACAGTTTGTCGTTGGAGCGCAGAGCGTCGGGCCGCAGCCGCCGACCGCACCAGTTGCACTGCCATCTCTGGTGCCAGTTGGGCTCTTATTTGTTCAAGAATTTGACCAGCGGCCGACCGCCGCAAGCGCAGAACACGCCGCACATCGCGGAGCACAACGGTGTTGGCATGCAGCACAGAGATAACAGTGGCAATTGCATGGCGGTCCATGAATGTGCGAGTACGGCGAGCGAGGGAGTGGTCCGCATCCTCGGCCCTTCTCTCTTCGTCACCTGGAGCGTCTCTGCCGTAGGGGCTCGCAGCGGACGCGTAACTCATGTGTGAGATCAAGCGCTTCGTCGGCACACCCGTGTTTTGGGCGCGATTCCCCGTGTCATCGACTTGAGTAGAACCACTTGGGGGAGCGACAATACTCGCAGAAGACACCTCTACGCGCCGCCATGACCGACGAATAGGCACATACGTCTGCATGCGAGGTGCAGGCCGCACGGCTCGTAGCATCGTTGGGTGTACTCTCGCACGCTCCTTCGCATCCGAAAGTTGTTCCATGGCCGCTTGGATGGTCGCTGGTGCTGCAGCAACAGCGGCACCCGCCCCAACTGTGCATAATTTTGGCGGCGACGCAGTCGACTCCAGGCGTGACTTCTTGTGAGACGGGCGCCGCGGAGTTTTGATACTGCACGTAACAGGCATGATGACGTCCCGGGAAGAGTCCACGCATTCAATAGCAGGTGGTGCTGGCTCTCCAGGGCTCCTAAAATGCCAGTCCTGTTGTTCAAAACGAATCACCTTTCGGTTTGCGATCATGCGGGCTGCTGCAGCAGATTGGTGACAGCGTCGCGCAGCCCGAAGGGACCTGCGGATGATCCGCGGCACGACGCGCGCCACCGCGCGGCACTCGCCAGCGCGCGCCCGCGCAGTGTCTACAGATTCTTCGTCGATGTCGACACGAGACGCACCGCCATCGGAGGAAGATGCACCCGCATGGTTGGGGAGAACTAAGCGAGCGACGGCGTCGGCCATGTCACTCTGCGCAGGCCGACCACGATAGATGGCGGTCGACCAATTACAGGCGGTGAGGCAAGGTCCAGGGGACGCTTTGGTGGGGGTGCTCCAGGCCGTTGGCGAACAGCCAACAGAGATAATGAGACCACGCGGTCAGAAGGCACTCGGCGCAAAACGCCCAGGCGACCGTCGGCGACCATACCGCCGTCGGCACTCGACCCGCCGACAAAAGTCGCCCAGTGGTAGGCACGCAGCCAACAGGACGGGAGTGCAGTCGGTGGAAGCAGACAATGAGCTGGTCTGGGAGCAGGCATCGGCGGCCGAGCACACAACAGGTCGTCAAGATGCCGCCAGCCAGCCAAGAGGTTCCGCCGGCCAAGCAGCCCGCGTTTGGCGCACACCGGCCGCTTCTGAAGAACGCGCCGGTCGGCGAGAGCGCGTCAGTCAAAAAGCCGGCGGTGGGGAATACGCCTCCCGACTGAAGCGTGCCGCTTGGCGACGCGCGCGGCCGCGGAGCCGAATGTCCGCAGACCCGGTGCTCGCAAGCAGGCCGGCGCTTGGAGGCAGGTCTCTGGTCTTCAGCAATCAGCAGCCCGTCACCGGAGCCCTGACTGCCCAGAAGGTCGGCCTGCGAAAACGCGTCCGCTGTTCGGTACGCACCTGCTTGTGTCCCAGAAGCCGGAGGTCCGGAGGAAACCGCACGGACAGCAAGTTGATGACCGTGGTCGACGAGTCGACGATTGTCACCCAGAGTTGAGAGGGAAGACATGGCTATGGCGAGAGGGTCGGTGACGAGGACACAAAACAGGGGGGTGAAGCGCCGGAGGTCTAAATCTGACCCACGGCGAATTCCGAGCAAGACGAAAGACCACACTGTACGACTGCTGTGATTGTTCAGGAGTCCCGCCCAGATCCCTCGACTGCACTGCCCTTCTCCAGTCATCGGTCGAGGTAGTGGCAGCATTTGGAGAATGGGTGTGCATCTGACAAGAACTTACATTGCATCATTCGTCTGCGGGTGGTCTGAGCTGTCTTGCTAATGGCATCGACAGCTGTGAATCGAACGCGCTCTCACAACCACGGCTGGTTCCGGCATTCATCGTGCGTGAAGAGCGCCTGTAGGTCCCGCTGGCCTACCGGCCGACTCGAAGAAACGACCATGACGATGGCTGCCGTGCCAAGCCCCATTGTGTCACTTCCCTGTCCCCCCTACCGCCTGTCGGCCTCCACTAGCACAGCTTCCATGACGGCGACGGCAGTGCCTGGCCCTCTCCTGCCACGTCCTCTTGCGGGCCAAGTCTGCAGCCGCGGACGTCGGCCGCCACTTCACCCCCCCGGGCAGTGCACCTCGTTGGCGATGGCCCTGGTGGTGTTGAGGCCGGAAGCCTCGAGATGCTGAGAGCCTCTCGCAGGCCTGCTGTACCGGAAGCGCCGGCAGCGGCTGCGCCAGGCGCTCCTCAGAACCGAGAGCGGTGCCGACGGCGGCGGCGGCTGCAGCGAAGATGGCACCCACCTGAAGAGCTCCAAGGAAATGCGGGTGGCCAGGAACCTCCGGCGAGTCACGCGTCCCCCCCGCCGCATTTCGGCTTGGCGCTTTACTGTGAACCTTATACGCGGACGGCGGCAGGACTTGCGCCGCCTCCACATAGGTCGGCAGACCGACTGTCAGAGACAGAGTCCACGGTGGCTCCCACCCCGGCGGCGGCTGCACTGACGGCGACAACGACCAATCCCGATGCACGGGCCAGAGGGTCGATAGCGCGACTGTCATGGCAGGCGTCGACGCGCTCACGCCCGACCAACCGCCACCACCACGTGTTCGGCGGCGGGAGGCATTTGGCGGCCGCGTGGACGACCAGTAATGACGCGCCCAACGGGTGCGCGGACGCTGCGACCAGCGTTTCCGGCGTCGAAGCACTGACCCGGACGACCAGCCCCGATGCACGGTGTGGGCGGGTCGAAGAAGGGACCGCCACGTCGGCCATCCAGGCACCGACATCCGATGCTACTGCCGCAGCATCGGTCTCAGCTGGGGAGCGCGATCGGAGGCGGCGCGCGTGTTGCAGCACCGGCGGCGCGCCGGCGGCGCACCAGCGGCCCGTGCGGCCTGAATCTACTGTCTTAGCGTCAGCAAAGGTGGCGACAGTAGGTGCCTCCCCGACGGCCGCGGCGGAACAACCGGCGGCGATGACGCCGGCGCCACGACACGCACGAAATTCGGGCCACCGCCGCGACCGGTGCATCGAACGTCGAGGCGCCCGCGACGAGGCCGACGCCGACGCACCAGGACGAGCTCTGACGTACGGGGAGAGCGGGCCGACAAGGAGACAGCCGCGTTGGACGCGTCGGACGTCGGGGCGCCGAAGACCGAAGCGACCGCCGCCGCCACGAGCTCAGCGGCGCTGCGTGCGTCACCGCCCCGGCGGCCCTCCGCACGGCGGCCGCGGTGGGAGGCAGGCCCGTGGCGGAAGGAGCCACTAGTACCCCTCAACAGCCAAAGCGCGTGCCCAGCGACCACCCCGAAGCCCAGGCAGGACGAGCTGCAGGTACACTCGCAGCGGCTGCAGCAGGACGGCTGGCGCTGCCACCGCCTCGCCTCACAGGCAAATTTGCGGAAGCCGTTTCCGCCAAGGAGGTCGCCACGAGACGTGCAGGGGGCGGCGGCCCGCGCGTTGGTATTCCCGAGGCGGTGCCGCGCAGGCACGGCCGACACATCAAACGTGATGGCCGATGAGGACATGGGGAGGGGGGCCCCGCCTCGCGTTCGGGCTTGCAGACTCCATGCGCGACGATATCGTGGCCGCCGACGTCGGAGTCCAACGTGGACGCCTCGATGAGTGCGCCGCTGGGACGTCCTCGTCAAGTGTTAGCCGCCGTGGTCAGTGACAACACGGAACATGTAAAGTGCTTTTTACTGGGTGTAGTACTACGGGACCCCGTCGTCGATGGTGACGCGGCCGGCGGACCACCAGGGGTGCGGCGGACGGCGGGGGGTCGGCGGCGCCGACGATGTCGGGCACGGGCGAAGCGGGGGCGCGGGTTCGGGGACGGCGGGCCCGCCTGTGAGCGCAGGTGCGAGCCCGCGAAGGCAAGCGCCTGGCCGAGACGCCCGCCGCGGGGTCCGGGTGGCCGCGGCCGGAGGGCGCGGCAAGCGACATCCGACCAAGCGCCACGCGGCGGTTGCAGCGCGTGGCGCGCTTAACGGTCACTCCCCCTCGTCTATAAAGATCGCTTCTGGGGACTCTATATGCATGAAGGGAATAATCTGCATTGCTCGCTGCCTGCCCGGGTCAATTCGCTATCGAAGAATTGGGCCCGGCCCCGGTTTCTGCCCTGTTAGGACGAAGGGCGACGACGGCGGGAGGCACCGTCGTCGCCGGCAAGTAAACCGTGTCTTCACGTCCAGGTGTTTCGATCGGCCAGACTTCCCGGACTTCGAGTCCCATAGCGGGTGTCACGCGAGCGGCCAAGACGGCCGTTACTTCCCTGCTTCTGAGGTAACCCACCTGATCGTGGTACTACATTTGGCGCTCCGGGTACGACCCGCTGTAGGCACGCGGCGCGTGTTGCGGCTCGACACCTATTTCGGTATCAAGGTCGGGGGACCCCTCTTGGGTGTATTGCGGTGCGGCGACCGAGGACATCCGATCGGTACGCGGGCGCCGCTTCCATGGCTCTCGGATCTTCCTCATCTTCCCGGCACGACGGGGCCGCTCCTCCGTTCGAGATGCCTGGCACTAGCCGGGTGACGGACACGCCACCAGCGCGAGACCACGGGACTACGCGGGTGTTGGGCGCCGTGGCCCTCGTTGGGGGTGGAAGGGCGGTCCCGGTTGGCGGCGGCGGTACTGTGGCGGGTGAGTCGAACTCCCCGCCCGAGGATCCCGGCCGCACGCCGACCACCGGTGCTCGTCCTCCTCCCGGAGCGCAACGGACGTCTACACTAGCGGGGTCCGAGCGTGGGGGCGCAGGGGCTCACCCCTCGCCCCTGGATGGACAGCACCCGGAAGGGGCGCCGCCCTTTGGCCCGCCCCGTGTGGCCGCAGTGGGCGCCTCTTCGAGGACCGCGGTCGGCGGGATACCCACCGGCCCGGGTTCGAGCCGATCAGTGGATGCGCTGTCGCAAGAGCAGGAGGAGCGACAGCGCCGGGATTTACAGAGAGCATACGGGGTTACTCCGGAGGATGTGACCCGGGCCCAGTGACAGCGTTTCTCCCGGGACCATTGGTCCCTGGACCCGCCGACGGCGGCGGGCGGGTCGGGACCCAGCCTACACGGGGTCGGTGGCTCTGCCACCCACGGGCTGTCGCGGCCAGCGGACGACACCGCACGCCTACGCCAAGTGGCCCAGGTGTTCCGAGATGCCGCGGAAGAGGCGGCCACCGCAGTTTCGGATGGAACCCCGGCACCGGGGCGCAGTGCGGCCGTCGCTTCGGCGCTAGCGGAAACCCAGGGGCCTTCCCCGCGGTCGGCGAGCGCGGGAGAAGCGGCTCCCCCGTGTCATGGCTCGGCCACACCCGTGGGGTCGTCCCGGGGTGCCGGTTGTGCCGGCGTGGCGTCCGCCCTGACTGTGGCCCCCACCCGTACGGGACGTTTTCCGCGGTAGCGCTCGCGGCAGGCGCCCGCGGCGCGGACGCCTAGGGACGCGGCCCGTCGGGAGCAGCGCCGTAGGCGTCCCTCGCGATGTGACAAGTCGCCCCCATCATCGGGGACCTCCTCAACGGAGAGCGAGCACATCCCGTCGGGCTCGTCTTCCGACCATAGTGGGACGGACTCGACTAAGAGCAGCCGCAGCTCTACCTCATCCGCCGACAGCGGTAGCGACCATGGGGCGCTACGCCGCCGACGACGGGCTTTCGCGGCCGAGAAGCTCCTGCAACGGGCTCTGGTGCAGAAGACGCTGCGCGTCTTCCGACGGGAGCAGCGGGAGGACACCGTGGTGGACACCCGTTTCAAGGGGCTCCTGTCACCGGCACGGTATCGTCTCGCGCTGCGGGAGGGAAGCTTGCACCTCCCCCGCGGCAACTCTATCCTCTACATTCGCGCAGACGGGAAGGCCTTGATGCACACCTCGCGGCAGGTCGCGGGTGATACCCCGCTGGGGTTGCTGACGTTCCTCGGGAACTTCCAGACGGCTTGCGACGGCAGAGACTTGAACGAGGGGACGGCAGTGACACTGCTGAAGTACTTTGTCACGAGCGAGGTGCTCGGGGTGCTCCAGCGCGCTATGGACACCCACACCACGCGGCAGCTCACGTACAAACGCGCAGTTGTCGCCCTACTCAACGAGTACCTCGATGGCGACGATTTGGTGGACTACCTGCAGTCGCTCATGCAAGCGACCCAAGAGAAGTGGGAGGATGAGCACGAGTCTGCGAACCGCATTTTCGATGTTAACCGTGCCGTGGGCTCGGTTCTGCAAGAGGCCAATCTCAAGAGTGTCCTGTTCAAGGGCGTCGGACGAGAGGTCCGAGCGCTGGGACGGAACTTCAACACCCAGGGTAGGACCTTTCCCAAGCTTCGCATGTTCCTTGAAAAGACGGGCGCCGCCACCCGTGAGACCCAGGGGGCACGCTCCAGGCCACGCCCAACGGCAGCAACTCCCGGTCCGCCGGGGGCGAAGAGCGGGAGCCCCGACGCACCCGGACGGCCGCATCGGTGGCCCTCCCAGTGGGAGCCGCCTCGGCGGCCGCGGCCCTGGCCGTCACGGACTACGGGACGGAGGCGGAACGCGCTGAGTGGGCCGCCGTCCTGGCCGCGTCGGTGACGCCCCCTGAACACGGTCCGGTCGGGGACGCCCCGGTACTGCCTGTCGACAGCCTGCCGCCCGCGTCGGGGTGGCAACAACAACGCGCGTGGGGTGTTTGTTCGGAGATGTACACCATTCGCACAGGGGTGGGCCGCGGGCGGGGCACTCTGGCGCAGGGTACCCCGGTTCCGCCGCGTGCCGTTACCGTGTTTCCGTACTCCGACCGGCCGACCCGGTTCCCGCGAGGGAGGGCGTCCGCGCCACGCGGCGGGGGAGGCGCCCGTCCGCCGGCGTCGACAACGGCGCCGCGTCAGCGAGGGGTCTGCTCCTTTTGCGGCCACTTAGGGCACTGGGTGTGGGAGTGCCCCGCCAAGTCCCTGGACGTCCGGGCGCAAGGGCGCGCTTTGCGCGAGGCCGTCGCGGCGCACCGGAGCGGGCGCGGTCCCGCGCCGCCCCCGCCCCTGCCTCTGGGCGCGGGTCCGCCGTTCACGCCTCCGCCGCCGTGCGAGGCCGCCTTCGGGGGCGCTCCGCCTGGTACCGCCTCATTCGTCCACGCCGTGGAAACAGACGACCGGGCCTACCCGGATGGCTCAGCCGACGACGACGGGAGCTCCTCCGAGCAGGGGGCCGCCGGGGACGGTGACGGCGGGCGCACCGGCCACGCCCAGGAAAACGGGTAGGGAGCAGCCCCTCACGTGGGCCGCCCACGGACGTTGTACGCCTCAAGGCACACCAACACTGCTACATCACGGCGAGCCGCCTGCGACAAGTTCGCAAGCGGCGGGCCGCAGCGGGTTTCCCGCCAGCGCCCGCTTTCTGTTCGCGGGTCTTGGCGCGGCCGGGGGGGGTCTCCCGCGCATCGTCCGGGGGCCCGGACCTGGCCCCGATCCGGGCGCTCCGCGCGGACGGTCCGGGCCCCTCCCCGATGCCACCGGCTGCCGCGTCGGATCTGGCCCTGAGACACTCCGCCCCCCGGCCGTGGTGCGGTGGGGATGGCTTTCCGGCCGATTTCCTTGCCAACGGGGCGCGCGTCGGAGGCGAGCGCTGGCACCGCCTCGGTGGCCGCGCCCTCCGGGACCGCACCCGCTTCCGCTGTCATGCGGCCCCAGTGGCGGCTTTCGCGCGCCCGCCGGTTGCCCCGAAGGGGGAGGGAGAGGTGCTGCTGCTCAGCCTGCACAGCGACCGCATCGTGGCCTCGTTGGGTCTGGACACGATGTCATTCGTCCCAGTCGGGCTCTTCGTGGACACCGGGGCGGGGCCCAACCTGGTCCGCCGGAGCGCCCTTGCCCCTGACTGGCTCCGCCATTTCGTCACCTCCGAGGAAGAGGAACGGGTCCGCCTTAGGGACGCCAACAACGCGCGGCTAGGTACCAGCGGTACCGTCACGCTGTGGCTCCAGACGGGTGCACGGATCGTCTCTGTGACCTTCGTCGTCGTCGACGACCTGTCAGTGCCGGTCATCCTGGGCTGCACATTCATCGACGACAACGTGCACGCCATCCTGCCCCAGGACCGGTCCATCCGGTGGACGGACGGCTCCGTCACCGCAATCTTGCGAGTGCCGCTGAGCGACGGCGACCGCTCGATGGGTGTCTCATGCGTGCTACGCTCCACGTGAAAGACACAGGTACCGCCGTAGGCGGCCTCAGTCGTCTGGGTGTGGACCTTGTGGGGGGCCTGGGCCAGGTGTTTGGCGCCTCGCGCCTGTTCACGACGCATGGTATAACCATTGCCAATGGTGTGCACGACATTGTGCCAGAAATGTCCTTCCCGGTCATCGTGACCAACTTCGGCACTTGGGAGGTCGTCCTCCGGCGGCGAGCCAACGTCTTCTGTGTCAAACTGCTCACGACAGGCGTTGTGCAAGTGCCCCTCGCGGCGCATCCCGGGACGCCGGCCGTCCCGGCCTTCACCATGCCGACCCCCGCGGAGAGCGTGGTGGAGGCTGTTTCCGCCACGCGGGGTCCCCTGAGACACAGGCGGGACCTGGGGGCGGCATTACTCGCAGGGGAAGGAGTAGCGACCCCGGCGCGGCCCCGGGACCCGGGCAAAAAGGGCCCCTTACCGGGTGGCGCACTGCCCGTGGCCTCGGTCCACGTGGAGGACGTGGACCTCCCGGATGCCGACGAGGCACTGCACATCCGGATCCGGAACATACTGGGCCAGCACAAGGTGATGTGGACGGACCAGGCGCTGAGAGTCCGTAAATCCACCCAACATTGCATCGATCGCGGCGTCGGAGCCCGGCCCGTCCGCTTCGCGCCCCACCGCGCGGGTCACACGGCGCGAGAGGCCGAGACGGGCGAGGTCAAGCGGCAGCTGGAAGCTGACGTCATCGAACCGACATCGTCGGAATGCGGCTTTCCGGTCGTGCTCGTCCCTAAGAAGGACGGAACCCTCCGCCTCTGCGTCGATTTTCGACTACTGAACGTCGTGATCAAGATGGACGCGTACCCGCTTCCCCGGATAAACGAGTGCATTGTCAGCCTCGGAGAGGCGACCATCTTCTCGACGCTGGATTGCAATGCCGGCTTCAGACAGGTCGTCGTCGCGCCGGAGGACGGGGAAAAGACGGCCTTCGTGTGCCACGAGGGCGCCTATCAGTAGAAGGGATGCCGTTCGGGCTGACCAACGCACCCGCGACGTCCCAGACTGCACGGGACATCATGCTCTCCGGGGTCAAGTGGCAAGGATGCCTCATCTACCACGACGACGTTATCGTGCACTCCAAGACGGAGGAGGAGCACATAGGCCACGTCAATGACGTGCTGCGCCTGTTGCGCGACGCGGGGGTGACATTCCGCCTAACCAAGTTCCGATTCTTCCGCACGACCGTGGAGTACTTCGGGCACGAGCTTAAGCCGGGCCGTCTTGGCGTGATGGACGCGCACACGCGCGCGCTGCGCTAAGCACACTTCCCCTTGACCCGCACGCAAGTACAGAGCTTCGTGGGGATGTGCAACGTCTTCCGCCGGTTCGTGCCGAGCCTCGCCTGAATTGCGGCGCCATTGACGGACCTCATAGGGTCCCCTGCCCCTGTCCTCGTGCCCCCCGCCACGCCACCCCAGCAGCAGGCGTTCGACCGGCTCAAGGAGGCCCTTACGACCCCGCCGGTCTTCGCCCTCCCGCGACGCGGTCGAGAGTATGTCTTAGACGTGGACGCGTGCGGAACGCAGGTGGGCGCCGCCCTGATCCAGGAGAGAGATGACGGAAAGCTTCAGCCCGTAGCGTACGTCTGCCGGTGGCTGGCAACGAAGAAGCTCCCCTACGGAGTCACGGAGAAGGAGTGCCTGGAAGTCGTCTGGGCGTCGCTCAAACTCCGCCCCTACCTCGAGGGTGACCTCTTCCAGGTACGCACCGACCACGACTGCCTGCGGTAGATCCTCAACATCGAGGGTTCGAGGAACCCCCGCTTGGAACTCTAGCGCCTGCGCCTGAGCTAACTGGAGTTGACATCGCCTACAAACCGGGAAAGACGCGTTATCTGGCGGACAGCATCTCCCGCCTGGAGTCCGGGGCCAGCGACGAGACGGCGTTCGATGACTCCGTCCCGGTGTTTGCCACTCGGGCCAATACGGTCCGGGGGCTCGACGCCGCCAACTACGTTGGCGGTGTCACGGTCCGTGGCATTTTCCGTGACACGGTGCTCTCCGTCCAGGCCGCGGACGGCTACTGCCAGGAGGTCGTGAAGGCCTTGAACGCCAGGCGCCATATCCCGTTCTTCGAGGACCCCGATGGGATCCTCCGCCGCTGTGCAACCCCCGACGGCGCTTACCAGGTGGTGTTCCCGGCCTCCTTGAAGGAACCAGTCCTTCACCTCGAGCACGAAGCGACCCTCGCGGGGCACCCAGAAGAAGCCCACATGTACGCGACAAGGCGGCGGTACTACTACTGGGTGGGCACGGCGGCGGACGTCGTCTCCTACGTTAGGAAGTGCGACAGCTGTGCACGACAGCGGGTGCGCCCCCTGGAGCGGCGTTCGCCGCTCACCCTGTTCCCCGCCACCATGCCCTTCCAATACGTTGCGGTGGACCTCTATGGGCCCCTCGCTCGGACGGCCGCCGGCCACCGGTTCATCCTGGTCACAACCGACCGGTTCACGAATCTGGTGCGTGCCATCCCAATAGGCGGTTCGACGGCGGAGGACTGCGTCTCGGTGGTCCTGAACTACTGAGTGGCCGCCTATGGTCCGCCGGACCGTCTGCTGTCCGATGGGGGACCGCAGTTCACCAGCCACTTTTGGGGCCAGGTGTGTAACACGTTCTTCATCGAGCCTAAGGTGACGTCTCCGCCCCACCCGCAGACGAGCGGGCAGACGGAGAGGTTCAACCGCACAGTGCACACCATCCTCAACTACTACGTGGCGGAGCACCCGCGGTTGTGGGACAGACTTCTGGGGGCGCTGACGCTGGCGTACAATAGTCACCCGCACCGGAGTACCGGGGTTGCCCTGCTGGAGCTGATCAATCCCATGGGCGTTTCGAGCTGAACGTTCAAGGACCTCTCCAGAACAGGGGCGTACCCCTTCACGTCGAAACGCGGCATCGCCTCCGAGAAACGGGCCCAGGCCACCCTTCTGACCCGCCTCGTGCAGCTCGTCCCGCAGATGCGGGCAAGGCTCAAGGCGACGCAAGGGCGCTACAAGCGCGACCACGACCGACACCTTGCGCTGCGCGCAGAGACGCTCACCTTTCGGGGGCTGCGCGTGTCTGCGCGACGACGCCAAGGAGCAGGGTGCCGGCGGCAAGCTGACACACGTTGCCCACGGGCCCTATCGCGTGGTCTCCAGAGCTGGTCCCACGGTGCTCCTCGAGGTGGATGGGGGGCACCGCCGGGAGAACGTGGCTCTCGTCGTCCGCGCCTCGGGCGCGGCTCTCCCGGGTACCGCCAAGCACCCTGCGCTGCGAATGGCCCGCTCCTTCCATGCGGCAGAGGTTGATGGCCAGCGGTACGCCAGGGACCGGATCGCGGACCAAGCCACGTTCCCCGACGGAACCCTACGGGTCCAGGTTTACTGGACCGGGAACCCCCATTGCACCTTGATTGACGCCGTGGACGCCCCGGACGAGACGCTTCGCGTCCAGCTGCTCCACGCCGCGCGCTTGGGGTTACCCCACACGTCCGCACAACCGCCTCCGGCGGCCTCGAAGGCCACGGGCCCCACGGTCGGGGCCACCGCAGGCGTCGCTCCCCCGCCGCCCCCGGCCGTCCGTGCCTGACCCTTTGGGTCGGCGCGGCGGCCGGGCGCGGATGCGGGGGGGGGGGGGGGGGGGGGGGGGGGGGGGGGGGTTCCTGGGTTGTAGGGCCTGTGACGCTCGGACCAGTGGACGCGGGGCGGCAGTATCACGCGGCAGCGCCACGACGAACCACACGCACTCTCGAGGCACAAGGAGAAATCCTGCGGATTTATGACGAGGCAGACGACGGCCTAACGCCACCCAAGAAAGTGCGGCATCTTCAGGGCCAGAGCGACGCCCTCCGTCGCGGCCACTGGACTTCCAGACGTGAACGGGGCGGCCCTTCCTCCGCAGGACGCGCCGCAGGGCGGCATGGAACCGCTTCGCCCGAGTCATCCGAGTCTCGAGGCAGGGCAGCACGACGCCGGCGAGCGCGATGCGGGCGTACTCCACGAGGGCGGCGGTGATCTCTGTGGGACCTTTTCGGCCCAGTTCACGGCCGCGTCGTGCCCAAAGAGGGCTACGACCTTCCCGGACGTGAGCGAGTCCCGCCACGCCATAACTGTCATTGGAGCGGGGGGCTCCCACAGTGAGGACAGCCACGAGTCGTAAGCGACGGCAGGCTACCCCGGGACGGGGGTCGCGACAGGACTCGCGATCGCCAACTCCAGCAGCGCCGCCGCGAGGCCGTCGCTGTCGGGACCGGCGTCCCAGCACGCGGAGCGCGGACCCCTTGAGACCGTCCCGGCGCCGGCGGTGGGGTATTCTCCGCCGTCGCGCCGGGGCTCCGAGTCCCAGTGGCGGACTCCATCGTCGGGCGCCGCGCCCACCTGCATCTGGATGCCATTTTCTGCATCCCACCGCATCCCGAGCGCTGTACACTCCATCGGGACGGCTCTCGGCGTGCTCCAAAAAATACACGTTTTCATCTTGTCGTCATTGTCTACTCCGCATATGTCGTTTCTCCGCAGCAATGTCCTCGGCCGCGACCGGCCGATTCTAAGACTTAGAGCGTGAGGACTTGGCCGCCAACCTGACCTTAGGGCAGTCTATAATCATACCAAAGGCAGGCAATTGCCTGCAACCATCCGGCCATCCGCAACAACTGTGTCGGCTGGAGTTCTCCGATCCAGTTAGGACATCATTTTAACTGCATCTCAAGCCTCCGGGTGGGTCCTCGAGCCACCTCAGAGCGTCAAGTGGCCCAAGTGAGCGTCGCCGTTCCTGGAAAGAAACATGAGGAGCGCTTTTTGACCACATGCTGGGGCGCTGCAGGAAGTAAACCGAGTCCATGCAGGACTGTTTGCAGATGATTCGTTGGACCTGTTGTCTATCAATCGACAATCACGCATGTGTGCCTTCTCGACGCCACCAGAGAGACCCACAGCGAGGACGAGCGTCTCCAATGCGACCGAGATTCGGGGTTGAACAGCTCTCACGGCCAAGATACTCCCGAATGACTCAGCCTGTGCGCGCGCCTCAGGGAAAGGGCCTTTAAGGCCGTCTGAGAGCATTTCCATCACATGTTTGGCAGTGATTCAGGCCTTTTGTGTGGCGAGGACCCCACGAGCTTCCACTTGTGGAAGAGGTGTGACGGATGAGATGTCATGCAATGTCATCCAGTGCAGTACCGTGTCAACAAAAACATGTAGATGCTAACAGAGATCTCACGGCGAAGACATTCCCGAATGACTTAAGCTGTGCGCGAGCCTCAGAAAAAGGGCCTTTGAGGCCGGCTGAGAGCATCTCTATCACACGCTTGTCAGTGATTCCGGCTCTGATTTGGGCGCCGTCAAGAGCGTCGCCATCGGGGCCCGCGTCGCCGCCGGCGGCGCCGCCCCCCCCGCCGGCGGTGGAGGAGCCCCTCTCCAGCCGGAACCCCCCTCCAGCACGAGCGAGTTCACGTGGAGGTGCGCGTCTGCAGGGCGCAGCAACCGGAACCCCCCCCCCCCCCCCCCCCCCCCCCCCCCCCCCCCCCCCCCCCCCCCCCC
>Ga0209093_1000843_pt1 | contig 17192 bp, 8 predicted proteins | sample SidtaG_4_FD_187450 | JGI IMG/M metagenome (GOLD analysis project Ga0209093, IMG submission 187450) | Marine algal microbial communities from Sidmouth, United Kingdom - Sidmouth_Male1 metaG (SPAdes) (version 2) | ecosystem: Host-associated > Algae > Red algae > Unclassified | place: Sidmouth... | reverse complement strand
GGGGGGGGAAAGCTGCAGAGTCGAGCGCAACCGCTGTGCGGTGGTCGGACGGCGGGGGTGGCTGTCGGCAGCGTCGGCGGGGGGGGGTGCGCCGCGGGTGGTGTGGTGCCGCGGCCACGCCTTGCCCCTCGTGGCGGCGGGGGTTTGGGCCGCCCCGTATTCCTTGTGCTCGGCGTCTGGGTGGACGTCCGGCGCTGGTCTTGCCCAAACCGGCGGGTGCGCCTGAGCGGTGCCTGTCGTACCACAACCCACGACGACCAGACGGCCGTGTGGTCGGATGCCCGTCGCCGCTGCCGTGCCGCCGTTGCGGCCGGGCGGCGGTGACCGCCCGCGCCGACCACCGCGGCGGTGGCATGAGGGCGACCGGCGTGGGTGCCCCACCAGTGGTGGCCAACGGGGCGACCGCCACCGCCGCGTGTGCCGCGCCTGGGGACGAGCGCCGCAGCGGGGGAGGGCGCGCGGGCCCCCGGTCTGAGACGTCAGAACACTATCCTGTTTCCACAACACTATTCTGTTTCTGTGGCGGCACCAGCTCAGCATTACTAGAGAAAAAAAGGCAGAGTGTGTCTGGTAGTGGGCGTGCAGGAACAACACGATGCGTACTGCATGCACCTTCTGCGACAGACGGAAGTCCGAAAACAGTGTATATATGTATAATGACAAAATCGTCATTTCCATCAGTATCTGGTCCCGTGGTGTAGTGGTTCCGCAACTCTCACCGGTTGCGACAACAAGCACGGGAGACTCTGAATCTCCAGACCCGGGTTCAAGTCCCGGCGGGACCTCAGATTCGTTTTTTCGTTTCTCATCTGACAAACCCGCGAGAAAGAACAGTTTCGCTTTTTGCAGGCTCGACTTCTACTGCTCTGTCCCCCAAAAGGCTCCCAACCTAAGCGAAGCGACGTAGCTCAATCCTCGCGGCAGGCTGGGGGACCAACAGGCACCGTTGCCATGCCAACGGGATGGAGGAAGCCCTCATGCTAGCCCTGTCGACGGTTGCCATTGCTTGTCTCTGACATGCTGAGAATCCATGCCTTGTGCAGAGAGAAAAGAACAGCCTGGAACCCTTTCCCGTTCTCAGCTGCTGGCCAGCCATCCGGCCTGCTAGAGGAACTGAGAAGCGAGTATGGTGCTGCCCACGCCGGGGGACCTACAACAGATTGGTCGTGTGCATCAGCACGGAGGACCTGGACGCCTGCAGTCCAAATTTTGTAGCGGTCCACACCGTGTCCAGCGGCCGCACCGTAGTAGGCAGTGACGATTTGCACGAGGCCGGCCCGGTGGGTGGTGGAAAGTACTACCAGCCCAACATATCGCCTTGGCAGAGGCCAGTCCATGACTTGGTCACCTGGCCCCTACTATTTCCCGCTGAATAGCCCCTCCCAAACGTCGATGTATCCACGGCGCAGAACCTGCACGTGCGCAGTTGCCCTGGGTCACTGCAGTCGAGCCAGCCGCGTGAGAGGCACAGCAAGGAAATGCTATTTGGAATAAAATTTATCTATTCAACGTCCGTGAGGACTCTTGCGAGAATTAGGTCATGCTTCCCAGAGCAATGCAAGTCCCGAACACGATTTGTGTCAGTCGCGATCGCAGCTGACGCTGCGCGACCGAGCCCCCTCCCCGCCATGCTGTGAGAGCGTGTCCGCACGGACGCTGCCTTGACCTGGGGCGGTTCTTGTTCTGTTCTTGCCGCATCCTATCCCGCAGTGGTGCTGCTCTTCCCCCACCTCTGCGTCTATTGGCCCCTCGCTGCTCGCCCGTGGGTCATGACCGCCCCCACCGCTGTGGTCGCCACGACGCTGACTTGACACCGCGTGCAGCGCCGACGCAGCTGTCGACGGCGGCGCGTCGGCGGCCCGCCACTGGCAGCCCCGCTGCTAGACGTGGGGTGCATGAGGTGCTCTTCTTTCCATATCTACCCATCCCTTTGACCCTGTTGACCCCTGTACTATAAGGCCTCTTGTTTCTATTGTTTGCCACTCCAGCCTGACATCGCTTGCTTCTTGTGACGCTTTCTGCCCCACCGTCGCGGCTCGCGGCCCCCAGAACATCATCCTCCCCGCTTGGCGGTCGCCAGCTATGGCCACCCTTCTTTCATCCCTGCTCCTATCCTTTGCCCGCCGGTACGCCGCCGTCGATGCGTCGGCGGTGCGCATCGGCATTGACGGCGGGCGGCTCGAGGTGCGGGACGTGGCGCTCGACGTGGCTGCTGTCTCGGCGCTCATTCCACTCCCCTTTACGGTCGTTGCGGCGCGGGCGGGGTGTCTCCGCCTCCACGTTCCATGGCAGGCCATCACGTCTGCGGCGGCGGTCGCGGTGCGCCTCGAGGGGCTGTCTATCACGGCGGCGCCCAAGGCCGGAGGGGGGGATGGAGCAGGAGCGGGACAGGATAGCGGGGGGGTGGCATCACCACACGTCACCGCCAACGGAGAAAGGGGGGGTGAAGACGCCACAGAGGAGCATCGCGCTGCTGCTGCGGCCGCCGAGGGGACTGCGCCCGCGTCAGGCACGCCGGCAACCGCCGAAGCGGCGGCCGCCGAGCGGCGGCGACGCAAGCGCGCCAAGTACGGGCGGAACTGGCGGGAGCGCCGCCGCTCTGGCCGCCCGGCTGCCGGTGGGTCGTCCGCCCGCGGCGGCGGTGGTGGCGGCGGCGGAGGCGCCACCGGTGTCGACGGCCACGGTAATGGGGAGCACCCCGGCGTTGCCGACGGCGCGGCCGCCGCCGCTGTGACAGCGGGCGGTGGCGGCCCCGGCGAGGCCGGTTGGTCCACCAAAGTCCTGGCCTTTCTCGGCCTCAACGCATCCGTGACAGTGACGGACCTGCGCCTGCATTACGGCGACGGGCGGTGCGTGGCGCGGCTGATCGTCGCTCGCTTGTCGGCGCGGTCGACCGACCCGGCCTGGGCCGCCGCCTCTCTGCCGGCCGACGCGTTGACCGCGCGACCGGGCGTCCTCCGCAAGCGCCTCGTGCTCGCGGGCGTGACGCTGCAGCTGGCTCCGGCGCCGTCGGCGGGCGTCGGTGACGGGGACACTGGGGGGACGGCTGGGGGGGGCGACACTGGTCGTCGAGCGGCGGCGGCTGGGGGTGTGTTCCCACCGACACCCCACTGGGGGCGCACCTCGACTGTCTTGCGAGACGCGGGGGTGACCGCGCGGGTGCTGGTTGTCGCGGGCAACGGGGTGCTGTTGCGCCCTCGGGGGGGTGGGGCGCCCCACACGCCCCGCAACGGCGACGGACGGGGTGGGGGGGAGGTGGCTGACGCGAGCGACAGCGTCAGTGCCGACGGTGGTGGGTTTGGCGGGGAGCACCCGCACGCGGCGGCGGTGACTCCCCGGCCCCCACCACCCTCACGGCCGACGCCGTCGGTTTTTGGCGACGCGAAGCACGTGGAGGTGGGCCTCGAGTTGGCCAACGCGGCGGTCGCTATCTCGGCGCGGCAGCTCGAATGGATGCGTGCGATCCTGGAAGACGTTGTCGGTGCGGGCGCGGCCGAGGGGGACGACTCGAGTAGCGGCGCGGAGAGCAGCCTGTCGGACGTGGATGCGGCGACAGCGTCGCGCGCGCGGCGGGGAGTGCAGCGCCTGGCAGTCGAGGTGCTGCGCGAGGGGGAGGACACGCTGGTTGCAGGCGCGGGGGGAGCGCGTTCGCCGCGGCTGGACGACGACGGCGACGGCGTGCCAGTCGTCGACGGATTGGATGGACCGACCGCCCCGCCTATGGCCATGCGGGCGGCGGCCGACGTGGCGCCCGCAGCTGGCGGTGAGCTGCTGGCACCCAATTCGACGGCCGACGCCTCTGTGGCATCAATGTGGGCGGCCAGCGGCGACGACGTTGGCGGGGGGTCGACCGAGCTGGGGGCGACCACCGCCCCCCCCGCCGCCGCCGCCGCTGCCGTGCTGTCGGGCAGCATCCTGCTGCCCGCCGCGGACACCTACGCCCCCCACGACCAAGCCCCCACCAGCGGGACGCCCCTTCCGGACACTTCCCCCCTCTCCGCCGCGCACGACCGGGTGTCGTCCGCTTCGACGAAGGCAGAGGCGGCGGCGGCGGGTGGCGGCTTCCGCGCCTTTTGGCGGTCGATCACGGAGGAAACGGCCATCGACAGTACGGCGACGGCCAACAGCGAAGATGCGGCGGTTCTTCTCGGCCTGCGGCCGCCGTATGGCAGCTCGCCGGCCGTTTTGTCAGACAGCGACAGCGCCGACGCCTACGGGGCGGACGGGCTGGGGGGTGGGTCAGAGGACGGGGATGAGGCGAGGGGGAGATCCTCGGCGAGCAGTGGAGAGAGCGACAGCGGCACACTGGTGATTGTGGCGGATGGAGATTCGAGCGATGAGGGCGGGGTGGGGGTGGAGCGGAACGGCACGGGCGGCAGCGTCGGTCTCCTCGACGTCCTGTCAGTGCAGGGTGGCCCGGTGGCGGTCGGTGCGGGCACGACCGCCGTACCGGGCGCGGCTGTGACCGCCCCCGCGGCACCCACCGGCGGCCACGGCGGCGGAGGTGATGGCCACGGGGGGCGTGGCGTTCACCGCCGCGCGCGGTCGGCGAGCAGCGTACGCGGTGGCGCGTCGGACGGTGGCGGCGACAGCGAGCGAGAAGTCGGTGGCGGCGGCGGCGACGGCGGCGACGGCGGCGGTGACGTGGCAGCGGAGGCGTGGCCTCGCCCGCGCTCCCGCGGCTCCCTCCTCCGCGCCGTGCGGCGGGCGGCGGCGGCGGGGGGGTTGACGCTTCGCGTGCGCGTTGCAATGCGGTCACCACCACTGACGGGGGGCGGCACGACAATGACGGCGGCGGCAGCGTCGGCAGCGGCAGCAACAGCTGCGCCGGCGGCAACAGTAGCGTCGGACGCCACGTCGGCAGCAGCAGCGGCTTCGGCCGGCGGTCTCCCCGACGCGGGCGGTCGCGGCGGGCGGGGTGTGGTCAATGGCGCGACCACCGCCGGCTTGCCGCCGCTCGGCGCGGTGGCGCCACCGTCGGACTTCCCCGGCGACAGCGTCGCCGCCGTCGACAACGACAATGACCCCGCGGCCCCTTCCGAGGCGGACGTGGCGGCCCTACGGGCCGAGCTGGTGGCGGCCGCCACCCGCAACGCGCGGCTGGCCGACGACATGGCGGCGCTCGAAGTTGCGGCGGGTACCGCCAGCCGCTCCAAAGACGCGATGGTGCGGCAGCTGGAGGCGGCGCTCGCCACTGCCGAGCGCAACTTGCAGACGCTCCTCGGGCGGGAGGAGGCGCGCTGCCGGCGGGAGGCGGCGGCGGCGGTGGTGGCGCCGCCGCCTCCGCCGGAGGGTGACGACGTGGGTGGGGGTGGGGGCGGAAGTGGGAGCTGGGGCGGACGGCGGCGGTCAGACGGTGGGGCGGGCGGCGCCCGCCCTGGACGCCGTGCGGGGCGTCAGCCGGACGGTGACCGGGTGAGCGATGGCCTGCTGGTCGTCTGAGGCAGGGCTCGCATGCCATTTCCCATGACATTGGGGTGCATGGCACGGCACGGCACTGCCCTGTTGTTTGTTGTGGTCTGGTGGATGCACATGGCAGTAGAGCGACGTGAAATCGACCTGCTCCAGAGGAAAGAACGGTATTGTACGAGCAGTAGTTGAATGTATTCCGTACGACTGCAACAGTTCCAGACATGGTTCGTGTCAGATCAACATGGCCTATCTGCCCGTTCAAGCAAGTTTTCTGCGGAAACTACAGAGATCGTGCGACTCACTGTCATAAAACCGTAGCCGTGCCAAGATGAAGACCGGGAACACGACGGCGCCACAAGCCGGTACACAATGCCTACATAGGCATGTCGGTTATGGAGAAAAACCAATGTTCGGCATATTCATGCAAGAGTGGCGTCCCTCTGACCTCCATCGTGTAGCGCCGTGCGCGCGAAAACTAAATAGGCTCACTGCCTGCCAGGGCGCTGCTTACAAACTGCAACACAATTCATGCGTTTTCTGCACGCCATTTGCTGTTCCACAATGTACCTCTGGCTTAAGAAGCGCTGCGCACAGCCCCCACGTGGAGCCGGCTCCTTGTGGCAGTCGAGCTTCACAATACGAAGGAGCTAAATGCAGGTTGCTGGAGCTGTGGCGGACCAGATCAGCCAAACAATTAAATTGACGTGCTCCGGTCCGCTCGATTTCGCTCAAACAAAGAAAGAACAAACATATACCCTTCCGCGGCACTTGCTTCGTCGGTCAACGACTGAGCTGACAGATCAACGACCACCTGGGCTGATCTCATTCAAGACGAACTTGATGAGAGGTTGTGGCGTGATCAGAGCATCTCCACCAATGGAGCCAACCGTCCAACCCAACGGCCACGTGTGCGCAACGTGTGGCGCTGTCACTGGCTCTCCAAACGCAGAGCCAATACTAAGCAGATCACGTCTCAAACTTGGGCTCGCCTGGACGTCTCTGGCGGTGGGCCTCTTTTGTGGCACGCCAGTATTCCCACAGACGCGCTACACAGAATCTCCATGACTGCCAGATCGTCACGCAACTGTCTGCAAGCCACGGGTCACACTTTCCATTGGCTTTCGTGGTCCGAACAGGGAACCAGGGGTTGGCCCAACGACTCGGGCGTCTCCAAACAGGCCTGTTTGGAGTGGCGCTGCCGTTCAAGCTCCAAAAGAAGGGCGATCCCGCGAGACGACCACGAGATGCATTCAGGGATTAGAAAATGTGAACAGGTCTATTTATGGGTCGTCACAGCCCCGTCACACCTTAGTTTTGGAGCGGATCCCAGCCACCAGTGCTCCAACTGTCCAAACGGCCAAACGGTGCCACGTTTGGCTGTTTGGACGGTTGGAGCCATTGGTGGAGACGCTCTCAGGAGGGCCCATCGAAGACGCTGTTGATGGGTGTTGCAATCTCCGGCACCGAACATCATTTTTAGTCAATGGTGGAAGAGATTGTGTTGTGAACGTTGCTGACGCGAGAGGTGCAAAAGAACTTGTGATCACCTGAAGGCCAATGGTGTGTCGTCCGACTTTGTCACATGAATAGTCACACAAAGGAAGCCGCGCAGCAGAGATTGAGCAGGACATTCAAGAACTTTGTTCCCTGGAAGCTCTGGGAGTGCGGTGTCTGAGCGGCGCACGGCCGCTCTACTTTGTTAGAACATGGAAGCGGGGGTGCCGTGGGCGCATGCACACTGATAAGGCCTCCGTGGTTTTAATTGTGTCCCTGTCCGTTTTGGACGAGGCGATATCTCGTTGGCGGTTGTATGTTGTCTGGGAAAGAGATGTCGATTGCCTGGTCAACTGCTTGAGGGAATCTACACCGTACAGCCGTTCTCCCAAAAATCCCACACTCCAACTGTTCCAAAAGAGTTCCAAATCGGCCTCTACGACCGCGCAGAGGCCGATTTGGAACACTTTTGGAACTGTTGCAGTGAGGGAATTTTGGGAGAACGGCTGTATGGTGCTAATGCATCACTCTGAGGTTCGTCAGTGCAGCCACGTACTCTCTTCTCTCGAGAGATGCTTGTGCACGCTCGTTAGTCAATTCAAAGGAAGTGGTTGGCGACATTCGATGGACTTCTAATGGAGGCCAGACATCGAAACGGGCCTTTGAGGACGGAATCTCCTGCAAAGACGACAGCCCTGGCGGTCGTTGCATCAGGTAACTGACCCATCCCTTATGGCAGCGTCTACGTCGTCCGCGTGGCTGTGCCGGAGAACGAACCGGTTTTCAGGCCCGGACTGGGCAGTTCTGATCACATCGCTTCGCCCGACACGACAGACAGTGGCACAGCGACGACGAGAGGCGTCGCCGTCGGCAAGCACTGCAGGAGTGGCTCAACAGCCAACGACACGTCCTTTGGATGTGCCATCGGGGCAAGAGCCCTCGCAGTGGCTCGCCGGCTTGTAGGCCACCCACGCGAGATTGGATTTCTAGTGGGGACCACTCGACCACCAAAAAGCGAGGTGCACCGAAGCCAAGTGGCCACCGAGGAGGCGAGTGGGGGTGCAGCATGGGGCATGGGTCCTCTCCCGATGCTCAGTGTCGGTCTGACACAGTGGGGTCGCACGTCTTCAGACTTCCTTATCTGGTGCACACACCTCCCAGCCAAGACTGGCCCTCCACTACGACTGAATAAATGGCCGGGATTCTCTGGCTGTTGTGTTTCCTCGCCCAATTACACTTGCCGAGGAGCTTTCACTCTGACACGGACGCGTTCCCGAGCGCTCGGGCGTGCAATACAGACGGACCCTGGCAGCGCTCCAATAAAGACGCACTACGTGCTGTTTCGCTGCCCTTGAAGCTCCCAGTGTCGACATGTGCATCTTGTGACGTCACACGGAGCCGCTGCGAGGCCCCATGGGCGGACGAGCTGCACCCACCCCTCCAAGGTGCATGGGTCTCCCTGTACTGTGTCCGTTGGAGAATTGCCAGATCACTGCTGCGCTTCTGCAGACGTTGCGCCAATCTGGGGGTACACGGTTTTTCGCACCTGACAGTCGCTTGCCACCCCGACATGACACACCGCAACAAGCGTGCTTGTTGCCACATTGACGGCTTTTGGTCAGATTGATTGGTGCATCTTTGAGGTCAAGCCGGTCGCGCGTTTGACAGCCCGCTTGTTGCCTGTGGCAGCTTCCTTCCTTTCCTTGGCCCATCTTCGAGGGGTACACTGGCGAACTGCCAACTCACGCCCGGGACCGCGCGCGAGCTGGCAGCCACGCGGCTGTATAGCCACACGCACGGAGGGCCCGCGAATGGTATGCCGCTGCGGGGGTGCTCGCAAGCGTCCACTCGATGCGAGTCGTTGGCGCAAAGGGCTGGCCGTCTTGCCCCTCATCCTGGTCTCGTGTTCCCTCAGCAACCAACCATCCTCCACCGGTGTGGCGGCGTTGGACCACCGCTTGACCGCGTATGTGTTGCCAGCCAATAATGTGTGCTACGCGGCACCACCACCCCCCCCCCCTGCGCACGCTGGCAGCCGCGCCCCGTCAGTTCGCCGTCGCGCCGACGTTGCCGCTGTGCCACGACCAGTGACAACACGCGCGCGCGCAACGTGAGCGTCCCTCCGCCGTGACGTTGCCGTCGGCGTGGCGGTGCCGCTCTCCCCCACTCTGCCTCGGCGCACATGCGCCGCTTGCTTGCCGCTGTCGTGTGCACGTGTCCCCCTCCGCCCTCCATTCTTCCTCTCTCTCTTGGCGATTGACGCCGCGGCGCCACCCTTTCCGCACGCATGGCCGCCGTCTACTCCACCGAAGTCGAGTGGCCGTCGTGGGCCAGCGGCGGTGCTGGTGGCTGTAGCACTGGCGCGGGCGTCTGTTCGGGTTCAACCGTGCCCCCTCCCCCTCCCCGGCGGCCACACCCGCTCCCGCCTTCATCCCTGACTGGGCGGGCCGGGGAGTACGCCCCCCCCCTTCCCCCTCGTGGTTGTTATGGCGGCGAGCCGACGCAACTGGGAGGACCTGGCGCCCCCCCAATGGGTGCCGCCGCCATGCCGCTCGACGTGCTCAAATCTCGTGCCACAGCAGTCGCCGTCGAGCAGTACAACTCTGGTCCCGGGCAGAAGCGGCGCACGGCGGCGGCGGCCGCCGGCCGCCCCACCCATCCGTCGACGGAGGATGGGATGAAGAAAGAACGCAAGCTCAAGTCCGCCTACGTCTCCCGCTATCGGGGGACCATTTACGTCGATTTGCTCAAGGCCGCCATCGTCGCTGCCGAAGCGGACAACACAACCTCTCGCTCGTCGGTCGCGGCAGCTGCGGAGGCCAATTCGCGACTCGCCGCCGAGTGCGCGACGTTAGAGCGGGAGCTAACGCTCCTCCAGGAGCGGTGGTGCATTGCCAACGGCAATCGCCCGTCTGTGCCGACCTTTGACGGCACGCGGGTGGTGCACTGCAAGCGGCCCAAGCTCCTTCACCCGACACCGACAAAGATGCCACCGATTTCTGCCGTGGATGTCGGGTTGGACGCCTCCCCGCGCAGCGGACACTGCTCCCTCGGATCGACGGTGTCGGCCGCGTCGGCGGACAAGTACCCGGGCGTGCCGTCGCCGCCGCGGCGGACTGTCGACGACGAGCTCACCAGCGACCGCCGGCCGGCGCGCGCGACGCCGGCGCCGACGCCCTCCGCGCCAATGTGGGACGTGCCGACCGTTGCGGCCGTCACGCCGCTGCCGTCGTCGTCTGCACAGGCGCCGACCCCCCCAACGCCGGCGTCATACAACACGGCGCCGCTTTTGCTTGCAGGTGCCGCCGCCGACAGCGCCGGCGCCGCCGAAAGCTTCGACGTCGTCGGCTTTGCCGACGCCATGCCGTCAACAACCGTGGACGCGCCGCCGGCGGAGATGCTGTCGCTCGAAAACGGCACCGACGGGGCCCCTGACGTGCTCGAGGACCTCCTCACCGGCGCGCCGCCGGACGCGGAGATGGTGCGCTTGGCGTCGGCGGCGGCGGCGATGGTGCCCGCGTTGCCGTTTAGCAAGAGCAAGGGTCCCGGATGGCAATCGACCGCCCCGACTTCCTACACGGGGTGGGTCCAGCCATTTGCCTCGGACTGCTTACCGGCTGCGTAAGCGCACCTGGATGTGGTCGAAAAGATGCGGTACGACAGGGGGGGGGGGGACAAGTCGGACTGCACGCCGATCGCGTAGCACCCGGGTTCGGTGGACCAGGCGGCGGACAGCTGCGCGGCGGCGGGGATGCGGCGTCCCCACAAACGCGCTTTTTTGGTTTGTTGTCAAACGCGTCGGCGATCGGCCGATGGTGGCGATGGGGGGGGACGCGCACTCGCTGCGTACCGAGGTGGTGCGCGACAACGTGGCAGCGTATGGGGCGTTTGACTTCGTGCTTTTCTTTATTGCTGTGTGTGGATGGACAGGTGCCCGTACAGTCGCGCCCGATCCATGACTTGACTCGTGTTGTTTTCTTGCCCATCACCCTCCTGCGCAGTCGGCCGGGTTGACACAGGCAGAAGGGATGGCCGTGTTAACGTACGTGAAAAGAAAAAATTTAAAAAAACGGTGCCCCATATCACACTCTAGAACCCAAGCAAGTCGCGGACCACCCCACCCGTGCCGGGAGGGCAATCAGAGGCACCACCAGGGGCAGGCTCAGGGCGCGAGCGCGAGCGCGCCAATTCGCGCGCTGGCCGTGGTGGCACGCAGGTGCCATGACACGGACACCCATGCGAGGCTCTCTGGGAACATCTGCAAGTGAGAACCACGCGCACCGCCAGCAGAATGCGGCGCCGCTTGGGCAACGCCGCCCGCAGTCCGGTCAGCCGTGGCGGCGGGGTGCGCCCCATCCCCTTGATTGTACAGTAGACGGCAGACTCCAGTCCCTGGGTATCCCGCGCGCTCTGCTCCGCTGACTCACCGCGACATCGGGGACCACGCGCACGCATCGCGTGCAGTCAAGGCCTCAGGGATGGGTGGTGAAAGGGCGGGCTGGGCGTGGCGACTGTCAAGCAAGCACGTCGGCCGCGGCAGGCGAGGGGCATGCAATCCATGCAACAACCATAGTCATAGTGTGGCCGCTGGGGAAACTCCAGACAGAAACGCAACGTCAGTGTTTCTGTAAACGCGTGCTGCCTACAAGCTGAACGTGCTGTCGTGCGGAGCGACACGCTGCCCGTGAGATTGATCTTGACCTTGCCTCTCTTTCGCAGCAAGGGCTCCCCCGCTCACAGGCTCACAAGAGCCGCGACGGCGCTCGACGGCGCCAAAGACTCCCCGACTGCTACCACCCGGCGCCGTACAATCGTCCAACGGCAACCCTTCGCTCTCCCTAGAACCCAAAAAACGATTTGCGCCCGCCGCGGCCAGCGGCACCGCTGCCAGCACTGCCGGATCTCCTCGCCGCCTCCGCGTCCTTCGTCGATCCGCCCGCGCCATTGGGCGTCGAGAAGCCCCCCTCGGGCGCTTGCAGCGCGTCCAGCGCCGACCGCGCTTCGCCCAGTTTGACCTCGAGGCGCGACGCATGTTTGGCCAACCGCTCCTGCACGAGCCGGTCTTGCCGGCGGAGCTCCTTGGCGCGCAGCTGCGCGGCGAGACGCTCCTCCTCCGCTTCAGCAAGACGCAGTTTGGTGGCGACCAGGTCGAGGAGCACTGCCTCACCGTCGGCGTCCTCATTGCCGCCGCCGCCGCCGTTGTTGGACGGCGCCGCCCGGGTCGACTCCTGCCGGGCTCCAGCCGTCTCGGCTTCAAGCTCGACAATCCGCGAGCGGAGACGGGTCAGCTCCCGCTCGTCCATTTCCGCGGCCTGCCGCTCCCGCCAATCGTCCTCGTCGACCGACACGCCCGCGTCGGCGACGCCCGCCGACGCGTCGCCAAGCAGCGTCTCGCGTTCGGCGGTGGCCGCCGCGAGGGACTGGCGAAGCGTCTCCACCTCCCCCCGTAGGCCCCGCCCATCCGCTTCGAGGCGCTCGATGGAGGCGGCCACCTCTGCCTCGTCGCGTGCGTCGGGCGCGCCCACGCCCGCGCGTGCCGCCGCGCGCGCCTGCCGCGCCAACGCTCGGTCGCGCTGCCGCTGTGCTGCAGCCAGCTCCTCCTCCGCCTCCGCGGTGGCGGCGCGGAGGCGGTGGGCCTCATCGTTGAGCGCGTCCGCCTCAAAGCGCAGCGCGTCGAGGTCCGCCTCGGTTGCCCGCACGCCACGTGAGGCGTCGAGAGCGGCGCGCTGCGCCACGGCAAGCGCCGAAGTAGGAGACGACGCGGCGGATGCGGCGACGAGCGCCTCCTGATGCGCCGCGTTTTCCGCCCGTACCTTGTCGTACATGCCCGTCAGTTGCACGTACGTCTCCTTCATCCGCGCTGCGTGCGTCACGTGCGCAGCGATTTTGGAATCCGCTGCAGCGACGTTGGCGGTGAAACCCGCCGCGCGCGCGGATTCGGCTTCCAGCTCGACCAGCAGCGACGGGTCGGGAGAGCCCTGGGACGCCACCCCGCCCACGCCGGCGGCGGCCAGTTGGGCGGTCAGGGCGTCTAGCTCGGCGCGGTGCGCGTCGCCTTCGCGAAGCAGGTTGTCCTGTACGAGCTGCAGCGCCGCACGGCGGGCGTTGGTGGCCTCCAATACCGCCTCTTGTGCGTCGCACTCGCGGGTGATGGCGGCGACCGCGTCGGCCGGAGCCACCGCAGTCGCCGTGGACAGCTGCGCTTGCAAGCGGATGTTTTCAGACTGAGCGGTCGCAACCTCACCGCGGAGCGCTTCGAGCGCCTCGGCTTTGGCAATCTTGGCCTCCTTGTCCTTGCGGAAGAGGCCCGGCCGCTTGTCCGATGAGCCCTTGTCTGCCTTGTCCGCCTTCTCCGCAGCCTTGTCCGCCGCCTTGTCCCCCTTGGTCGCCGCCTTGTCCTTGTCCTTGCGCAAACCCCCGAGGGATCGGTGCTTGGCCTTGTCTGGCGTGCCGTCCTCCCCTGCTGCCGCGTCGGCCTTGGCGCCGCCGCGCGGCGGCTTGGGCGACGGATCCTTCTTGGACACAGACCGCTTGATGAGGCCAAGCCGGGAGCGAGAGGGCGCGATGCTGCCGCCTTTGGATGCCTTGTCGCCCTTGTCTGGCTTTTCAGACTTCGACTCCTTGGCTTCCTTTTCGGCGCTAGCCACCCGCTCCGACTTCTTGGACGCCGACAACGTCCGGGATGCCTTGGCTGATACGGGCGTAGACGGTGTCACCGCGGCTGACGGTGTCGGCGGCGTCGATGGGGCTGCCGGCGACGATGCTGGGACCGCGGCGACCGCAGATAGTGCCGCCGACGACGACGGGCCCGGTGGCGGGGATGGCCCGGCTCCCACGGGCGACGTAACCGACCCCAGCGGGTCGGGGATGTCGCCCACGTCCAGGTCCGCAAAGTCGTCCTCCTCCTCCGACGAGGACCCGCCCGCGAGGCTCGTCACGCCCGACAGCCCGGACATGGCCGACCCCGCGTACGAGCCTTTGGAGGAGGCGTTGCTCAGGAACTTGCAGTCGACCACCGCCGTCACCGACACTTTCTCCGACAGCGAAAACACCTTGCGCTCCGACGCGGACGGCACGCCCGCAAAGGCGGCCAGGTTAAAGTGCGTCTTGGCGACGGTCTTCTCGCTGCCCTTCTTACCAGGCGTCACAGAGATGAGAGACAACTTGGCCTCCTTCTCCTCAAAGGAGGTGCTCTTGGCAATGCCCCCATCGCGGAAGAGCGTGCACAGCAGGGAGAGCTTCTCGTTAAACGGCTGGCCGGGGCCGCCCTTCTTGGCCGCCCCCTTGTCGACGGTGCGGGGTTTGGTCGACGCGACCTTGACGCCGCGGGACCATTTGATAACGTAGGTGTTGCCCTCCTTAACGCCCGTGACAGACGCGACGGTGACGTCAAACTGGAACTTGGAGGCGGTCTTGCCCCGATGGGAGACAGACCGTCGCACCCGGCTCGCAGAGCGACGCATAGCGGGCCCACCGCCGGGGGGGAAGAGCGGAGCGGGGAGAAGAGGGCAAAGGGGGAGGAGCGAAACGCTCGCCGGCTAGGACAGGGTAGGGCAGAGGCGGGCGAGCTAGGGAGGGGTGGTTGGGCAGCAAGTACAGAGGGTCCAAGCGAAACGCGAGTGGCGGGGGCGGGCGATGCAGCAGGCAGCCAACTCACCCGCAGCAGCGACCGGGGCGGGCAACCCCGTCGCGGCCTGCGTCGGCAGAGGCGGCTCACGCCGCGCCCGCAGCAACAGCGAGCGCGGCGGGCGCGGCGGCGGTGCGCGGCTGCGCCGCAAGGTCGCTCGGCGGGCGCGAATGCGGTGCGTAGCACATGTGGGCCGGCACCGGCGGTCGGGCCCACCCGGCGGCACCGTCGACGGCGGCAGCGACGGCAGCAGCGGCAGGCAACACCGGCAGCAACGGTGGGGCGCAGGCGGCAGCGGCGGCAGCGGCGACGGTGGCGACCGAGGCGGCCCGCCGAGGCGGCGGCTCCCCCCCCCGCCCACGCGCCGCGCGGGCCACGGTGGGCAGCGGCACCGCTGCCGCCGCGGTGGCCCGCGGACACCGCGAGCCGAAGCGAGGCCGGACCGAAGCGGCTGCGGGCGGTGGGGGCTTGCACCCGCGCGCGTGAGGGGGGTCATCCCGCGCGGGACGCGCGCGCGTGTCAGCGCCGCGTGTACACCCGTCCATGTGCTGGCTGCGGCGCCTCGGCACGGGTGGCTGCGATTGGCCGAGCACGTGTCATGGAACATTGGGGTCGCCCCTGCCTGTCACAGCGCGTCTTTGGATCCACGAATTTGGGCACCGGTTGGTGGACTGCTTGCCGTGGGGCGACAACTGGGCAGAAAAAAACAGAGTGACAAGCACCAACCAACAGAGGCCCTGTTTCTTCACGTGCTGGCGGAACTACCCCAGCGGGAGGATGGCCGTTCTTGTCAAACGCACGGAGTGAAAGGGAAATACGCAACACCTATGTCGGCCAAACCGCCAGCATCCCACCACCGCCGTCAAAGGAGCGGCGCGCCAAGCGGCTACACGCTCATCTCACCCAGGCTCTCCTTGGCGCCCTCGCCCTTGCCGAAAAACGCGGCGGTCGTCGACGGTCCATACTTGACACTGCCTTTGGCGAGGAACGCCTTGATGAGCCCCTTGGCATTGTTGTACCCCGCCGCGTAGCTGTGGCCGTCCGTCTTGCTATTGTCCGCGGCCTTGACGAGCGCCTCCCCCACAAGCACCGCCGAGTAGCCCATATCCCGCACCCGCCACGCGTCGAGGCACTCCTCAATGCCGCTCTCCGCCACCGCCACCACCCCGTCGGGGATGCCCGCCCGCAGCCGCGCCGCCGTGTCCAAACTAACCGCAAACGTGCGCAGGTCGCGGTTGTTGACGCCGATAATCTCCGAGCCGACGGCGACGGCGGCGGCCAACTCGGCCTCGTCGTGCACCTCGACAATCGCGTCGAGGCCGAGGCGGTGCGTCTCTGCAAGCAGCGCCCCCGTGCGCTCCTGCCCGAGCGCCGCCACGATGAGGAGCACCGCGTCGGCGCCGGCAACGGCCGCCTCGGCAATCTGCACGGGGTCAATGATAAACTCCTTGCGGAGGACGGCCGAGGGGCCCGGGTAGGCGCCCTTCTTCTTGGCCTGCTCCTTGACGACCACCGCCAGGTCCGCCATGGAGCCCCCAAAGCCCGGGCCGTCGGTCAAGACCGAAATGGCCGCCGCGCCCGCCTCGTTGTAGTGGCGCGACAGGAGCGCCGGGTCCTTAATGTCGGCAATGAGGCCCTTGGAGGGGGACCGCCGCTTGATTTCCCCAATGACGGCGATGCAGCCCTTGGGCTTGCGGATGGCGGTGAGGAAGGCTTTGCTCCGCGGCGCCCCCGCCGCCAGGCGCGCGGCAATGGGGTGGTCGTCACCGCCGGCAGCGACTTCCGCTTTGAGGGCGGCGACCTCGTCGGCCTTGCGCGCGAGGATGGAGACGAGGACGTCGGGGATGTCGACGCCGGGGGTGGGGGCCGCGGCGGCGGCGGCGGCGGGGGGGGTGTCCTCCATGGTGAGGGGGGTGGCCCGTCGGGTGGTAGCGGCAGCCGCCGCGGGAGTGGAGGGGTACGGGCGACCGGCGACGGACGACGCGCCGAGGAAGCGGCTTGGCGACAGGCGGGCAGTGGCGGCGGGGACAAAGGCGGCCATCCTGGGCGCGCACCGCAGGCACAGGGGGACACACACACGCAAATGAGACACGCCAGCAACACAGAGACGGGGGAGGACAGGGAGGGCAGAAAGCAGGGAGTAAACTCGAACCGAAAAAAAAGGGGACCAGCCGAGGGCAGGAGCGCAGCGCGGACGCGGACGAGGGAAACGTCGAGCCGGTGTCGCCACGGACGAGCACGGCCCGGGACGACGCGGCCGCTTCACGCCCACGCGGCCGTTTCAGCGAGCTCTCGGCCACTCAATTGTATCTCACGTGGATTGTCACAAACAAGTACATTCAACACCTTCGAATCGTCATTGTTCGTTGTCATTTCGTACCAGCGATGCGTCAACTCTGCGAAATTCGCTGGGTGGGCGTCGATGCCGTCTTTGACGGGCCTCTTCTCGCGGCCAAGCCCGATCGCGCTCGTCGCGGACCGCACCGGGAGCCGCCCGCGTCCACCCCGCCCCGCCGTGCCGGCGCTGACGCGGATCCGTGGGATCGGGCTTGCCCTGCATTGTCAGCACCAACCTCCCCTTGCCTCCATCCTTTTTGCCCTTCTTTTTCTGGCCGCCCATTGCCGCGGTCTGGGTCGCACGGCCGCACCACCCCCCACT
>Ga0209093_1000842_pt1 | contig 17194 bp, 18 predicted proteins | sample SidtaG_4_FD_187450 | JGI IMG/M metagenome (GOLD analysis project Ga0209093, IMG submission 187450) | Marine algal microbial communities from Sidmouth, United Kingdom - Sidmouth_Male1 metaG (SPAdes) (version 2) | ecosystem: Host-associated > Algae > Red algae > Unclassified | place: Sidmouth... | reverse complement strand
GAGTGCACAGTATGGGTGCCACTTGAATCATATGGGGAATACTGAGGGTGCTACTTGGGGCGTCGTAAGGGCGTTTTGGCTGCCTAATGGGGCGTCAGTAAGGCGTCTTATCCGTCGCGCGCCCCTGGCGCCCCCCAAATAGGGGCGTCGTGTGCAACCCTATATCGGAGTGACATTTGCTAAAGCCAAAATACCATACTTTCGGTATTTTGGCACATCCCTGATGAGGGCATCTCTCTCGGTGGTTCCAGTGTCCTTGAGCTACAGTCTTTCTCCAATGCTGTCCACCCTTTTCGTCGCCTGACAAACCCCCAAGTAGCCCTCTTTTTTCGTGCAGAAGATGGCAGAATCGCCCTTCCTGCCAGTGCAATGATGTCTCGTTACTATACAGGGGTCCATAGTAAAGGAAGCTACAGGAATGGAGAAAGACTGTATCAGAGATCAGTGTGTCGCTTCAAGGTCCAGTGTGCCACCTGAAGGATGGAAGGCTCTGGAATGATCTGTTGGCGCAGTGCCGCGCCAGGCCTGCCAGAGGCAGAGACCTGACCAGATGCAGGGGGCTGTGATGCACCCCCCTGTACGACACGTCTATACGCACCTTGGTGCCGTGCTCATTTTTCTGGCTGCCAAAGCTGTGCCACGCACCGTGCGTGCACGCAGTCTCAACCAGCCTGCACCCATCCGCTTTTCGATTCAACCTCTGGTCCCATCCCAGTGCGTTGCTACTCCCGACCGCCACCACCATCTTCTCCACCAACCGCCGCCGTGCCTGCAACACCAGCACGCGCAGTCTGTGATTCGTGTCACCCCCCCCCCACTCGTTACGGGCTGTTGCTCCTATCTCCCCTAGGCCTTTTGGGGCACTGTGTCTTGCCCCCCGCGGACCCCTGCTGGCAAGTCATCTCACCTACACCACTCCAGTGGCGCGTCACCCCTTCAGACGAAGTTTCCTCGCACGAGGTATGCTCTTCTGCCTACAAGTAGCCAACGAAATTGGTGGCCCTTCTTTTGCGTCAGTGGGCACCAAAGACCAGACTTTGAAACCGCCTTTTACCCGCTGCAGATGACGGTCTCACCTCCACTTTAACGTATGTGGCACTTACCCCCCCACGATGCTACATTCCGTATGGCTCACCACGGGCAGTATGGCATGGAACACTGCGTGGCGACACGCGATGGGCGATGGGAAGAGGTTTCGTCACCCGTGTTGAGGCGATCGGACGCGTGGCCACCCCAGCTAGCGGCAAACGATGGTATCCAGTACAGCTCGAGATATAGATAGCATAGCACTATGTTTTCCCCTATGTTCCGCACATAAGCCATCGTACTGTGAAATAATACGTCGGTACGGGCTGGGCTCGGGGCCTCTGGCGCGCGTCTCCTGCGGCCACTGCGTCCATGATCCCGGCTAACAGTCCACACCTCACAAAATTTTATAGGCTCCTCCCACGTCCTCGCTGCCGCCCGCGCCTGCGTTTACACCCACAGTGCACCGCCGTGCACGGGGTACGGCTCCGGGAGGGCCGGCCCGTTACAGAGCACCCCACGGCCAGGTCCGCCAACGGCGCCGACGCCAATTGCTACGTCGGCATACGGCCCACCGTTGTCGCCGCTGCCACCATAGGCCCCTCCACCGCCGCTGGGTTCATGTAACCCACGCTCGTACGCGTGGGGATCGAATCCTGGATGCAGGTTGCCCTCGTGCTGCGAGCGAATAAAAGCACACAAGACAGACCCCAGCAAGTGTACGCCAGCAAAACACGAGCCATTGAGGAACTGTTAGAGACGGGCGCTGTCTTAAGCTCTCCTGCCGCCTTGCCGTCCCGCGTTGACGCGGAGAGGGACCACAGCACCACGGGTCCACTCGAGAAGCATGCGGTCGGGCGCCCGTGAGCAAGATTGAACGTACCTTGTTTCGGTTAAACCTCTCCCCAAACATCTTGTCGCACACCCGGCAGGCATAGGGCTTGTTCTTTTGATGCACATTGCGATCGTGCACGTAGAGCGACCACTTCGTGGCAAACGCTACGGTGTCCCCACATCAGTCAGAGCCGCCCGTACGACAGCATCACGGCACAAACGACACACAGCAGGCTCCACCAACGACAGGCACGTCAGTTCCAGGCCAGCGCCCCCGCGCAGAAAGTCCAAAAAACGCACGCGCACTCGCAGCACTGGGCGATTGCCCCACACGACCCACCACGGGCCGCCGTCGCCCCCCCGTCCCCTGCCCAAAAAATGGAGTAGAGCACTCCAAAACGCACTCTTGCCACACGTCGGGCACTCGTGCGGTCGCAGGTGCAGGTGCACCGCATTGATGTGGCGGTGGAGGGAGCCCTTTTGGCCAAACAGATGCCCACACTCGGTGCACCCAAAGGATTTGGCGGAGGCACGCCCCGCCCGCGCGCCGCTACCGCGGCCGCCGCCACCCTGGAGGTGGGGCACGTGGCCGGCCTCCCCGCGCCGCTTGCCAATGGCAGCGTACATCCACGGGCGGTCGGGGAGGGCGTTGGCGCTGCGGCTACCGCGGGGGGGCGCCGCCACCCAGCCTCTATGGCTGCTGGCAGGGGCCTCGTCCGACCGCGAGGAGCGGTGGCCGTGGGCAGCGGCAGTGGCGTCGCCGCCGCCGCGCCAGTCGACGGCCGCGGCGGCGCCGTGGGGGGCGCCCCAGCCCCATCCGGAATCGTTTGCGGCAGCCGGCGGCTGTGGCGCACCCGCCAGACCGCCGCTACCAACCGCGTTCCCACGGTCATAGGGCGCGCGGTGGGGCCACATGGTGGCAGAGTCGGCGGCGGCGGCCCTGCGGGCGCCCCCACCGCCAGCAGCAGCAAAGTCCGCCGGCGCGCCCACGGCGTGCGTACCGGCCCCCGCGACGCCGAGCGTCGACGTGAGCGCCGCAAAGCCCGGTAAGGAGGCGCCCTGCCGTTGGCCGCCCCCCGCCGCCACCGTGGCCCGCACCGGCACCGGCGGGTGCCGGGCGTGCGGCACCACCGCCGATCCGGTCGGGGGGAGTCGCACCCGCGCGCCGCTCTCGAGCGGCAGGGTCGACGCGACACCGCCTTGTGGCGGCCGCCGCGGCGGCGACGGCGCGCCACGCGCTGCCGTCGCCACTGTCGCCGCCATGCGGCGGCAGGCCGCCGCCGCGCGGACCGCTTCGGGAGAGGTGTAGGCGACGGGGACGACAGCAGCGTCCGCGGCGGCGGCCGTATCGGCCGCCCGCGCCATCAAGGGCGTCCACACGGACATCGAGCGGGAAGCGGCAAAGCGAGGCTCGCTCCGGATGCCCAGCTGGCGGAGCGACGGCAGCGAAGGCTCGTGCTCGACGAGCACCCCTGCCGTACAGGACGGTGTCGGGGTCATGCACAGCGGGCGGCGGTCGCCGTCGAGACACCCTGGGGACGGCGTCCCAAGCCGGCGATCGCCCCCCAATGGCGGCCCCCACCCGCCCGCCACGGCGCCGAGGCCAAACGCGGCGGGGAGCGGCCGTGGGACGGGCGCCCGCGGCGGCGAACGCGCTCCCTGTGGCAAAGTCAGCGGCGGCTGCGAGGCGCGGGGCGGCGACGCGACGGGCGGCAACGCAACCGAGGGCGGGAAAAAAAGCGGCGCCGACACGGCGGGTGGGTGCCGCGGCGCGCCCGCCCCGTCCCCACGGCAGTCGTCATCTCTGTCGTCGGATAGCAGCCGGGACAGGTCCATTGGCGTCCCGCGGTCGCGACCGTGACTGTCCGCGCACCCACGCCGTTGACGTCGAGCCGTGTGGTGGTGGGGGCCGTGCGTCGCTGTACAGGGAGCAGCGACAGCTTGGTGGGGTACGTTAATGGGGGCAAACCCCGGCCCACTGGTGCGTGCGCGCCACGGGCGGGAGGGTCCGCTGATGCGCGCGCGCCACGCGAGTGAGGTGCACCGCGCGCTGGAGAGCTGTGGGGCCCCCCCCCATCCCCGCTCTCGGCCGGCCAAAGGAGCCAGCGGGGCCGGTGTGTGGACTTGCGAGGCTTGTGCGGCCACGGCCGCCGCGGCTCTCCCACCCAGAAAGGACACGCCTACGGGTGGGGTGAGACACTGGGCGCACAACCGCCGCCGTGGCAGTTTGGGCGTGCCGCGCGCCTACGTTCTGCAGAGCGACGCGCCGCAGATGCGCCCACAGCGGCAATGGGCGGGGGGAGACCCGGCACACGTGGATTGAATACGCGCTCGCTTGGGCGGTCTAGCGGTTTGGCGCGTCGCCCCATGGCCCCGTGGCCCGCCACCGAGGTACAAACGGCCAGCACAGCAAAATGAAAAGAAAAACAGAAAAGCGCCACGCACACGTGTGTGCTGTACAGCCGTTCTCCCAAAAATCTCGCACCTGCAACAGTTCCAAAAGTGTTCCAAATCGGCCTCTGTGGGGTCGGAGAGGCCGATTTGGAACTCTTTTGGAACAGTTAGAGTGTGGGGTTTTTAGGAGTTCGGCTGTAACCCGCGCACTTGTGGCCCACCAATTCCCCGCGTCAGGCTCATTGGCCCTCCCCCGGCCCAGATGAGATGCACACCGCCGTCTGAGGGGCCGGGCGTGGGTGGATGTGGGTGACAAGGCACAGCCTCTTCACCCTGTAAGAACGCAGCAACCATGTCAGATGGGGCGCGCAGCGGCGCGCGAGGTGTGGGGAGAGAACAGCGGCTGTGGCCGCCCGTGGGCCTGCCAACGTAGGAGATGCGCCGAGCCGTGCGTAGCGAGGCGCCCGGCGCGGGAGGGGGTCAGCCCCATGGCTGGCTCGCGTCCTCCCGCCCCTCCTCCAGAAGGCTCGACCCCTGCCGCCCTCGAGGGGCGGCGGAAAAAAAAGACCTGGTGTTGACCGCGACAGCTGCCCGGGCCGTGTCCGCCAGTCGGGGAGTCGCGACGAGCCCCGGCGAGCTGCAGCCCCGCCACTCGGCACTGCCTCGCCCCAACGGGTGATTAGGGGACGACGTCCGCCACTTCTTCCTTGCTCTTTGCCCGAGCAAGACTGTGCTTGATTGGGCTGTGTGTCGTTCGGAGGGCAGGTCAGCGGGATGGTGTTCGCGCGCCACCCCCAATGGGCCACGTCGAGCCGCGGGCTGTGTGGTGGACTCTTTATGGGGTGCGTACCTACTTCGCACTGTGCGCGACACGGGGGGGCCCTCTCTGGCGTCCTCCTTGCAGTGTTTCCCCCAGCTGCGGTTGAGGTTGCAAGGGCTGGCAGGATAGGCGTGTCGTTTGACCACGATCGTGTGTCGTGCACGGACTCCAGACCCAGTCGAGAGAAATCGGGGCTGGCAAGACACGATGCCAGCACCTCCGGTTCTTTAAACGTGTGGCCCGCGGTCCTCCGAAGTGACAGACACCTCCAGGCCAGAATCCTGCTGGGTGCCAGCGCCGTGCAGAAGCACAACGACGGGCCGGCCACCCGAGCAGCGCTCGCGCAAGGCCTGTATGACAGACGATGCGCCCTCTCTGTTGGCAGGCGAACCACAAGGGCGGGTCAGCCCATCGCTGCCCGGCTCGCTCCCTCTTTCGCTGTTATGATTGGTTCCTCTATGGCTCCACCGTTTTTTATCTCTGTGCACGCGCACAGCGCGCGCGGCGTCGGATCGTCGTGCGCGACGATCCAACGGCAACTCATGGGAACGGCTCGTCACGTCATGCTTGGATTGGCCCCCCCCCCCTGTTTCTGTCTTGCCTCGCTGCGGCACAACAAGATTCCCCCGTACTGCCGGGATCTGTCCAGCGAGGCTCGTACAAAATATCGTAGGCGATGTGAATATTGCTGCGGGATTCTGTGATTTCGCACAATATGATTGCCGGCTACAAAGATCATTCCGATTTGGCCTCCCTTTCCAGGTGGTCAAGGGGGGTAAATAAAAAAATGTGCAAGGGCCTTACTAAATCACCTCCAATCTTACAGCCGTTGTCCCAAAAAACATCGCGCTGTTGGGCCCCCCCCCCAATGACATGCCTACAAGAATGGTGCTCATTGCGAGAGTACAGAGCAGATCGCGAGTCCCGTGTCGTCAACACTGCGCCTCAGTCCCAGCCCCTGTGCCACGGACGAAGATCAGATATCAGAAATTTCAATTTGTTCGTCGCTGTGGGTGCACGGCAGACCTGCTCATGCCGCCTGGCTTGTCAGCGCCGAGCCGCCGCCTCGTCCCTCGCGCGACCGTCAAGGTTGCACGGCCGCAGTCACAAACGATGCGCACATGCTAAACAATGTCTGCTTTGACTAAGATTCCCAGCGAGTCCCCAGCGAAGCAACCGTTGCTCCAACTAGCCACCATTTGCGTCTTGTTTGGGCTTCGTTGGGCCCCCAACGAAGCTCAACGAAGCCCCTAACGGAGGCCGGTCTCGCTTGTCTCTGGCACAGTGGTCTCTCGTGACCAGACCGTGATGAGCCGCGGCTGGGCCCTTCTAAGGACTAGTGAACTTGCTCAGAGTCGATAGCAGCCACGAAGGACCAAGAGCAATGTATTGGTCGACCAATCTGCGTGCAATGCCCAAGACCATCTCGTTCGGGACACAACGCGTGAAGCACCCTAGCAGACGACGCCGCTGTCTAGACCAATTTTGATGGCTACAACTGCGCGAGAGTCGCCATAGGCGGAGGCCCTATGTAAACGGCGGACGTGTCGGCGAGTACCGACCGCGCATGGGTTGGCGGCGGGGCAAGTTGGTGGCGGTGCCGGCGGCAGCGCGCGCCGCCGCGAGCGCCGGGACCGACATCGTTGTGCAAGTCGCTCAGCGTGGCGGCGTGGTGCAGACAGCCGACGTGAGAGTGGGCGCGTTAATGGCCGACAGCCTTGCGGACGTTGCGGCCCGAAGCCGTGCGGTGACGACAGCGGGCGTGTCTGCGGGCGCCAACCGTGCAAGGGTTGGCGGCGAGCCTGTTGGTGGAGGAGGCGGCGGCCGTGCGCGCCGCTTTGTATGTTGAGATGAACATCGTCCTGTACCTCGCGGGGCGCGGTGGCGCGGTGGCCACAGCGACGCTGTGCGCGGGTTCGGTTGGGAACGCCGGTGCGGCCGTGCGCGCCGTCGAGCGCGAGGGGCTCAGTTTTCTCGCGCGCGTGGCCCTACACGGCGGGGCATCGGCGATGACTGAAGTGTGTGTTGGGTCGCTGGAGCAGGCCGCGGCGGCCATGCATGTCGCCGCGCACGCGGCGCTCAACACCGTTGCGCGCGTCAAGGTGCCGGTTTTGACAGTCGCGCGCGGGCCGGCCGGCCCCGCAAAAAAGTATGTGGTCACAAATAGTGCTGGTGGATAGGGTGCATCATGGAATGGCGGGACGCGGCGTCGCTGGCGTGTAGATGTCGTACACCGAGCGGCACACCCGCCATCCCAGTTCTACTCTTTCAACCAGAGCGATGTTGTCGACCGCTGCCTGTATTCTTTGGCATTCACGCCCAGGCTTTGTTGAGCTGCTCACAGCCCACAGAACGTGGGAGGCCGACTGTTGACGTGGCAGCCGATGGGTCATCTTCCAGGCAAACAGAAGAATATTCTCCAAGGCCTGTCGCTCTGGCAACGACGACGTCCCTGATTGTCTGTGAATGCCACGGCTCCGTCCCCTATTTCAGAGGTGGGGGGTGCGCTGTACAGGTCGACAGTGTCCGCCGTCAGGCGGGCGCGAGGCTGGGCGAGAGGACGGGCGTGAGGACCTGTGCAGGGACTGACGCGAGGACCACCGCGGGGTGCTGTTCGGGATTGCGAGGGCGGGGCGCGTTCGCGATGGACCGCACTGATGGGCCTCAAGAGGAGTGGGGATTGGCTGGGATTAGCCCCGCCAAGGCCAGCATTAAGACAACGACCTCTTCTCACACGCGGCACCTTGTCCAAGAGTCAATCCCTGCTGGGCTTATCCACCTCCCCGAAAGTGCTACTTTGATGCGCCATCTGCTCCTAAGTGCTGTGACAAGTAGATACTAAGCAGTATCACATGGTAGTTGTTGGTCAGTGGTCAACGGCCCGTGTGATCAAGAAGCCTTGTCCTTGCACAACAGTCACGAGAGAGATCTCGTTTGGGACTCGTTGGGGCGATGCCCAACGATCCCCAACGAGGAGGCCAAGAGTCCAACACCAGCCCATCAAACCCCATCCTTCTTAGAACCGTTGTCCAACGAAATACCAACGAGAATGGGGAATTGTTGAACAGCTGACGAAGGGCTTGCGACCGGTGCCACTCCCAGTTTTTGCATTGTGCACAGCCGCCGAGCAAACACTGCTGGTTCTCACGGCAGCGCTCGGCTCCACCGCGGACAGCTTCAGTCGAGGGCTGACCTGGGCATGTCCCCCGGCGCAATTCACATCGTCTGCGTTGTATTCCACGAGCCTTGCTGGACAGATCCAGGCAGTACAGGGGAACCCTGCTGTGCCGCAGGGAGTCAAGACAGAAACGGAGGAGGGTGAGAGCCAATCCAAGCCTGACGTGACGAGCCGTTTCCGTGAGTTGCCGTCGGATCGTCGCGCGCGGCGTTCCGACGCCGCGCGCGCTGTACGCGCGCACAGACAAAAAACGGACAAGCCATAGAGGAACCAATCATAACAGCGAAAGTGGGAGCGAGCCGAACAGCGATGGGCTGACCCGCCCTGGTGGTTCGCGTGCCAACAGAGGGGGCGCATCGCCTCTCATACAGGCCTTGCGCGGGAGCTGCTCGGGTGGCCGGCCCATCGTTGTGCTGCTGCACTGGCGCTTGCTGTGAGGTCCAGAGGGGTATCCTCCAAAGAGTGAGCAGGCACCCAGCAGGATTCTGGCCTGGAGGTGTCTGTCAATTCGGACGACCACGGGCCACACGTTAAGAACCGGGGGTGCTGGCATCGTGTCTTGCCAGCCCCGATTTCTCTCGACTGGGTCTGAATTCCGTGCACGACACACGATCGTGGTCAAACGACACGCCTATCCTGCCAGCCCTTGCAATCTCAACCGCAGCTGGGGGAGACACTGCAACGAGGACACCAGAGAGCCCCCCCCCGTGTCGCGCACAGTGCGAAGTAGGTACGCACCCCATAAAGAGTCCACCACACAACCCGCGGCTCGACGTGGCCCGTCGGGGGTGGCGCGCGAACACCATCCCGCTGACCTGCCCTCCGAACGACACACAGCCCAATCAAGCACAGTCTTGCTCGGGCAAAGAGCAAGGAAGAAGTGGAGGCCGTCGTCCCCTAATCACCCGTTGGGGCGATGCAGTGCCGAGTGGCGGGGCCGCAGCTCTCCGGGGCTCGTTGCAACTCTCCGACTGGCGGACACGGCCCGGACAGCTGCGCGGCCAACACCAGGTCTTTTTTTTCCGCCGCCCCTCGAGGGCGGCAGGGGTCGAGCCTTCTGGAGGAGGGGCGGGAGGACGCGAGCCAGCCATGGGGCTGACCCCCTCCCGCGCCGGGCGCCTCGCAACGCACGGCTCGGCGCATCTCCGACGTTGGCAGGCCCACGGGCGGCCACAGCCGCTGTTCTCTCCCCACACCTCGCGCGCCGCTGCGCGCCCCATCTGACATTGTTGCTGCGTATTGACAGGGTGAAGACGCTGTGCCTTGTCACCCACATCCGCCAACTCCCGGCCCCTCAGACAGCGGTGTGCATCTGGGCCGGGGGAGGGCCAATGCGCCTGGCGCGGGGAATTGGTGGTCCACAAGTGCTCGGGATACAGCACACACGTGTGCGTTGCGCTTTTCTGTTTTTCTTTTCATTTTGCGGTGCTGGCCGTTTGTACCTCGGTGACGGGCCACGGGGACACGGGGCTGCGCGCGCCAAACCGCTGGACCGCCCAAGCGAGCGCCTATTCATTCCACGTGTGCCGGATCCCCCCTCGCCCGTTGCCGCTGTGGGCGCATCTGCGGCCCATCGCTCGGCGAAACCTGGGCACGTGGCACGCCCAGACGGCCACGGCAGTGGTGGTGCCCCCAAAGTCTTTTACCCCACCCGTAGTCGCGTTCTTTCTGGGTGAGGGGGCCGCGGCGGCCGTGGCCGCACAGGCCTCGCAAGTGCACTCGACGGCACCGCTGGCTCCTTTGGTCGGCCAACAGCGGGGGAGGCCCCCCCCCCGCAGCTCTCCTGCGCGCGGCGCACCCCACTCGCGTGGCCCTCGCGCAACAGTGGACGCTCCTGCCCGTGGCGCGCACGCAACAGTGGGCCGGAGTTTGCCCTACATAACGTACCCCACCAAGCTGTCGCTGCTCCCTGCACAGCAACGCACGGACTCCGCTGCCACACGGCAGGACATCGACGGCAAGGTTGCGCGAACACTCACGGTCGCGACCACGGGGTGCCAATGGACCTGTCCCAGCTGCTATCCGACGACAAAGAAGACGGCCACCGTGGGGACGGGGCGGGCACGCTGCGGCACCCACCCGCCGTTTCGGCGCCGCTTTTCTTCCAGCCCTCGTTTGAGTCCTCGCACGTCGCGTCGCCGCCCCGCATGTCGCCGGCGCCCTACACCTCACACGACGCGGTCCGCGCGGCGGCAGGCTGCCGCCGGATGGCGGCGACAGCGGAGACGGCAGCGCGCGTCGCGCCGTCACCGTCATGGCCGCCGCTACAGGGCGGTGGCACGTCGACCCCGCTGCTTGACAGCGTCGGGCGCGTGCAGCTCCCGCCGACCGGATCGGCGGTGGTGCCGCACGCCCGGTACCCGCCCGTGCCGGTGCCGGCCACGGTGGCGGCGGGGGGCGGCGAACGGCGGGGCGCCTCTTTGCCGGGCTTTGCGGTGCTGACGTCGAGGCTTGGCGTCGCCGGGGCTGGTACGCACGCCGTGGGCACGCCGGCCGGCTTTGCCGTCGCTGGCGGTGGGGGCGCGCGCGGGGCCGCTGCCGCTGACTCTGCCACCGTGTGGCCCCGCCGCGCGCCCTATGACCGTGGGAACCCAGTTGGCAGCGGCGGTCTGGTGGATGCGGCGCAGCCGCCGGCCGCCGCCAGCATCCCCGACTGGGGCTGCGGCGCCCCCCACGGAGCGGTCGCGGCCGTCGACTGGCGCGACTGCGGAGACGCAAACGCCGCTGCCCACGGCTACCGCTCCTCGCGGTCGGACGAGGCCCCCGCCAACAGCCAAAGAGGCTGGGTGGCGGCGCCCCCCCGCGGAAGCCGCAGCGCCAACGCCCTCCTCGACCGCTCGTGGATGGACGCCGCCATTGACAAGCGGCGCGGGGAGGCCGGCCACGTGCCCCACCTCCGAGGTGGCGGTGGCCACGGCAGCGGCGCGCGGGCGAGGCGTGCCTCTGCTAAATCCTTTGGGTGCACCGAGTGTGGGCGTCTGTTTGGCCAAAAGGGCTCCCTCCATCGCCACATCAATGCGGTGCACCTGCTCCTACGGCCGCACGAGTGCCCGACGTGTGGTAAGAGTACGTTTTGGAGTGCTCTACTTTTTTGGGGAGGGGGCGGGGGAGCGACGGCGGCTCGTGGTTGGTGACATGGTGCGCTCGCTCAGTGCTGCGATCGTGCGCGCGGTTGTTGCACCCATTGCGCGGTTGTCCAGGCCTGAAACTGACTTTCCTGTCCATGCGTTTTGGTGGTGCCGGCTGTGTGTCGTTTGCGCCGTGATGTTCTCGTACGGGTGGCTCTGACGGACGTGGGGACACCTTAGCGTTTGCCACGAAGTGGTCGCTCACTGTGCACGATCGCGATGTGCATCAAAAGTGCAAGCCCTATGCCTGCCGGGTATGCAACAAGATGTTTGGGGAGAAGTATAACCGAAACAAGGTACGTTCAACTTTGCTCACGGGCGCCCGCGCGCATGTGTCTCGCGTGGACCCGTGGTGCTGTGGTCCCTCTTCGCGTCAACGCGGGCGGGCAAGGCGGCAGGAGAGGTCAAGACGGAACCTGTCTCTAACCTCTCTTCAATGGCTCTCGTTTGGCTGGCGTACGCTTTCTGGGGTATGTCTTGTTTGCTTTTTTTTCGCGCGCAGCACGAGAGCAACTTGCATCCAGGATTCGATCCCCTCGCGTACGAACGTAGGTTTTATGACCCCAGCGGCGGCGGGAGGACCTATGGCGGCAGCAGCGAAAATGGTGGGCCGTATGCCGACGTAGCAATTGCCGTCGGCGCCGGTGGCGGACCTGGCCGTGAGGTGCTCTGTAACGGGTCGGCCCTCCCGGAGCCGTACCCCGTGCACGGCGGTGCACTATGGGTGTAAACACAGGCGCGGGCGGCAGCGGGGACGTGGGAGGAGCCTATAAAAATTTGTGAGGTGTGGACTGTTAGCCGGGATCATGGACGCAGTGGCCGCAGGAAACGCGCGCCAGAGGCCCCGAGCCCCGCCTCTACCGACCTATTTTCCCGCAGTACGATGGTTCGTATGCGGAACAGAAGGGAAAACACGGTGCTATGCCATCTATATCTCGAGCTGTATTTGTCATCGTCGTTTGCTGCTCGCTGGGGTGGCCACGCGTCCGATCGCCTGAACATGCGTGGAGAAACCTCGTCCCATTGCCCATCGCTCGTCGCCACGCAGTCTTCCGTGTCATACTGCCCGTGGTGAGCCATACGGAATGTAGCATCGTGGGTGCTCAGTGCCACTTACCTTGAAGTGGTGAGACCGTCGTCTGCAGCGGGCCAAGGGCGGTTTCAAAGTCTGGTCTTTGGTGCCCACTGACGCAGAAGAAGCGTCACCAATTTCAGTGGCCGCTTGTAGGTAGAAGAGTACACCTCGTGCGACTAAACTTCGTCTGAAGCGTGACGCGTCACTGGAGTGGTGCAGGTGAGATGACTGGCTGACAAGGCCGTTCATTGTTGAAAATATTTCCATCTCTCACAATTACCCACCTCTCCGTCTTCATAGCAAAAGACATGCTGGCATGGGGCCCAGACTGGTCCCACTCATTGTGTAAGCACGTAAAGAAACCATCGAATTGGACACCACTGGGCGTCGGCTCATCGAAGTGGCTTGCTGGCAAGCTCCACCAGGCCCGCCCCTTCGTCGCTGCCCCGGGTCGCCACTCTTTGGGCCAATCGCTCTGCGTCCAGGCTCCCAGGCCCAGCTGCTGCTAGTGGAGACGCCCTGACCAACAGCCCGCAACGGGTTGATTGAACTCGGTCGAGCTCGATTGACTAGCCAACAATGTACAAATATAGAGCGTAAGCCTTTCGAAGAGAAATATAATGCAAATAGTTTGATGACAATATGTACACTATGAGACAAGGTCTTCAGACAGCATGCCACATTTGATGTGCCATGTGCAAGTGCAGAGTCTGTCGAGAGGTCAATTACTCACGGATTTATGTCCATGCCAGAACAAGCCAGACGTGACAGTCGTGAAGGTCAGGCAACGGTGAGCACCATACCGCTGCTGTGACACTTGCAATACATACTAGTCAGAAACCAAACAGTTGTCGTCCATCCTGAAGCCGTACAACCTGCAATCGTAGGGATTGTAACAAAAAACGTTCTCTTGACGTGCGGTCGCTGCAGTTTCCGCCTCTTGGGAGAGGTTACTGTTGTGTCCACTGGACGCGTTCTGCAGTAGATATGGAAGCTTTCTCTTCATGTCTCTACCACCCCGATGCGACACCTTAGTCTCGGCACGTTCCCCGGAGGCCGTAGGACTGTGCATTTTATTTGAGTATCTTCGGCTCTGGAGAATCGAACCCTCTGGCTGTCTTTGTTGCAGTCAATCCATCTGTCTTGTATTCTACCCTGCTCATGAAGTGATGGCTCCTCGCTGCTCTGGTCTGACTTTTCCAGAAGTTCTCAGATGACGCCATGGTTGTTGTGTCGTCAGTCGATCTCCTCAGCGGCGGTTGGGTAACTCTACTCGGTCGCCTTGGACTTCGGACCAAATGAACTATGGGAGCATCACCTGGCAAACTATCACGAAAGATCACAAAGGTACTTTCCGTTCATCTCATCCGAGACGAGACCACTGATAATGAACTGTTAATAAATATGCACATTATTTCTTTCAGAACTTACATGAATGGTCAACTCTCTTTGTGGACACAATCGCTGGTTTGTGAAAGGCCGCGGCGGGGCCAATTTGGGACACGACACCGGGCCATCAGACCGTCGAGGACGACTGGTGCGCCAAGGTCGGGCCATGCCACAGACACCGGACTGTCCAGTCCGCCAATCAAGCGATGCGTTTGGTGGCCTGACCCCGATGCAGGCAAGAGCGGCGCACGCCCAGTGCTCCCCGCTCGAGTCCACCAACGTCCACCTCTGTGACATCTTCACCGTCCCCATTCTTCCCACTCTCCCTCCTCCCTCCCCTTTCCACGGTGTTGCTGCCCGCTCCAATAATGTCGGACCTCGGCGGGATGGGTTTGCGGGCGCGGAAACCGGGTCGACCTGCCGACCGCGCCACCGCCCCACTGGCGCCGGAGCCCTCGTCGGCGCCGCTCGGCCTCCGCAACCGCAGCCGCAGCAGCAGCAGCAGTGTCAGCGGGGCATCGGATACGGACGGCTCGGTGGGGGGCGTCCCTGATGAGTGCTCTGCGTCCAGCGGCGGCATCTCGTCCGTCTCGGCGGCGCCCAGCCCCGCCTCCCACCGCGTCGATGCGGATGGCGGGCGCGACCCCGGCGGTGCCGACGCGGATGGAACGCTGCTGTCGCCGAGCGCGCAGCTTACGGCCGCAACGTCGGCTTTGCCGCCCCCCAAAATTGGGTACGTCTCCTCGGGGCGGCGCTTCCCCGTCCCCCGCACCCTCGACATGTTTGACGCGTTGGCTTTGCCGCGCAACTGGGGCCCCGCCGAGTTGGTCGTCGTGTCCATGCTTTTGCTCAATTGCCTCTCCCTCGTGTGCTTGAAGTCGCTGCCGACGGGCTTTTTTGTGGTGCTGTTTGCCTTTTGGCGGCTGGCCTACAACGTCGGTCTCGGCGTGCTGTTGCGGTCGCAGAGCCACTCGGCGGTGGTCACCCGCTGGCTGGCGGGGCTCTCCCCAAAAGCAACGGGTGCGGTGAAGCGGGCCGTGACGGGCTCAATGGGCGCAGACTACCGCTGGTCAAAGGCCCCCGTGGAGCTCAACGCGTGGCTGGTCTTCCGCGCGGGCGCGATGATGGTGCTCGCCAATGATGGTTGCACCTACGTGCTGCTGGTGGCCAAGTGCTTCTCCGAGTCGCGCCTTCCGACCGGACCGGTCGCGATGGTGGCGGCTGCTGTCGGCGCGGGGCTGGTTGCGTTTTGTTACTGGGCCAAGGCGTCGGCGCACCGGTGCGTTGGGGATTTCGCGTGGTACTGGGGTGACTTTTTCTTCCTCATGGACGGGGAGTTGGTGTTTGATGGGGTGTTTGAGCTCTTTCCCCACCCCATGTACACCGTCGGCTACGCCGCTTATTATGGCTTCGCCCTGATCTGCCGCTCGTACACCCTCCTGCTGGTATCCATGGTCGCCCACGCCCTGCAGCTGCTGTTCCTTGTGGCCATTGAGGAGCCCCACATCCAGCGCACGTACGGGTCGTTGGCGGCGGACGTGGCCGCCTCGACGGCGTCGGCGGCGACGGCGACCACGTCGGTGACCCCGTCGGCTGCCGCTGCGGCCGCCGATGTCTCGGTCTCGGCAGCGCCCGTGCCGCCGTTGGCTGGGTCCACGCCGTCATCACCGCGGCTGTCGCCGAGCTCCTCGGGCAGTGCGGCGGCGGCGGCTGCCGCGTCGGCCGCTGCTGCCACCGCGTACGGCGTGCTCGGGTTGGACCAGTTTGAGCCGCTCCGCCAGGGGGACCTGGCGCTCGGCGCGTTGCTTGCGCACGTGGTCGCCACGGCCGTGTGGCCCGGCCTCTCGCCAACCTACTACATGGCGCAGCTGGTGGCGTGGCGGTTGGCGCACTGGGCCATCCTCGGCGGGGTGCTCTACTGCCAGTCGGCTCGGGCGACGTGGACGCGTGCGGCGGCGCGGCGCGGCGAGTCCCCCGCCGCCGCCTTTGCGCAGTGGAAGCGCGTGTATCATACGTCGACGGTGGTCAACCGGGTCGTCTTCCTCGTCGCTGCCTCGCACGTGGCGCCCGGCTGGGTGACCGCGGCGCTCTCCTCCCCGGCCGCCGCGGCGCGTGCGGCGGTCGGCACGGGCCTCGGGGCGATCGCCTTTTACGCCACGCGCTCCGCGACGGATGCCATTGGGGAGGACGCCGCCTACTATGTCGACTTTTTCTTGCGACCGACCCGCGCCGCGCCCGTCTACACGGGCGTCTTTCGGTATGTGAACCACCCCAAGGCCGCCCTCGGCTGCCTCGGCGCCTACGGCCTGGCGCTGACGACGGGCTCGTGGGCGCTCGGCGCCGTCGCGGCGGCGTCGCAGCTCGCGCACGTGGCGTTTGTCTACACGGTGGAGGTGCCCCACATGAACCGCTTGTACGCGCGGCGGCGCCACGCGGCCGCCCTGGAGCGCGCCCTCCGCCGCCACGCCGCGCGCGTCGCCGCTGCCGCGGACGAGGTGCCCCTCGTGCGGGACGTCAAGGTGCGCGTCGCCGACGGGGTGGCGGCGCAGGGCGCGCGGTTGGCGGCCGAGGCCAAGGGCGCCGTCGGCGCCGTTGGGGACATGGGCCGCGCCCTCGCCGAGCGCCGCGAGGCGCTCCGCGCCGACATCCGGGCGCTCAAACACCGCCTCCGCTCCCACGACTTGTACCTCAAGGCGCGGGCGGTGCGGGACGGGGCGCTGCAGCGCCTCGACGGGGACGAGGTGGTGGCGCTGCTGGAGCGGGTCGGCCTCGCCAACCCGGCGTTGTGGGTGGATTCGGATTCGGAGGAGGAGGGGGCGGGGGAGCTCCGGCGGACCCCGAGCAGCGGCGACACGGGCGCGACGGTCGATGCGGTGCAGGGGGCGCGGTAGCGCCGCCGCAGGGGGCTTGTCGGCTCGTGTGGGGGTCGTCGCCTGTGTGTGGTCTACTTTTTATATGTCTGTTGTTTTTATGGAGCGGCGCACTGTGCCGCCGTTGGGACAGTAGTAGGTTGGATGCCACGCTCTGGTGAGGTCCTGTGAGTGGCGGGGCTCGTGGGTGGGGCGGGGCACCCCTTGTGGAGGCCGTAGGGGAGGTTGGATGTATGGTGGATTCCTTGTCTAGAAGCAGCCCGGGTCCAACGCACCCTTGTACGTACTGTAGCGGGGCGTGAGGGGCGATCGCTGGCGCCTTCCAGTCACCCCACCGACGTGCAAAACGCGGCGCTCCTTTGGTGACGAGAAACCCACAAAAGGCGGCCGCGCACAAGCGCCACAAGACTGGACCAAACCGGCGAGCCGACGACGGCCGCGCCGTCTCCCCCCACGCCAAACACGGGTGCTTGACGCCGA
>Ga0209093_1000840_pt1 | contig 17197 bp, 14 predicted proteins | sample SidtaG_4_FD_187450 | JGI IMG/M metagenome (GOLD analysis project Ga0209093, IMG submission 187450) | Marine algal microbial communities from Sidmouth, United Kingdom - Sidmouth_Male1 metaG (SPAdes) (version 2) | ecosystem: Host-associated > Algae > Red algae > Unclassified | place: Sidmouth... | reverse complement strand
CTTCCCCCTCTGCGCCCTCCCCGCTTCCACCCCGCCCACACCTTCACCCCCCTCGCCCGCGCCATGGCGGGGGGACCGGCCCCGGAGTCCCACGATGCTGCCCCTGCGGCTGTTCCCTCGGTCGCCTCGTCTACAGCGGCCACAATGGCCGCAGACACCACGGCCAGCGCCTCTCGCTCCAACTCCCCCGCCTCCGCTGCTGCCGCCATTTCCGCCGCGGTTTCTCTGACCGCCCCCCCTCGGCCGAAGACCAAGAAGCCGCCCAAGGCAACCAACCCTCGGCTTGTCATTGGCGCCGTCGTACACACGAAGGCGGTGAACGTGACCAACCTGGCGGAGCTCAGCCGCTTTCGCGGCTCCCTGGCCAAGACCTGGATGATAAAAGGGACGGTTTTGGAGGTCGTCCACGGCAAGAGCAAATGGACGAGAGCGGGATGCTGGCAAACGCCCGCGTGCCCCCCCGGCCATGCCATGTGGGCGAGTTTTTCATATCCGCGCAGAGGAGTTCTATCGCCTGCTAGTTCTTTATGAGCCCCCCAACCATGGTGAGTCACAAGGGCCGCAGCAGGTCACGCTCACTGACCCGTGAAGTGGGCGCAGCGCCAGACAGCGCAATGTCGTGCACGATTGGCAGGGAGTGGAGCAGCACACTCTTTTATGCACTCTGAGGTGGTCTATGTTCGGCACTTGGGTGCTCAAGACACTCCCAATGCGCCCTCATGGCCAGCCCAGTCCGTTTCTCGTACTTGTCGTGTTTCGGAGAGGGGTCCGGGTGGAGGGTGCTCTGTTGACGAGGCTGGCAGTGGTCGTCTGGACTCAACCATCAACACACTTTCGGTGTAGGATGTGGGCTGAACCCATCCTTTTTGCGATGCGCAAGAACCAGGGTCTTCCAGCTGTGCGACACAGCGTGGAAAGGCATTTATACGAGTTGTAGGCCGGCGAATGGCCGATTTCCTACTCAGATGGCCCGCAATCGCCGATTCCGGCGGACCTCATTTGATCCCCAGGCTGACCTCTTTTGATCCCCTTTTCTGGTAGAATAGACACTAGGGCAGGCATGTGCTGACAATTTTTGCACGAAGAAAAGGGCACCACCTTACCAATAAAAACGTGAAAAAGACCGCCATGTAGCCCCCTGTGAAGAAAACACGATTTGGGACACCCCTAATCGAAGCTCCAGTTAGCACATGAGCTTAGGCGTTTCCCTGTTACCCCAAGAACCTGAAAAAGACTGGCTCCAAGATCGGGGTTATCTGAGAGGTCCACAGAACAGGGCCCACAGGCAGGTACTAAGCAGTTGTCAGCCAAGAACGTCTCGGGAGAGGCTCTTTCCATGGAGGCCAGTCGAGAATTTTATCGTACCCCACCCCGCCTGCCACCGTGCAGTGATGTGTCAGTCTTCCAGAAAACGCGCATGTCTCATTTTTGGGACACGCATCATATAGCAAGATCTCTAGTATGCTCGAACACAACGTACTGCAGAAACTGATAAGCCAATACGTAAGACCATACTTCGCTCTTATGTATAACATTCTTTAAAGGTATCCAAGTGTAAGACTATGCAGTCACAACTGCATTTATATTTGAATACTGACTGTGGCGCTGTCTGACAGCGTTGCTCTCAGCCACTCATTTATGCAACGTGGATGCCTGTGAGCGAACCAAAGTCCATACAGTCCCAGGTTGTACCTGGGAATCCGAGCCCCAGCAATGCCCGAAAATCCCAGGCAGGCTGGTATTCTGGACGAGCTTGAGGTCAGGGATGGGAAAAATCGCGATTTTTTACATCTCGGATCGATTAATCTATAGATCAATCTATTAAATCTCGATTTATCAATTAATCAATGTTTTTATTGTTGCCTGTGACTTCGACTGCGGGCTGTGTCTGACCGTCCAAGTCGCCGCCGCGTCGCTGGTACGAGGGTGCTCGCTTGCCTCGGTCGGTGGTGAACGTTTTACACTTCACACTGAGTGGCGCGTCGGTTATCCTGAGGCGGAAGAGAGAAGAGCGGAGAGGCCATTGTGGTCGCCGTTGTTCGTCCAGTGCGAGGTGAGCGTGAGTGAGGAGCCGTCACTGTAGCCGAGGCCGCCCGCTGCTGCCGCTCTCCACCGTTGTGACCACCCCGCCACCGCACCGTCAGCCACCAAGACGCATGTCGCACCACAGGCAGCGGCCGAGACCCGAGACGACAGCTCTCTAGCATTAAGTTAAAAAACACATAAAAAATCGGGAGAACGGCAACTGAATAATCTATAGATTAAATACGTATGAACTCGATTTAATTTATTGCATGCATTTTATTGGTGCCATCCCTGCGTGAGGGCCTTTTTTGTGGGCTGTGGAGTTCTTCGACCTGGGAAATTGAGCCACACAAGCTGGTTTTTTTTGCCACATCACCTGGGATTTCCGGTTAGATGTTCTTGTAGGGTAGCCACGCTCGCCCCGGAGGCGGTGACGGGCGTGGACGCGGCGGCCGCATGCCAACTGGTGCCGGCGGTAGGAGGGGGTGTCGCCGCCGCCACGGGCGGCGTGGAGTGCCCGGCGGTGGCTCCGACGGGCGCCAATGGCGAGGCGACGGGGGGGGGGGGGGGGGCGGGGGGGGGGGGGGGGGGGGGGGGGGGGGCGGCGTGGGGGAGGGGGAGGGGGAGCACCCCTTTGTGCACGAGATTTCGGGCGTTGCGAAAAGTGCCGCAGATCGAATGACACTGTCAATGTCAATCAAATGACAATGTTGACCTCGGTTTCATCGATTATCGATCATGCGCGCGCCCCCGCAGGCTCCCAACGCCCTGCATCCCCGCCGTGGCAGAGACAGCAGTCTCACACCAGCAGCTCCGTGGCAACCGCACCCGCCAGCGCGTAGGCGTAGGTGGTTGCCTGAACAAGCACTAAGCCGCGGCTCACCGCCCGGCGGATCCCCTCGGACGAGTAGGCGCCGGCCAATACGACCGGTACCTCCGTGTCTCCCGACCAGAGGCGCCGATCCCCGTAGCGGACGAGGACGGCGGCTGCCGCCACGAACGGCCACGGGATGTCGGTGTCAGCGGCGGAGGCGTCGCTACCGCAGGGGGGGGGGGCGGGGGGGGGCACAGCCGCTGGGGAAGGCGCTGGCACAGACAGTAGAGACGCGTGAGATGACGGCGGCGGCGGTGGCGGCGGCGGTTGGGCCGCCGCCGGTGACGGCGGCTGCACTGCCACCAACGCGTTGCGGACGGCCATGCGGTTCACAGCGCTCTCGGCGGCGTAGAACGCGGCCGCCGCCTCCCCGGGCGGCAGGTAAATGCGCTCTAGGGCGGCGAGCACCGCTGTCCCTCGCCCCGCCGCGCCCGCCACCGTCGCTGCCGCCGGCAGCGTCAAGAACTCCTCCGCATAGACGAGCTCGTTAATCCATTCTTTGTAGCGCATCAGCGCGGCGCCGTCGGTGGGTTGCCGGTCTGACTTGTCGGCCAGCCCGTCAGACACCATCCCGAGGGTACCGAGCGCATACAGGCGGTCAAAAAGTGTCTCGAAGCGGCCGGTAAAGATGTGGGTGGAGGCGCTGCCTCCGGACGTCGACGTGCTGCTGGAGCGAGGCAGCATCGGCGTGCCATTGGCGGTCGCAGAAGGAGGTGCGCGGGTCGCACCGGAAGCCGGCGCTGGGACTGGCGTTGCTGTGCTGAGGGTAGAGCTGGCGATGCTACCGTTGGGAGACAGACTCGTAGGACGGCGGTCCAGTGCCTGTTGCAGCACCTCGGAGAGGGCGATGAGCGGCGGTAGGCTGCTCGCCGTACTGTCGCTTTCACCCTCCGACTGCGGCGTCGCGGCATCGAGGGCAGCGTCGACGCCTGTCGACTCACCAAGCAGCGCGGTGAGCATTGCGCGGAGGCTCCACCTCCACGCCGGCCGCGTGCGGTCGTGCTCCCACGCCACTGCGTGAGCGCCCGCGTCGGCGGCGGCCGACTCGTAAAGGGCGGCGGCAATGTCGGCCAGGGGGAGGACCTCCCCGTCGGGGAGGCGGAGCGGGGGGAACGGCCGGCGGCCCGACGCGGCGTCCGACCACGCCCAGCTACCGTTCGCGCCCGGCTTGGGGAAAGAGCGGGTGGCAGGTGGCTCGACCGCCAGCAGGGTCGGGTTCCCATCGCCGCCACCGCCGCCTTCGACCGTCGCCGCCGCCAAGGACGCAGTCGACGGCGCCTCACCCGCGCGCTCGCTCTCCTCCTGGACTGGCACCGCCGCCAGGAGCAGGCCGTCGTCCCCGGTTAGCGTGTACGCTTTGACTGCCCCAAACAGCCCCGGAAACAGCAACAACCCGTCACCCACGTCCTTCCCCACCCGCGACGGGGACTCCCGCAGCGCAGGGCGGAAGGGGTGTGTGGGGGAAACCCCCTGTCAGGGGTGACACGACCCCCTGGCATGAGCCGGGGACGGGTCGTGAACAGTCACGTAACACCCCCCTAGGGGGGTAGCGTGGGACAGCCCCCTTGGGCGGTTGTCCAGGGAGCCCCAGGGCCACACATGAAACGACCCCTCTAGAGGGGCGTGAGGCGAGGAACACCCGATCGGGCCCCCCTGGAGGGGTCTGACACACACATGGGAGACACACGTCTTCCCGAATCCGGGCCCTCTGGGGGGACTGGGAAGCTTGTGGAAGCTTCCGCAATCCGAGCGTAAGCCGGACAGAGATATGATCTCGACCAGGGATAAAATCCCACCGGAATTCTATCCGGGAAAATTGAAAAGTCTTGGGATAGGTCCCGAGGTATCGGTTCTGGGTAAATCCAGAAATCTAGGAAGTCTTCGTGACTTTCCTGCTTCCGCCCGAGACGGGCGGGGGTCCCTTTTCAGTGGAAGGGCTGTCAGGGATGCTGGGCAGGGGCCACTAGAGGCCCGGGCCTGAGACCGTGGCCCGTTGGGTACCGGTCCCCCCATGGTAGCGCCAGGGGGTCGGGATTGTGCACGTCCTGCGTCTTGTTTCTGAGGGTATATGAGAGTATGCTTTGGCGTCATCGTGCGTGTTCGAATAAATCATCGTTGCGTTTGCGTTACTTCCGTCGTTTTGGTGTGCTTCGCGCCCAGTGATCCCGGCGTTCGCGTTGTGACTCTGGCGTAGCGTTCCGCATCCTGTGCTGGGTTTTCCGACGGGGTTATAACCCGTCGTCTGTGAGGGCAGGGTCCGCTACAGGGTGGAGCCACGCAACAACAAACGCCACAACGTTGGCGCCGAGTGCATCCCAGGTTTCCGTGACGCCCATTAGCGCGAGCCCCCCACCGGCAGCGCCGATGCCAACCACCACCCACCGGAGGGGAACCGAGTGCCCCCACGTGCGGAGCGGTCCCGCCTCGGCGGCGGCCGCTCACGACGGGTGTGCGGGGATGGGACACACGGCAACAACCAATCCGAGAAAGCCAACAGACGGCAGGAGGCGCCCCCAAGTGGTGCCTTCCCCAGCGCCCACTGCCTAGTGGCCAGCCAGTGCCAGCGTCGACGCCACCGCCATGGAGAGGGCGAGGAGCCACGCCTCCGTGGCGGCCGCGGTGCGGACGCGCAGCGGCTGCGCCCGCAGCGACGCCTTTGGTCGGTACGCCGCCCGCGACGCGCCCACGGCGGTGACGAAGAGGCCGCCACCGAGCATGGCGGCTGCCGCGTACCACGCCGCGTCGGTCCGGGTGGCGACGACGACCTCGATGGGGGAAGGGTCGGGGGATGGGCCAAGGGGGGCCGCCATCGAGGCGCGTGGGCGTAGGAGAGAAACACAGGGCGCGCGTGTCAAGGGAGTGGCAGCGTCGGGGGGAGGCGAGTGCGCCCGCGTCTGACCCTGCTGGACGGCTGTCGCCCGATCCTTTTATCTGACGGGAAGGGGGCCGCGGCCCCCTTCCCGTCCACGGCAACGCCGGGGCGCCCGGTGAGGGGGGGGCGGTGCGCAACAATGCACAGCGGCAGCACGGCGGGAGCAGCGTGGAGGCTTTTTCGTACCTCGCCCTGCCGGGAGTGCCTTGCGCGGGTGCCAGTGACGACGCGGGTCCGGGTCTTTTCGGGGGGCGCGCTGTTTGACAGTTTGGCCATGCGATTGGCCAAATCGACAGAGCTTCGGCCCTCAAGGTGGGCGCTGGGGCGCCACGCGGGACAAGCCCAGCGGCGTCTTGGTCCGCCACAGATGCTGTCAGCCGCGCGGTCCGTACCAATGTAGCCGAACGTTCCACCGGGCGGGGCCGCTCCATCTCTGCAGGTACAGTCATTAAAGAGGGCGCAAGCGCAACGACCAGCCTCGGCGCGTGGCACCTCAGAAAGTTGGTCCCAAGGAATGTATAAAAAAGAGGTAAGGAAGCAACGATGCACACGATCCGATGCGGGAGCGCCACTGTACCTTGAGAACACAGCGCATCCCCGCCCGTTTGGCTCGCCGCAACCCCCACCCCTCCCACTCTGCCGCAAACGTGGGCTGCGGCCGCGTCGCCAGCCACAAGGGGCGGCGGCGTCGCCATTCGCCCCATCGCCTGGGGCCGTCCACCCCCCCAGCGACACCCCCCCCCATCCTCCCGACGCAGAGGCCGCCCGGATGGCAACGGGAGAGGACGGCGGGCGACGGGGCGGGCGAAGCGGGGGCGCCCCACCGCCCGCCGCTCGCTCGGCAGAGACAGTGCATGGCACGGCGCCTCGCGCGCCCGTCCGCCCGCCCGCGCGGGGGGGGCGGCCGACACGACGATCGGGCCCCAACGGGCGACATGAGCTGCTGACCACCGCCACGCGCGGGCACCATCCCCCCCCCCCGCCTTCCCTCGTATCCCTAGCCCGCACCCTGCCACGCCACGCTGTTGCCGCCGCCGGAAGCTGCGCGAGCGGAGACGACCGCACGCGCCAGGCGCCTGCCGCCTGCGACGTCCGAGGCCACGCCCCCGCGCAGCGTGGTCAGCGCCCGCCCGTGGGGACGTGTTTCCGCCTACAGGGCCGTCGTTGCCCACCGTGGCCGCCGCTGCCGCCACAGTCGCCAGGCAATCCCACAGCGGACAAGGCGGCAATGACAGCGGCAGCGCCACCGCCGCGTGCCGTCACCGCCGCCGCCGCCGCGTACAGCCACCGCCGCCGCCGTCGCCTCGTGACGCTGCCACCGCCGCCACCGCCGCCACCGTCCGTCCCGACGCCGCCGCGCGTCTCCAGTGCGCATTCCTGGCGGCGGGAGAGTACCAGAGACCACGGCTGCGGCGACCACGGGGACGCCACCACCGCCTGTCGCCGTCGTCACCCCGAGCGCCAACGACTGGCGGCAGCGGTGGCGGCTATGTGGAGGGCGCGCCCCCGACGCAGGCGACAGCCAGTGTTGGGGCCGACAGAAGCGTCGGCAGTGCCTAGGGAGCCGCGTGGACGGGGTCGTCGACGCTCTGAACGAAACGCGCTTGCCACACACGCGCCCGTCGCGGCGGCAGCCTGCGGGCCGGTCGCTCGCAATGGCGACCAAGAATGGTGACCGGCGCGGCCGCCGACGCGGCCGTCCGCCGCCGGCCGCCCGCGCTCCCGCACGCAGCACTCGACAGAACCGGTCGGTCGCCAGGCGCGCACCCGCCACCCAGACGGGGCGGCGCGGGCCGCCGACCGCCGCCGCGGCGGCACCACGGCACCCCCCCCCACTCCCCGCCCCCCCCCCACCCCACGGACGCGTACTGAGGCCATCGCGGGGAGCCCTTCAATTGGGGAGGTCCCCACACCGCGGCAGCCGCAGGTAGGTGCCGCCGCAATGGCGCGACGCGTAGTCGTGCGCTCGCCAACGGGGGGGACGACCGCGGCAGTCGCCGTTCGTATTGATGAGTCATTGTCCGCGCCCCTTCGAGACGTGGTGCCAGGCCCGTTTCAGCATGTCGCAGGGTGGCGTCTGCGCCCGCCACGTCGGGCGTGTGGTGTGCTGCGCCCGCATCGTTGCGGGTGTGGTCTGCAGGCGTCGTGTGCGTCTTGTGTTGCGCCCGCAACGTTGCGGTTGTGGTCTGCAGGCGTTTTGCGTGTCGCGTGCTGCGCCCGCAACGCTATGGGTGTGCTCCGCTCGCGTTGTGTGTGTCGCTTGTGACCAGCGCGCTGGTGTTGCAGGCAGGTGCCCGGCGTGGGCTCCGCGCGGCTTGGTCGAGCCTTTCGCATGCGTGCGCTCCAGGTGTGCTGCCTGCGAGGATAACTCGCACATAAGAACGGGTGGTTGTTGCGCATCGTGTGTTTGATTCTCGTTCGGGCATCCATCGCGCGCCACCGTCGGTCACCCCGTCCCCCCACCCCTCCCACTCTGCCGAGCACTTCTTCTTCCCGGCCTTGTCTCACGCAGAGTCTGGCGGGCACCCCCACCCCCCAACTGTCCCCTCTTCTCTGTGCTGTTTGTCCGTGGGCGTCTCTGTCGTGAAGCCCCATTGCGGTGCCCGTGCGTGTGACGTTCCATCGTCTGAGTATGACGGGTGGGATGGTTCCGCGGGTAAACGGTGCCCATGGTGGTGAAGCTGACGGCGGCGGAGGTTCCTCAATGACCCAGAGCGATGGCCATCGTGGCCAGTCCGGCGACAGTTGCGGCACGCATGGTGGCCGTGTTGGAGGCGCCGGTGCCGGTGCCGTGCCCGACGACGGTATCAACGGTGGTAGTGATCCCGTTGTCGTTTTGGCGGCGGCGCCCTTGCCGGTCGGGCCGGCCGGGGAAGCTTCAGCCCCCCCACCTGTTTCTGCGCCCGTTGCGCCGGCGTCTTCTGCCCCCGTTGTGCCGTCCGCACATGGTGCAGCGATGGGGCCGCCGGTTGCCGAGTCTCCTGTTGGGGGTGCCGCGGCCACTGCCGCGGCGCCGGTGGTCGTTCCTGCTGTTGCGCGTGTGCCGGTGCGCACAGAGCTCCTTTCCATCCTCAACATTGGCGACAAGCCGTCCGAGTACCTGATCCAGTATGTGGAGGTCAAGTCGGCGAAGCTGAAGCCGTCGATGGCGAAGAAGACATGGCCGCGCGGTGACGCACACACTGCACACGTGGAGCAGTTTCTCGCCCTGCTTCGGGCGACGGGTGTGGACTGGTCGCGCGGCCTCGTGTCTATGGATGCTCACAATAACGTGGTCGACGGCTTTCATCGTGTTGCGGCGCTGCTGTTGCTGCAGGAAGAGGGACACGACCACGCCATTGATCGCTTGCCCATGCGTCGCTTCAAACGTCGCGATCGTCAGCCGCTGACTCTTGTTGACACTTTGGTCGTCCAGAACGGGAATTGACATGCCAGGGCTGCAGGGTATGAACGGCCCAAGCGATGACGTCAGAACAAGAGCTCGGGGAGAGATTTCTTAGAACTAAGGTCTTTTACGAGTGTTCTTTTCTCCATAGAACACGTGCTTGCGTAATTTTTCCAGCTACATGCGCCGTTCCTGGAGGTTCACTGCACCACCGATTTACGCAGACCCTGTCCTTGTCACATTGGAAAGCTACAGTTGGAATCTGGCAGCCACAGTCTCCCTGTAATTTCATATGAGCATCACTTGGGCTAACATATGGCACGTGGCCAAAGATTGATCGGATCAGACACACGATTGCTCACAGTAAGTCACAACAGTTCGCAGCACCTCCAAGCAGCTCACAGCACCGAATATGAAATTAAGTGATCGCCCTTCGCTCCCACAGAGCCATCCAGGAGGTCTCAGCAAGCAATATACTCATTTTCAGTACCATCACAGTGCGGTCACAGCACAGCATGCTCCAGCGTGCTGTGCACCTGGCTCGGATCCAACCATTTTTCTGGGACGCACCAGACCGTGTGACTTCCGTCAAATCAACAACTATGACCACAACCACCGTCCACCAGGCCGGGGCTGCTGCAGACGCCAGTTTCGCAGACTAGTACACACTGTCTGACACCATGAGTCGACAAGTAGAAAGCGGGACGCGAAACAGGAACTTGTGCCAATTACAATCGCTATTGTAGTCAAAGTGCGTCTGTCAGATTTCGGGGCAACTGGGCTTTTGACCCCCCTCTGAAATTTGGTGTGTGAAAATTCGGGGAAGAAGGGCTTGAGATCCCCCCTGGAATGAGGTCTCTCCGATCGATGTCGAGACTGTAGAGCTTTAGAAACGCCGGAATTTGGTCTGTATGATGTCGGGGCCAAAGAGCTTTGGAGCCCCCTCAGAATTTGTTTGTCAGATCTCGGGGCTGAAATGCTTCAGACCAACTCACGAAAGCAGCCTCTCCGATGTCACGGAAAATGGGCTTCAGACCCCACCTGTCAATCGGTCTGGCAGATGTCCGCCCTGAAGCGCTTTGTACCCCCTGTGAAATGGTTCTCTTCGATGGCGAAGCGAATCGGCTTTAAACCCCCCATCAAATGTGTGTCCGAGATGGCGGGGCCAAGCGGCTTCAGACCCCTGTGATATCGGTCTGCGAGATGGCGGGGCTAAAGGGCTTTAGACCCCCGAGAAATGTGTGTCCCAGACGGCGGGAATAAAACGCTTTTGACCCCATGAAATGGGTCTTTCTGATGGTGGGGCTAAAGGGCTTAAGACCGCCGACAGACGCGGGGCTAAAGGGCTTTAGACCCCCATGAAATGGGTCTCTCTGATGGAGGGGCTAAAGGGCTTAAGACCGCCGAGAGATGTGTGTCCGAGATGGAGGGGCTACAGGGCTTCAGACCTCCGAGAGATGTGTGCCCGAGATGGCGGGGCTAAAGGGCTGGAGACCCCCATGTAGTGTGTGTTCGAGATGGAGGGGCTAAGGGGCATTACACCTCTCTGAATTGGTTCTCTCTGATGGAGGGGCTAAAGGGCTTTAGACCCCTCATGAAGGGGGTTTCTGGGATCCTCAGGTATGAGGTCCGCCTTATGTCGGGGCTTGACGGCATGTAACATTGCTTGGACTGATGTTCGTAAGACTCCGCTTTCTGAATTGATTCGTAACAATTGGTTGTTCCATGGACAGGTGTTGCTGCCAATAGATAATTGTTACTCATTTGGTGACCAAGATTTCTTGTTCAGCCGTCGCCGTCTCACGTCGTGATTCATAGGCCCTCCGCCGTTGACGGATTCTGTCGTGCCGGGCCCGACGACCCCTGTTATCGTCGGGTGTGGTCTGCGCGCCGCGCACTCGACGTGGCGTGCCCGTGTGGTCTGCGCACCCCCCACTCGACGTGGCCGGCGCCTTTTGTAAGGCCTGCAGCCCCCAACCTGTGGGTGTGTCACTGCTGGAGCAGCGACTTTCGCACATAAGAGCGGGCGGGTCGTGGGCAGCGTTGTTGCGTTCGTCTTTCTGGCATCCATCGCGCGCCACCGTCGCGTCCTCTGTCCCCACTCCCCCCGTCGACTCTGGAGCGCACTCCCTCGCCGCCTGGTCCCTCGCGGGGCCTCGTACGCACTCTCACCCCCCACTTTTCCCCTCTTTCCCTGCGCTCGTTCTCCGTGCGTGTCGTTCGCCTTCACCCCTCTGGCGAAGCCGTTTTCTAATTTTGGTTGAGTATGACGCGTATGTCGGTTTCGCGGCGACAAGGCGCCGGTGCCGAGGATGTAAATGGCGGCGCCTCCGCCTCGGGGGCGCGCCGTGGTGGTGCTCGTGGCCAGTCTGCTGCTGGTGGCCGTGGGCGTGGCGGCCGTGTTGGTGGCTCCGGCGGTGGTGGCCCCGCCGACGAGGACGGTGATGGCGCTCCAACTCGCAAGAAGCGCTCTTCGGCGGGAAAGCAGTCTGTTGGCGGCGAAGGCGCCGGTGGTGGTGCCCTCGTGTCTCCGTTTTCGAAGAAGGTGAACGATGACGGCGCCGGGATCAGTGCTGGTGGCGCCGAAGCGTCGGCCACATACAAGGACGGGTCTCATCTCGTGTCTCCCGGTCTGGCCTTGGACCAGAGCGACCGCGTCGGCCACGATGACGACGCGACGCGTGACGCCGAGGGTGGTGTTGACCAGGACAGTTGTGGTGCTGGTGTTGCTGTGGCGGGACGGACGCCGAGCGCCCCGGCTTCGGCGGTGGCTGCTGTGCGCCCTGTTCCGGCCGCGCCTGGTTCCCGGCCTGCGGTGGTGCCGGTGTTGGGGCGTGCAGCGTACGGTTCGGCCTCTTCTTTCGCGCCCCCTGTGGGTGTTTCTGGCGGTCCTGGCGGGTCTGCTGCTGCGGCCTCTTCTGTCGCGCCCCCTGTGGGTGTTTCTGGCGGTCCTGGCGGGTCGGCCGCTGCGGCGTCTTCTGTCGCACCCCCTCTGGGTGTGTCTGGCGGTGCGGGCGGGTCGGCCGCTCCGGCGGAACCTGTCGCGGGCTTCCACGGCCGCCGCCTTCACGGGCCGCAGTCGTCGTACGGGAAGGGGTTTGTTCAGCTGCCTTTGAAGGACATCAAGGTGCCCATGGCGCTGACGCGGGTGCGCAGGGAGCCGGACGTCGAGAAGTTTTCCGCGACGTTTCGTGCTACTGGATACGACTGGTCTCGCGGCCTCATGACGGGTGATGCAGCCTTGCAGATTGTTAATATCTTCCATCTTCTTGGGGCGCTTCGTCGTCTGGTGCAGGAGGGCCACTCGAACGCGCCTGAGACCGTGTACGTGTGTCGCGTCACGCGTCGGGATGGAAAGCTGCTGACGCGTTCCGATACGCTCGCGCTTGAGCTTTCGGCCAACAAGGATAGGCGCCGAGCATCGAGATGAAGCCGTCGGACTATGTAGTCTGGGAGACCTCGTTGAAGCGCACAGAGAATGAGGAGATGCGTGCAGCCGGCGTCAAGCATCGTGAGATGGCGCGTGCCTGCGGCCTGGCGGTCGACGAGGAGTCGTTTGTCGTCGAGTACCCGTTCCTGCACGGGACGTACCGACATGTCGGAGCGCTCCAGCAGACGCTGCATGAGCGCGGCCTCTTTCCTTCCTTCGGTCAAAACGGCGCGTCGACTGTGACGATGACGCGCATTGTCAAGCTTGGCCTTTTGTCTATCAACTCCCCCAAGGCCGTCTAGCTCATCCGGGAGTGTCTGTGCGCGTCTTAGGAGGCTGTGGCGACCGCGTCGGTGTCCAAGGCGAGTCGTAAGGGGCGGGGCGGAAAGAAACACTCTGGGAAGGTCGGAAAGTCTTTCTTTTCGCTCGAAAGCGTGTCGACGGGGTCACTTCTCTAGTCGGCCACCATTCCCGTCGTCTTGTTGGAGGCGGCCTAGCTCGCCCGGCTTCAGATCAGATGGGAGTACACGGGGACGCTGGATGAACGCGGTGCCTACCGTTGTCTGGGGGGCGGCACGGACTACTCCTTCTTCAGCGCTCTGCTCGTCTTATTTACGGTCGTCATGGACGAGGTGGAGAAAGTGCGGAAGAAGCGGTCAGTCGGTGAAGATTTTGCTGGCGCTGGCGCTGGCGAGCGGGCGGTGCGGCTGCCTCCGGCCTGCGTCATGGACTTGGAGGCGTCTCCCTTTGCCGATCTGGACGAGACGCCGCCGCGGGCGACTACGACGCTCTTGGAGCAGCTCCACGACTTGTTCCTGACGTACGTGGTTCCTATTCCAGTACGGGCAAGGCGATCCGCGGGCAGGCCAAGCCGTCTGGCTTTGATGACCCGTTCTTCATCGAGAATCGTCCTGCTTGGCGACGGTTGGTTCGGGACTTTCTGGATCCTTCTCCTGCGCCTCCGCCCGCGCCGCCGGCGCTGGACACGCCGCGCCAACTGCGCCGACCGGTGCACCGTCATCTCCGGCGGCGGCAGGTGAAGGCGAGGGCGACAAGACCGGTGATGATGCGCCTGCGTCTGGGACGGAAGACCATGGCGAGGGCGGTGGCTCCGCGACGGTGGCTGCTGCTGAGAGCTCGTCTCGAGCCATGCGGCCTACCCATTCAATGAATGAGGACGCTGACACTGTTGTGAATCCGCCACCTGAGACTCCAGCGGCAACGGCCGGCGCGGCCTCATAGGCGGGCAAAGAGGCTCCTGCAGATCTGGTTGCCGCGGCGTCGGCAGCCACTAAGTCGAGCAGCGCGGCGCGTCGTCCCACGGCTCGGGCGGCACGAGCTCGGCCTCTGGCCCAGCGACGGCTGAATCTGAAGCCCGTAGCTGACTTTGACGGCTGAGCTCGTGAAGCTGCTCGTGGCAAGAAGCGACCTGTGACGTTGGCGCCGATTGCGCCCATGCCCAAGTGCGCGCAGCCGGTGCCTGCGACGCGGCCGTATGTGGACAACCCGCCGCCTATTTCCGTAGGCCTCGAGCAGCAAGCCAAGACAAACCGCAAGGGCCTCAGCTCCTCGATGCTAGGCTCCAAGCGCGTCAAGATGCCCTCCTTTCCAACGATACTGCCGGTCGAACACCAAAGCCGCGACTTACTGCGCTTCCACGATTTCGAAGACGCAGCATCGGCGGCAGCTCGCGCTCTTGCTGCATTTGGGCGCTCGACGGCAAGCACTTGCACCGGTGCAGGCGGGGCTGATGATCCTGCAGAGAACCCGGACAACGCCGGTTCCAGCAGCGGCGCTGGTGGTACGACCTCCTCTGCGCCTGGCGGGCACGCTCGCTCCTCGGCCTCTGACGTGACTGCTACCCCGGCTTCTTCACCGGCGCCCACCTCGTCGACTCTGGGGCTTATCGGCCGTTACGTGGCAGCGACGCAGCTGCACGAGCGCGGCTGGACGGTGCTCTCCTTCCCGACGGGCGTAGACCGCGATGGGCTGCAAGGATTGTGCGACGCGCCGCACCATGTCCTCAAGTACGCGCTGGAAAACGTTCCTGGCGACGAAAACTTCGGGGTGCTTGCGCGCGAGAAGGTTGCCACGGCGATGGCCACCGACACCGAGACGGTGGGGGCTATTTATGCCCTTTGGGGGGGCATCCACAACCAAGACAATGGTCCTATTGACCACGCGGCTTTGACGACGGAGGTACAAGGTCGTCTGAGCGTCATCTCCGACGCCCTCAAGAGCAGCAAGACGCGCGTTGAGCACAAAGACTTCCTCCACAAGCTTCGGAAGGACTTGCTTATGGCTGCCGTCACTTACGAAGTGCTTCTCGGGCCGTGGACGCGCAAGGAAAAGTCGGGGCAGCGGGAAGTACGCACGCCCAAGACTTGCGCGCGCATTCTACTGACGACCTCAAGCGCGCTCCGCCAGTCCGCTCATGTCGATGACGACGTGACCCCCATGAGTGGCCAAGGCACCAGGGCTTCCGCAATGACGTCAGGCGGTCTTCCGGAGGCCGCATCTAAGGAACAAGGTGGCCAGGCGGGCAGAGAGGTCTTGACGCAGCTTCCTCGCCAAGCTACCGCCTCGCTGTCTGCATCGGCAGCCGATAATCCCGATGACGACGACGACACGGCCACCGACTCAAAGCTGGACGAGTACGACCATCCTACCGCCTGGAGCTACTTTGCGGTGGCGTCTGGCAAGGATGGTTCTGCTCTTTTGCACTGGACGGGCAGCTGCGGTGTGATCTCACGTGTTTTCCGTGCAAGTGCCAAGGCCATCGCTCAAGGCCTCAACTCCGATGACATCCGCAAGACTCTCAGTACTCGTCTTGTCCCTGTGATCATGTTTGTGCTGCCCCACAGCTTCGTTCTGGTGCGCTCGGACTTGGTCCATGCCTGTGCAGCGGCGGAGGATGACTCGCGACGGTACGGAAAGGCGTTGCCGGAGCTGAGCTACTCCCATTCGATTCGTCATCACCTCTACCTGCAACATCCTCGCCACCATCCCTTGACGGACGCGATTTATATCGTATCGGACCAGGTCTTCTCGCCGCAGCGCGGTGCTCCCGTCCCTGAAGTTCAAGACGTCGATGCCGGTGTTGGCGGACGTGAGGCATCCCGAGACAAGATGCAGGTCGATGCGGCAGTCGACGCTGAGCACGACGTCGACGAGAACGATGACGGTGAAGAGGACGACGCTGAGGAAATCGAGCCTCAGTCCACGCGTTGCAAGACGCAAACGTCAAGTATGAGAACCAGTGCTATTTGATTGTCGCCTTGCATAGTACCGGGGATAGATTGCTTTTAATGTGTGTTTCTAGTTGTAGTTCGAAGACGTACGCCTGGCTGTACGGTTTCTTCTTGTGTTTCAAGCTTACAATGTCCCAAAGTACATGGTGATGGAAATGCACCAGCCCCACAGCAAGTGCAGCTTCCGAACCAGCTTAAAAGTGAGTGGGAGGCTCAGACCTCGCAGATACGAAAGAAGGATAAGAGACTTTAGACCACCCGTATGTGTGGAGGAGTCTAAAGGGCTCTAGACCACCCGTATGTCTGGAGGGGTCTAGAGGGCTTTTGAACACATGTATGAGTGGAGGGGTTTAAAGGGCTGTGGACCTCCCGTATGAGTGGAGGGGTCTAAAGGGCTTCAGACCACCAGTATGTCTGGAGGGGTCTAAAGGGCTTTTGACCACCCGTATGAGTGGAGGGGTCTAAAGAGCTGTAGACCACCCGTTTCAAAGGAGGGCTCAAAAGAGCTTTTGACCACCCGCATGAGTGGAGGGGTCAAAAGGGCTTTCGACCACCCGCATGAGTGTAGGCGTCTCAAGGGCTTTAGACCACCCGTATGAGTGGAGGGGTCTGAAGAGCTTTAGACCACCCGTATGAGTGGAGGGGTCTAAACGGCTTTAGACCGCCCGTATGAGTGGAGGGGTCTCAAGAGCTTTAGACCAACCGTATGTGTGGACGAATCTATAGGGCTTTTGACCACCCGCATGAGTGGAGGGGTCTAAAGGGCTTTAGATATCCCGAATGAGTGGGGAGGTCTCAAGTGATTTGGACGACGGACTTTTCTGGACTTCAGAACTTAATCAAATGTCGGAGTCACAAGTACGTGGGATTCATCAAGTCCAATTGAGTTTGCCAGGCTGTCTTTTTTCAAATATTGCAAGTTGGTTCTTTCATTTGTGCGTCTCGGCCTTCTCCGTCGTCTGACTGTTAGAGCATACCCAGCAACGTCGGTTGCGAACGATCTGCGAACCGTTTCAGAGCGCAACGTGTGCGCCTATGAGTGGCCAAAAGCGTTTCGGCAGCGATATGCGCAGGCTCTGCGAACCCGCTCCGCTCGGATCCAGAGTACTTGTTTTTTTCTGTCGGCAGATCGCAGTGTATGGGAAACGGAGAAGGTGACGTTGCTGGGTTGTCGACTTGCGAACTGGAGCCTGCGAGCGGCTTCCCCGTGAGATGTCCACATTCCGACAGTCAGTGCTACATTTCAAGCAAACAGGCCATCGATCGACCTCGCGATCACGCTGATCTGGACCCCAATCGTCAGCAAATAAAACGGTCAAGTGAGACAGGCAGCGCGATAGGCTTCAAATGGCTGCAAATT